>Ga0222719_10002022_pt1 | contig 19001 bp, 24 predicted proteins | sample C33_34DmetaG_FD_165039 | JGI IMG/M metagenome (GOLD analysis project Ga0222719, IMG submission 165039) | Estuarine water microbial communities from San Francisco Bay, California, United States - C33_34D | ecosystem: Environmental > Aquatic > Marine > Unclassified | place: USA: California... | reverse complement strand
TTATACTGACTCTACGTACATACCTTCTCCTGATGTTTTAGAGAGAATTTGTTTAGTTTTAAACGTCGAACCTGGCGATATTTTGAAGATCTCGTCTAATATGGAATCACAGATAGCAGTATGTTCCGGTGTTTAGTCCTGCCGACTACGAACTAGCAGCCCGCCTTACGGGACTTCCGGTTCCTAAAACTGTCGCTGAAAAAGCCGCCGCTGCGCCCATCGTGGCTCAGGTACTGCGTGAGTACAGTCGGGCGCTTCCGTCTATGCCTGGCTATGAGGATGAAAATATGATGAGCATGTCGGCTACGCGTTCCCTGAATGCACCCCCGTCTGTGTCTCAGCCTGAGGTCAAGATCCAGTTAGAGCGTCGGCTGCAAGCCGGGGTCACTGATCCCGACGACATTGCTGAGGTTATGGAACTCAGCGAGATGTTGACGGACAATCCTGAGATGGTTGCGATGTTGATTGAGTTGCTTACAGATATGCAAGCTGAGAATGAGGCATCCGGTGACGTGCTGAGTCAGCAGCGCCCGTTGGAGTATGACATGCCGAACTACGGTGGTCAGTATTCGGTATTGAATGCACCGAACTCCACGCAGATTCCTCCGTCCATTCGTTACCAAGCTCTTAGCTGACATGGACCGTAGACAACAGCTTTTGGATCGTGATGTTCGCGGAGAGGCAGACGAATTAGATCCTGTTTCATTTCTAGATAGTTATATTGAGTCTAATTTTCCTCAGACTTCTGCATATCCTTCTAAAGATCAAAAGGAAGGTGCAATTTCTTCTACTGATGAGGAAAACGGGCTAAACTTTAAACAGAACAAGAAGTTCTCTACGGGAACTTCGTATGATCGTCCGCAACTTAGCTGATGGCTGGTCCCGCTGCTGCTGCTGCTGTCAAGGGTGCTACTGCCGGGGGTGCTACTGCCGGGGGTGCTACTGCCGGAGGAATCGCGATGAATCTTTTAAATGATTTCATTGCGGCTCTTGCTGCTGCCGGTGTCACCAGCGCACTCAACCCTCCAGCTATTCCTAGTGCCGCTCAAGATACTTCAGGTAAGTATTTTATTGGGCCGGAGACGGATGTTAGGTTAATTCCTGACTACCGGGCTGATGTTTTCCGCACAAGATTGCTTCAATCTCTCGGGTTTGATGTAGACATGCCTAGATCTCCTCAGGAGATTTTGGCTGATGTCGAGGAGCGTGTTGAACGCCAGGCTCGTAGCCTGACTGAACGCGAGATCTCTAAGTTGCGCGAAGCAAAAGCTTACGATTTAGCCGCAGAGAGATTAGCTCGCGATGCAGAGGTGCGGCGTGCTCAAATCGAGGCCACGGGTGGTCTTCGTCGGCAAGAGGTCGCGAGCGCAGCAGACGTGCGTGGACGTGAACTGGAGTCTCTCGGCAGAACTCAAGCCGAGCGCCTCAAATCTTCTTACGGCATGGCTGGTGACGTTCTAACTAATGCCATCGAAAATATTCTTCGCTCTGGTGTGATCAACGACCGCTCTGCGCAAGTAGAGTTAGCAAAGATTCAGTGAGGTAGTCTAATGAGTCCTTTTCCTCAGCCATTAGACGTTACCCCTTTCGGGCTTCCCTCTCGTTTAGGTCAAGCTGCTCTAAACATGACCCCGTTTGGGGTTCCTTTTCGTGTCGCGGGTCAAGTATTTGATTATCTAGAAGATGAACAAAAAAAGGGAACACGCAAGACTATAAACAATAAGCCATATATCTACGACCCTGATACAAATAAATATGTGCCTGACACTTCGACACCGGAAGGGGCCGCCGCGTGGAGAAAGGGTGGAACTAAAGCCACATTGGGCCAAAAACCTGTCGTTTGGGATGATGTAAATAAAAAGTGGCTTGTAGATTTTTCACAGGCTCCTGATTCTTCGGGGTCTTCCGATTCTGGCGCTTCTGCTGCTCCTCCAGTTGACTTAGAAGCTCCTCCGGCTCCTGCGCTTCCGCCGCCGTTAGGGCAGAAACCGGATACAAGTTTCTCGGCTAGTGCCGGTTCTCCTCTTGAGGGGCAGAAACCTGACTTCGATCCAAATAGTCTTTTCCAGAGGACAGAAGACTTAATCCAGAAATACTTACTTCCTCTAAGAGCAGAGGAGAGACAAGCTGAACTCCAGCGCAGTATTGTTACTGCAGCCCTTAGGGACCGTGGCCTTAAAGAGCTTTCTCGTCGTCAGATTGAAACCGAGAATATTAAAGCTTGGAGAGATCTCCAGGTGGCTCGTGAACGGGCTCGCGCCGCGCAAGCTATTTCACTGGCTAACACGGCGTACCTCGCTCAAATTCCTAATACGGGAGTTATGTCAGCGATGAATGAAGCTATGAAGTCTGCTATGCAGCAAGTAACTATACAGGCTCCGACCCCTAACCAAGGTCGCCAACTCTTCGGCTGATGGTACTTCCTGCTCTTGGTGCTATTGGTGCTTTTGCTGGCGGCGCTGGTTCGCTTATCGGTGCTCTTGGCGGGGGCGGTGGTGGTGGGGCACCGGCTGGTGACTATGCATCTTTGTACGCTACTCAGCTAGCCCCAGGTAACGTTGCGCTCACAACAGCAGCCCAACAGCTTGCGGCGTTGACTGGGCCTTACTTACAGGGTCTGAACTCAAGTACTGCACTTCAAGCTTCCCAGTCGCTTGGACAATTCAATCAAGCTGCGTACAAGGATCAAGCTACAACTGATCTTTTATCTGGTCTGGCTGGCGCTTATCAGTCCGCATTGATCGGTAACGAAGATCTAGCCGCTAAGTACAAGACAGCTACTGAGTTCCTTGGTCCTTCCACGGCGGCTAATCTGACTAACCTTTTTGGTCAAACCGCCGGGGCGCTTCAGGGTCAGGTTCTCAAAGGTGAATCCAGTGCGCTAAATACTGTTACGCAAGGTCAGGTTGCTCAGGGTCTTGAGGCAGCTAACCTACGCAACAGATCTGTTGCTCAACTGGCGAGTACAAACATGGATATCCGTAAAGAACAGGAAAGAACGAAAAACGCGTTAGCTTTGCAGCGTGGGCAGGTAGAAGGTCAGCTGGCGATGAAGCGGTTTGGGGCCGGGATGGCTATGGCTGGGGCTCGGGCGTTTGCATGACGGTTGCTACTATCGGTGATTCCAAAACCGTAGCGGATTGGCTTGCTGCTTTAGACAAGTCAAATAAAGACGCGTTTGTTCACTACGCTAAAAACGCTGCTAGTGACGTAGAAGCTTATTTGTACGCCCGGTTCCTGAACCCTAAGTACCAGGGTAGCATCAGTGATTTAACCGCGTGGATACAGGAGAAGTACCCGAAGACTGATTTACGTAAAGTCTTGCTTGTCGAGATTGATGAGCTGCAAGATGATATTCGTAAAGTTCGGGATATGACCGTTACAGGCATGTTAGACCATGCTACGGCGGCTACTAAAATCTCCGCTTTGCAGAAAGAGTTACGGTCCCATATTCAATCCGTTCGGGCGATGTCTGATGGTATGGACCGCCGTGGTCTGCTCCTGGCTGGCGCCGATCGTTGTCTTCGCGAACTAAACCAGACCTTTGAATCTCAGCCAACAATCCAGACGTTGCTGGAAGACGCTTCGATGTTGGTCTGGTCTGTTCTTGAGCGCGAAGAAAAGAGTTAATCTACTCTTTCGAGTCTCTTCATAATATTTTCTAAGGGGCACTTGAAGATCCCCATAAAGGCATCGTTTACACCTAGAGAAAGCACTAGGTCAGCGTTTTCGATGTAGCCCCCAAACGGCAAGATTACTGCGGGTTGAAATGACACTACGTTTCCGCCTGTATCTGTCCACGAAATGATCTTGTCGTTCAGAGATCCACTGAACAGAGGTTTTTTATCAACATAGAGGATCTTAGAGAAGTCTTTGTCGATAAGATAAGCGCCCAGGTGATACAGCAAGTATGAGAACCCCTTGCTGTCTCGGGTCATGTGCTTCCAGTGGTAAAACACAAGATGCCCGTAGCCGAGGTTGATCGGCGGCAGCGAGTTAAACGTAGGGGAACCGCCGGTTACTGTATCGAGTACATCTGTGTTTGTTTCAATGGTCTTGCCTTTTTCGCATTCGATTTTTAAAGGTCTGGTCGAGTAAAGGCACTTCAGTTCACCTTGATCTGCGAAGAAACACCAGTTCTTCTCAGCTTTGCCAATTACTTTGTTTTCGCCAATGGGAGGGATTGCCGGGTATAGAGCTTCTCCTTCTGGGCTGACATAGCAGACGACAACTTTTGGCTGATCGAACAGTTTCTTGTCGCCTTTGTTGTACCGACTTGCGTACGTTGATCCTACGAACTGAATGTACAGTTCTTCGTCGGGACCATGGAACAGCCGTGGATCTTCGTAGCTGAGTCTGTGAGGTTTCGACCGGATTTTTTTGGCGCCGATAATCGTTGTGTCGTTAGCCAATTCCCCTAGATATACATCTGTAGGGGTTCCGTTCAGATAAAAGTAATTACGGTCGTAGCGAAAACAGAAGGGTTCGGGTTGTGTTCGCCACGCGATAAGAGTTCTGTCGCCATGCTTGATGATGCTGGGGCTGAAGTTAGCTACAGACTTTTCAGGAAGACCCTTGATGATTCTTGTGAAAGTGCCTCCTAATGCTTCCGCCTGTCGATAGACGTTTGGGATCCCTTCTTCTTCGTTTTTGATCAGTTGCGCCACGCCGGAGTACGCGTGGAAAAAACGATTAGTTGATTGCATAATCAAACAAGAAGATCAGTGACTGCTTTAGAAAATCCTTTGGCGATGTGCTCCCATCTGTATTCTTTACGTTGCGTCAACGCGTAGCAAGCGTCAGCAACTTCCTCGTACGTTTCTTTATCTTTGTACAGTTCTGTGAGGCAGTCGGCAACACTGTCGATGTTGACAAGACCGCGAACCACGCCGAGATCTTTGTCCGTTACCCAAGTTGCAATATCTGCAAGCATACCTGCCCCACCCCACAAATCTTTGCAGACTGTGTGATTAGGGACAACTTGAGGCTTACGGCAACCAGCGTGTTCGAAGCTGACTAGACCCCAACCCTCACCATCGGCTGTGTTCAGTCCAACGTCCGTGGCGTTGTAGATCCTGTTCAGCAGTTCGTCGGGCGGCGCATCTAGATAAGAAATTGAGTTTGAAGTAAGGATCAAGCGATTGTACGGATCTAAGCCGTACCGTTCCATTTCCCGCTGGAACATGGGCATGATGTCCCATCCCAGATCTTTTAGACCCATGTGCAGATACAGCATGGTGTCTGGTTTATCGACTGCAAATTTGGCAAAAGCCTGAACAGTCAGGTCAATCCGTTTGCGGGGTTGGTTTCGGTTTCCGTTGAAAACGATGAATTTGTCTTTTGGCAGACCCAAGCTGTCGCGAGCTTCATCACGAGACATGGGTTTGAACCGTTCGTTATCAACCCCGTGCGGGAGGACTGCCATCCGTTCGGGTTTGATCTTGTGAGCTAATAAACGCTCTGCACTTCCTACGGTGAACGTCGTGGCCAAATCCCAGTGCTCGATGTTCCGAAGCATGTCTGGGTAGTAGGCCTCACTATCCGTAGGAAAATACGCAAAAAACTTAAATTTGTGCTGTTCTTTCAGGAAGTGAACGCTCTCCCAGACCTGATTCAGTACCCAGATATCATTCAGGCCAATGAAAACATCAGGCTGTACTTTGGATACGATTTCCGGCAGACGCTGAATCCCGAATCGATCAGGAGCGTTTACCGTGGCAGCAGGGTAGATCTTAAAGGGGTAATCGTGAGGATCCCCTACGGCGTTGATGCCGATAACTGTAACTTCGTGATCTTTATGTAGGTGATCGAGTACGCTGTGTGTAACTCGCCCGAATCCGGTATTAGAGCACGCGTCTCCGTACCACAGAATTTTCGCCATCCGGCTGTAGAATCTGGATAGAGCTACTATAGCAACACTGTCAGGATACTGATATGCCGAGCCGGGAATCTTTTGCGTATCGCCGAGCTGCTCAAATAAAAGCAGTCCGTGCGCAGGAGTCCGGCCCTGTCGTTGTAGACAACATATACACTAAAGCGGCTAATGACTTTCAGACGTTTTGTACGGTTCTTGATAAACCCCCGGCTAAACATATGCTGGAGTGGCACCAGCACCTTATAACTGGAGACTCAAACAAGTACCTTATAGATATTGCAGGGCCAAACCTTGATATTCTGAGCCCTAGGGGTTCAGCAAAATCCACGGTGCTTAACTTGTTCACCGCCTGGATTATTGGGAGGCATACATCTGCTCAAATGCCGCTGCAGATTATTTACGTTTCGTACAACATCAACACTGCTATTCCTAAGAGTCGGATCATCAAACAGATCATCGACTCGGTTGAGTTCAAGAAAATTTTCCCAAGAGTCAAGCTGAAGACTGGTATGCAGTCTGACGTTGGTTGGTCGATTGACTTCGACTACGCAGGTATTCCCCGCGTGGGCGATGAGGAGTTTACGTTGAGAGCTGCTGGGCTTCGAGGATCGATTACGTCAAAGCGTGCTCACCTTGTTATTATTGATGACCCTATTAAGTCCAGCACAGACATTAAAAATCCTTCCATTCGGGAGGAAATGAACAACAACTGGTCGTCGGTTATCGCCCCGATTATTTTTGAAGGCGGTCGATCGATCTGTTTGGGAACTCGATTCCATCCTCTTGATATTCACAAAACTTTGTTTGTTGAATCGAAGGGCTGGAAACAGGTAACGCAGGAGGCTCTGACCTACGACAGTCACGGGAATCCGGTGAGCTATTGGCCCGAACAGTGGTCGGTTAGTTATCTGCAGCAACAGAAAGAACTAGACCCCGTGGCGTTTGCTTTCCAGTATCAGCAGCAACCCGTCCTTACATCTGATCTGATTGTTTCGCCTGAACTTCTTGTCAAAGGTGAGGTAGTTACAGAGTTTGACTCGCTTGCTGTTGGTATCGATCTTTCGGCCAGCCGCAATGAAACCAGCGACTACACAGCGTTTGTGCTGGGCGGTCGGCTCAAAGATATGTATTACATCATCGACGCTCACCAGTGCCGAAGTATCGGAAATCTGGAGAAGATAGACTTGTTATGCGACATGCTGCTTGAGTGGGGGATTTTGGTTAAACATGATGATCAGTACGCTCCTACTTATTCCACGGTGACTCTCGTGGTGGAATCCGTCGCTTATCAGGCTTCTCTTGCTGCTGATATTCGACGTGTGTTGATCAATGAGCGCGGGTTGACCAATTTACATATCCATGAGGTGAAGGGTTTCCGGGGTGACAAGCTATCTCGCTTTAGGGGAACGCTTGGGATTCTTGAGCACAAAAAGGTGGTGTTTAACAAATATAGAAAGTTTGATGCGCTGTTTGAGCAACTGATAAATGTGGGTGCTACGTCTCATGACGATTTACTCGATGCGTACACCTGGCTGATAACCTTCCTGCAGCGTCGCGGCAATTTCTCAGTTGAGTACTGACATGAAGCGGATCTGGGTTGCGATCACAGCGCACCGCCCGTTGGATCGTTTAAGCACACTGCTTGATACAGTTAATCAGTACACTAAGTTTCCTTTTAAGGTTACTGTGTGTGTTTATATCGATTATGATTCTCAAGATAGTTTGGAGTTTTTAGAGCGATCCTTAGCCCTCTTTCCTACGTTAGATACAGAAATCAAGGTCGCCAGTCCTGGGTACGAAGGCTGGTATTTGACCTGGGCACATAAAACAGACCTAGCGCTTGAAATCCTGAATCGGCGCCACGATTTCTATATCTACCAAGAAAATGATATGACTCTGACTTTGGAGAACTTCAACTACTGGCTGGCGTGGAAATCAAGGCTAAACAGACTCGGGTTTGAGCCTGGTTTTGTTCGGTACGAGGAGTATCAAGATCGTTTAGTTCCGTTCGATAATCATTACGAGTATTCACTTTTGGGCACTACGCCTAATGTTTGGTCTGACGTTGGTTTTACGGTTCCTAAGATTTTAGTTGTTGACCACGAGATTAGTCTGTTTGTTCAAGCAGCTAATCCGTATTACGGAGCGATGATTTTAGATCAAGCAGACGGTGAGCGTTACATTTGTTCGGACAGTTATGATCCTCAAAAAAGCTACGAAAAAATAGGGATTCGAAATTGGCCAATTGCAGATCGAAGTTCGATGGGTTTGGCTTTCGAAAACGTCCCTAACGGGTATGAGCATCGACGCTGCGTCCCGCTAATCAAAAAAGATGAAAAGTATATCTTAAAGAGCTGTAGTTTAATTAAACATAACGACTATAAATATGCACCAGAACTACAAAGAAACGGAGTTAAAGTTATGGATTATAAAGACATGTTTGTTTTAAGGTGAAGCTTTCTAGAGGTGCCGAGCACGTCAGAGTGTGCTACATTCTTGATGGTATTCATTGCATCAAGGTTCTCGCCAGAGAAGATGCATACAGGTTACGTAAATTCCTGAAAAACAATGACGGAACAATCTACTGGTTCAACGCAGCCTGACGCTCTTGCAAACACTCTGAGCGAGCGTGGTAGCCGGTACGGGGCGTTTAAGGGCCACGCGGAGGTAAGTCAGGAGCTGAAAGAGGTTGTCTGGAGAGCTTTGTTACTTCGCGAAAAGTCATTAGAGCCCGATCAATCAGAAGCACTGGAAATGATTATGCATAAAATTGGCAGAATTATTAACGGTGACGCTAATTACCTCGACAACTGGGTAGATATTGCAGGTTACGCTATGTTAGTACATGATCGTTTACTGAGGGGGTGAGGACTTTAACATGAAGACTAAGTGGCAGAATCCTTCAGGTACTCCAACTTATTTCGCTTGGCGAAATATGCGCCGCCGCTGCACTGACCCGAAAGACGACTCTTATAATCACTATGGAGCTAGAGGGATTTCCGTTTGCTCTGAATGGTTTGACTCTTATGATAATTTTGTAAGAGATATGGGGCTAAAGCCTGAGCACACTACTTTAGAAAGATTAAACACTGAAAAAGGGTACGAGCCCGGTAATTGCGCGTGGGTTTCTATGCGTGAAAACTTAAACAATAGAAGGAATACTGTAAAAGTTAATGGTGCTCCTGTAACAGTTGTTGCGGAATCTGTAAACTTAAAATCAGATACCTTACGTAGTAGAGTTCGTAAAGGTGTATCCATAGAGCGAATATTTTTGCCTAGAATCAATTCTTCTGATTTGGCTGAACACGGCACTCGTGCTCGTTACGAGAGGGCTGGTTGTCGATGTGAATTGTGTAAAGCGTTTAACACAAATAGAGCGCGTAGATACAGAGAGAAATCTCGTCAAACGCTGGGACCTGGAGCTGCAAGTGCCTAGATGAAATTGTCCGGTAGAATAATGAAAACATCTTGCTGATATGGATCTTCGAGCGTTTGGCGGTATCTATCCGTACCGAGGCGAAGTTCCGTACACCAGTGGGTTCGGCATTGTGCCTCCTAGTGGTGGCCAAGCTCCGATCAAGTTTTCGTCTTGCCGGGCGATTTTTATCCAAGCTAAAAGCGGCGGCGCTGGCGGTTATCTCGCTGTTGAACTCAGCGATGCACCGGGTCAAGTCGCTGTGGCGGGTAATTTGAAGGGGGATCAATTGTTTCCTCTTTCTTGCACTGCTGTTGTCAGCGGTGATGTCGAAGGAGTCTTTGTGCTGTTCTGATGGCTGAGATCGCTAAGAAAAGAGATCCGCAAAAGTGGGCTCGTGCCAAGGCTAAAGCACGGGCGAAACTCGGTGGCCATAGTGCTAGAGCAATGCAGTTAGCTACAAAGTACTATAAGGATATGGGAGGCAGTTACGAAGGCAAAAAGTCTTCTAAGAATCGCTTATCTCGTTGGGGTAAGGAGGACTGGCAGACTCGTGAAGAGTACGAAAAATCTAAAGAGAAGTAATCATGGAAGATTCTGACTCTTTGCGGCCAAAACTATTTTTAGAAAAAACAGTTTCTTCGATGGTGGAGAGCTGCCCCACGGCCACGGCGGACATTGAAGAAAATATCAAAAACAGAAACTGGACTATCGATAAGTTCAACTACGGGCCGTTAAACCCAGACTATCCGGATCCTGGGTTCTGGGAAGAAAAAGCGGCTATGTGGAACACCGATGTAGACCATGCGATGTCTGCTAGGTGCTGTAACTGTGCAGCTTTTGATCAATCGCCGCGTATTTTAGAATGCATTGTTGAAGGTATTAACGAAGATCGCGCTGCCCACCCTGAAGATGTCCTAGAGCTGGGCGATTTGGGTTACTGCCAGTTGTTTAAGTTCAAATGTGCGGCGAAAAGAACGTGTGACGCTTGGGTTCATGGAGGTCCAATCCGCTAATGGCTGATTTAGCTAGAGAAAAAGGTCGCACAGAGCGTTATTTACCTCGTTCGGCCTGGGCTCAACTCAGTCCGGAGGAACGTCGGGCCACTGATGAGAAGAAAAAACAAGCCACCCGTGGTGACAAGCCTGTAAATACACGCGTTTCAAACACTGCGGCAGCGAAAGAAGCGCGTCGAAGGGCCTCTGCCTACATCGCTCGTAAGAAATCAGCCTGAAAATCAGTTCTGTATTAGCATAGTGGCAGCTTTTAGCGGCTGATGCTGTTCGACTGTTTCTTGTACTTCAACGAAAAGGAGCTTTTAGAGCTTCGCTACGAGATGTTGAAGGACGTTGTAGATGGTTTTATCATCACGGACGCCAACAGGACGTTCAAAGGGGACCCGAAACCCTTTACGTGTGTTGAAACTTTGCGTGAATTAGGGATTCCGGAAGATAAAGTCCAGGTTTTGCACGTCGAGTTGCCCTCAAAAGAAGAAGTTTTAAATCCGTGGGTGCGGGAATACGCTCAACGCGATGCTTTGGCGGTAGGTATGCGAATGACGCCACCGGATTCTGTGTTTTTCTTCAGTGATGTCGATGAAATTCCTAAACCTGATGCACTTTTGACGGCTGTTGAGTTGGCGAAACAGAATTCTGAGCGCTGCGTGCGTCTGTCGATGCCGATGTTTTACGGTCGGGCAGATCTCAGGGTTGTAAATCCGGAAGGTAAGCCTGACGAGGCTCCGAATAACTGGATTTGCGGCACAGTTGTTCTCCACGAGCACTTAGACCAGACGCTTTCTCAAATTCGCAGGAATGAAAAAGACATAGTTGTGGGAGATTGCGATGCTGGCTGGCATTTTTCATGGATGGGGAACGCTGAAAGACTGAAAACTAAGGTTCAGTCCTTCTCTCACTGCTACGACGACATTCCAAACGCCGTGGCACCGGCCCATAGCCAGGAAATGCTTGATTTTATGGATTCTTACCGTGCTTCTGCAGGTTCTACAGATCCTTTAGGCCGCACAGATCATATTTTGGTTGATTACCCTCATGAGTCTTTGCCGCCTGAGCTGTTTAGAATAGATCGAGTCAGAAGTTTCTTGCTTCCGGCTTCGAATTGACGGTAAACGGGTCTAAATCTAATGCCTGCTGACAATCTGAGCGTTCGTAGCCGCTTTAGTGAGATTCTTGAGGCTGCCCGCACTCAGGATCGCAGCAAGCAGTCCACAACTATGGTTGTGTTGGGTCATCTTCAACAGATGATCCTTTTGATGCTTAAAAAAGGCCTGTTTTTTTACTGTGATCAGGACACATACGAAGCTCGAACGAAGTTCTTACAGAATTTAATCGAGCTTAATCGGCTTGACATTCGTTTTCCAGCAATTATCCGCAACTTCCTTATTGACGGTTGCGGTCTATTCTATTTTCGCCCTGATCCTAAGTTAAAGTACCAGATTTACTTTTTTAACAAGGATCAGTACAGAGTTTACCATGATATTAACGGCGGCATAGAGGAAGTCGTTATTATCTACAGCTATAAAGTCCGTAACTCGATGATTGGGCTCCCTAGCGAGTCCACGGAGCAAAATAAACGGTATGTCAGGCTGTCTTTGACGGCAGACGTGGTTTCTGAATACGAATCCAACACGGAACTGAGTTTCGACCTTGAACCCGGCGGGATTATTACGCCTAAGAGTAAAAAGCCTAACACTCTTGGGTTTATTCCCGCTGTTGAGGTTTTAAATAAGCCAAACGCTAGCGGCACTGAGGGCGAAGGTGAATTCGAGCAGTTCATGGAAGCGATTGTGCTCCATGACCAAATGATGAGCAACATTGCGAAGAACATTGAGTTCTTTGGCAACCCCACGCTGGTTAGTTCCCGTCCCCGCAGTGATCTGGTCGAAGCTACTGGCGCGGATCGCAATTTCCGCCCGACGATCAGCAGCCAGAGTGGATTCGCTGGAATTGATACACCATCGACTCGGGTTTCAGATCCATTTGGATCTTCAATGGCGTTTGGCGGTTTGCGTGTTCCTCGGATTATTGCAAACGTTGAACCTTCCGACCGGGTAGGTTTCCTGACCCCAGACCCTGTTAATGGGGACATGAATCGCTACGCGTTGCTATTGCGCGAAGAGATTCGAACAGCTTTAGGCGGCGTGGATGAGATTTCTATCTCTGCTGGCGCCACGGCGACTGAAATTAAAGGCTTGATGGGCCGAGCGCAGGCTACGGCCATGCGTAAAAACAAGAGTTTCTTGACCTATGGGTTCTGCAAACTCTTGGAAATGATTATTTATCACCAAGAGAACGTTTTTAGGGAGACTTTTGTTGAAGTCACGGGGATGAAAGTCCCGAAACCTCCGACTGAGCAAACAGAAGAAGCGATTGCTCGCTATCAAAACCGTATGGGGCGGTTCGAGCAAGAGATTGATGCGAAGATCGCTCAGGCTTTAGAAAAAAATAAAATCCCGCGTGGCGTCTTCGGTTTACCTCCTGATGGGGATCGTACAGTTTCCTACAGATTCCAGGGTGATGTATATGAAGATACTGCATATGATATTAATCAAAAGTCTATCGTTGTTCGTAACTTACAAGAACTTGGCGTTGACAGTGTAGAAGCGCTCAAATTCTTGTTCCCAGACAAGACGGATTCTGAGCGAGCTGAGATGCTGAAAGGATTTCCTTTCAGAATGGTTCAACAAACTCAGGGCGCTTTTAGCCAATTTCTATTATTATTGAATCAGATGTTGCAGACGCCACATCCGCTTGCGCCGAATCAGCCGTTAGCTGCTGACCCTCGGCTCAACCTAACGGCCCTGTTATACAGGACTTTCGACCACCTTGCGCAGGAACTAACCTACTCGGGCAGCTATGAGCCAGCAGATCCCAGCTTCGATCCCGAGCCCGGTATCCCCGGCGGTAGCGGCCCCTCAGGCGGCGCCCTCAATGGATACGGGTTCAACCAACTACCCGCAATGGGTAGCAACTACCCAGGGGGCACCTTCGGCAACTATGCCCCAACAGCCGTCGCCGGTAACACCGGCTATGGCCCCTTCTACCAGCAACCAGTACAGCCAGTCTCCGTCCAGCTACTCCCCGAGCAATCCGTGGGAAGCGGCGATGAGCAGCTTGGAGCGGGTGGTTTCCCAAATCTCGCCGTCCCCCAGCCAGACAGCATCGTATCCGCAGTACCAAACGGCGCCGCAGGGTACAGCACAGTACAATCCGAGTTTACAGGCCCAACCGGCGCAATATCCGGTGGCCCAGGCTCCGCAGACCTCGTTCAACAGCGCCTCTACAACCCCGACTTCTTATCAGGGTTCTACGGCAGCACCTCAACTCAGCGCGGAAACCGCCGCCGTCGTTAACCACTTCGGCATCGAGGCCCCTGGCATTCTGAATCAGTATGCCACCACGCTTGAGGATGCTCTGATCCAACAGCAGGCTGTTGTTGAGCAACTCGGTCAACGTGCTTCTGCCATGGAGCACATTCTGACTGATGGTGACACTCTGGCTGACTACACCAATCGCTACTTCACTGAAGTTGAGCCGATTGATGTTCAGACTGATGAGGGTTATTACGACGAAAACGGTCAGTTCTGGCCTAACCAGAGCACCGTTCAACAGCCCCAGCAACAGTACGATCAATTCCCGGCTGTTCCCGCAACAGCTTCCGCTGGCGTTCGTTCCGTCGATCCCCAAACTCAGTGGGATGCTTTCGGTCAAACCATGAACCAAGCCCCTGACCAGGCGTGGCGTGTTCTGGCTCAAATGAGCCCCGAAGCTCTGCGCAGTAAGCTCCTTTTCATGGATCAAGGCTGATAAACTAGACCTGGAACAGGAGGCAGACCCGCTCATTGAGTGGGTCTATTTTTTTTGTAGAATTCTGGTAATAGGTTTTATATCGATGCCGTTTAAAAGTGAGGCCCAAAGACGTAAATTTTACGCGATGAGTGAGCGCGGTGAAATTTCTAAGGAGAAGGTAGCTGAATACGAGCGTAAAACTAAAGGAGATTTACCTGAGCGGGTGCCGGGGGCAAAGTCTGAAGCGAAGAAAAAGGCTAAGATGTATGGTAAGAAGAGAGCATCTGAACAAAATGCCTAATCCTCTCGGTCGTCGTCGCGTTGACACTACTCCTGCTGACGCAAAAGATGAGATTGCTAGATTAAAAGATGAGTTGAATGATCTGCGTAAGCTGTATCTTCAGGATATGGCTAATGTCAGCAGCGACATGCGAGCTTTAGTTTCTCAGCTTACTCCTGCGCCTGAACCCACGCCTCCCGTGGTGGAAGATCCGGCTCCCGTTGAACCTGTTGTTGAGTGAGGCTTAAATGCCTTACTTTGCATTACCTAATTTCAAACACGATTCTGGGCCAAATCGGATACAGTCCGGCCCAGATCATCAGGGTTACACTGTTTTATTTTCTGGTGTTCAATCTACAGGCGTAGATGAGGGTATAGTTCTTTACGCTTCTCCGCTCAGTGGCACACTTCTCACCAAAGCGTGGGATTTTGATTCCAATTGGCGTTATATCCCGTCGACTTTACCGAGTCAAAGCATCTCTCTTGATCCTACACCTTATGACGCTAGTGGTGTTTTAGATACATATCGAGCGGCGCGAATATACACCCGAGACAACGTAGCTGGTGCGCAGGCAGCTAGCGTTATAGGTCCGGAGACGGGGAAGATTACTCCGCGTGGTGGGGCACTACAAGCTGGAGCAAATGTTGGAAGGCCCGAAACCTATATGTATTACGGGGGCGGTGCCCCTGATAATCAAAACTATTCACCGTATAACACACCAGATGCAAACACTGCTGCTGAAGGTAAAACTGGTGGTGGTGTTACACACCGGAACTATGAAAGTTCACTGCTGACGAATCTGTTGGGAAGTCAGGGTACTTCCGACAGATCACAGTGGCGGTATCACCAGCCGGTGTACTGCAAGACGTTTACTGAGACACAAAGATCCGCCACGCCGGGGCTGATGTCGTCTACGTTGCGGTACATTTATAGAGGGTCAGCAACTTCGTATGCGTATAATTATGGTGGTGAGTTGCTTGCTAATAAGGGTGGGTTTGAGTTACTGCCTTACGAAAGCTTTGGTCAGCCGCCGCCTGATCCGACACCGATAGGTCCTATGGGCGGTCTTCCCGCTTTTCCAGGAGGTACACTAACACCGCCTGCTGGCATCTGCGCCGGAGCAACGATAATCCGCGTGATCGGCAACATTGGCGACGAGGCCAATGCCGTCGTGGAGGAGGTGGAAGATTACACGATACCGCTGACACCACCCGAATCATTGGGTGGGGATACTTATAGTGGCAAGTTCATCAGCTTTAGATTCAGGTGCCCTGGTGGTGAAGAGCAGATTGCAGATACGCTTACAGCTTCTGATGGAACCTGGGCAGATGCCGTAGGCCAAGAGATTGACCTCGGTACGGCCACGACGGTAGTTATCTCGTGGGGATACGAAGCTACCCGTACGATCTATTGGTGCATAAGCGGGGAGGTTGACTCTATTACTAACTATTCAAACACCGGTACAGACACCATCACGGCAAAGAGATTCACGATCACCGTCGTAGGGGGCGGCACCACAACCAAGCCGTGTGGCGTACAGTCACTCGTCCGGACATTACCGTATAGGCTACAGTACGTTACAGCTACCGACACAATCCTAAACTATAACGGTGGCGCCATAGGAACAGGCGGAGGATTTGTCAATTCCCAATATGGGGTGATGGAGAGTACTGCCACGATTTCATTTGCTACATCGGGCGGCGTGCCTATCCCCCCTCCAATGATTATTAGCTAATCAGTCCTGACCGTTTTCCCTGCGTGTATTGGCTTGGAGGGCTGCGAAAGAAAGCCAGAAGATTTTGTTAAACGAGGTTTCTGCAACAAGTACTTTCTGTTTTTTTACTTTTCCAGCTACATTAAATATGTAGTTCTTCGGAGGTTGGCGCTTTGTTCGTCGACAATGATTTTCCGAAGCTGCTCGGTGCAGAACTCTACCGTCCCCACCCCGCTTATGTGGTGGAAATGGCGGCAGAGCCCGTGGTGGTGCATGACTTGGACTCATGAGTCTAGAGTCCCTTTAGGTGAAAGCCTTTAGGTTAAACTCCGTGAATTGCTGGAAAGCCGGACCCGTTAGGGAGGCCAATCAGCAGCCAAGCCAGTCAGAAATGATTGGAAGGTTCAACGACTAACACTGCTCAAATGCTCTCTCGTAGCGATCGCTCCTTTTTAAAAGGGGTCTGTTTGGGTGACGGCTGTTTACGGCAGGTGACTACTTACCCTAGTCTCCACATCACTCACTCACGAAAACAGTTTGAGTTTCTCCGCTGGAAAGTGGGGCGCTTAAACAGAATTTTGGGTATAAAACAACCCATTAAGGATCGAGAGGCCGGCTGCCAGACTGGAACTTTTCCTTCTTGTCAATGGTGGTCTAATCAGAGTGAGCTGTTAGTACCTATTTATAAGGAACTGTATCCTCAAGGAAAGAAAGTTTTTACAGCTACTTTTCTTAGAGATGTCGGTTTAGAAGGTCTTGCCGTTCTGTACATGGACGACGGGAACTTGCACCTACGAAAGCGTGGTAAATCTACGCAAACAGGGGAACCTTATATTAGGGAACGCATTGTAGAGCTGGCTTTATACGTCCCTTATGATACTGCTTTGACTGTATCAGATTGGATAGAGAGTCTTACAGGAGCTTCTTTAACGCCTCGCATACCTTTGGCCAAGAAAAATCCAAATTTATGGAATCTTCGCGCTAACGGAACAAATGCTAGGCATTTTGTAGAAGCACTTAAGCCTTATGGTTGTAAAGCTATGCAATACAAATTTGACCTCCGTTATGACACTCGAACTAATCGAGGAAAGTCCAAATGGAGCGAGGCTGACCGCAACAACTATGTTGTAGAAGCCGATAAGGTGACACGAGTGCGGAGCACCCAAACAGGGGAAAATCCCGCTGTGGGTGAAGATATAGTCTACTCATCAACGACCTTAAGTTGATGTTACGTGAGGATAAAGAGCCTCTCGGTGCTTATTAAAGCATTTTAGGCAGCAAACAACCCGGCCAGACCGTTCAGCTTGATCGTTATCGCTTCTGGGGCAATCCCGGTAGCAAGGAATCGCGTGAGCGTACTGCAGAACAGACCATTGGTACTGCAAACAGCAGGAACATTGTCAAGGACAAAGTTCTTGTGACGCTCAGAGAGTACACCGGCCCTGCAGATCCTAGTGATCCTACTCAGCCTAGTACTTTCAAGATTGCCAGAGAAACGCTGATTACCGCGCAGCGTTTACTTTTAGACACTGGTAATCTGACCGCGTTCCATCAATCTATTGGTTCTCTGACTCTGTTAGATGACTACAGGAGATGGCGCGACCGGGTGTTTATCAACGAACTTCTGAAGGCTGTTTCGAAAGGTCAGTCTTCTGATTCCCAAGGTGGTTACTACTACCCTGGCGATCTTGCCGTTGGTGCTCTCACCTACGCTAACGCCGAGCAAGCTAAGTTCGACGTTAAGGATGACCTCCTGCGCGTGGTTAAGTCCCTGCGCAAGCGGAATACTCCGACCTATCAGGATGGTTTCTACAGATGCGTCTGTGATCCTACCTTCCTCATGCATCTTCGCCAAAACTCTGACTTCAGAGAAGTGGCAAGATACCCTGGCAATGGTCAGATCAACCCCTTAATGTCCTCGATGCAGCCTAACGCTGCCATCTATATGGGACAGGGGTTCGGTCAAGCCACTTTTGTGGCTGGTGAACCCATCATGCCTACAGGGTTTGTGTTTGAAGGCGTCAGATTCTTCGAATCTACCAATATGCCTTCCCAGACACAAACTGCTACGATCGCTTCTACAAGCGCTTCGTACGAAACCGCGATCGGTATGTTCTTCGGCCCGCAATCTGTCGGCGTGGGTATCGGCGGCAACAATGCCCAGGTGCTCCTGAATAACAACGACGATTTCAGCCGCTTTATCATGATGATCTGGTCTCTTTATGCCGGATTTGAGTTGCTGAACGCCGATTTCGCAACCATCGCTTACTCCTTTAACGCTTGATAGGAGGAACTAACGATGGCTATCAACCCCAATCAGATTGCAGTTACCAAGATCTATCCTGGTAACTACACAAACGTGCTGAAGTACTGGCACGAAACCAAGTCGGTTGACTTTCTGAATGAGAACGGCACTGCCGAAACTCTGACGAATCAACCCGTTGGCGGTCCTGTCGGCGTGGTTTTCCGCCCCGGTTGGATTGCTCAACAGGCTGTCGGTTACGTCGACCTGTCTTATCAGGCCCTCGGTTCCGTCAACCAGCTTGAGTATTACACTCAGCCTTACGCTTCTGGCGACTCTTCAAACAAGCCGTTTACTAACGGCACTGTGATCATTCCCTCTCCGGATTATCACAAAGATGTTCGGGCTGACATCACCACTGGTATCACAGTGCCTTCCGGTGCTTTTGTGTACCGTGTGGGCCTCCGTGTTGACGGTGGCGATGTGGTCAGCAGCGGCGTGACGGGTGGTTCCGCTACTCCTCAACTGGGCCTCGGCCCTGGTCTGGGTATCGGTCTGACCACCACCCCGAGCCCCAGCGGTTTCTACGCGACGATTGTTGGTTCTAACAGCCGAATTGAAAACGGCTCTTACAACTCTTCGAACGCGATTAACGGTGCTAACGCG
>Ga0222719_10002021_pt1 | contig 19001 bp, 25 predicted proteins | sample C33_34DmetaG_FD_165039 | JGI IMG/M metagenome (GOLD analysis project Ga0222719, IMG submission 165039) | Estuarine water microbial communities from San Francisco Bay, California, United States - C33_34D | ecosystem: Environmental > Aquatic > Marine > Unclassified | place: USA: California... | reverse complement strand
CATATTAGTATTTCTTTTAGTAAGTCTGTCCTCATACGGGCAGACTTTCTTGTATTCCTATACAGATCCTTGTACAAACGAGCTTAAGTTTTTGTCCTATGATATGTCTACCCCGATAGTGGTTTCGTATTACGGACAAACCAGAGCTTTTACTGCTGTTCAATTACAAGATGGTACTTTCGAATCTTGGCTGAATAGTGTATTTGCTCAAAATCAATCTAATCCTTGTGGTGAGGTTTTAGCAAACCAAACCGCAACGACATCAACCAATCTTACAACCAGCGTCATCCAAAGCGTAATGAATTTAACGACCTTGACAAGTCTTTCCTCCATTAGTGTAGATGTTGGCGGGAATGTAAATGATGGATCATCGCAAATAAATGAAGAAAATAACGAAAATGAAAATGATGAAAACGACGAAGAAAATTCAGGAAGTGGCGGGGAAACTTCTGGGAATGGTACAAGTACCCAGTCACAAAACAACCAACAGGGTTCTACTAGTGGTTCAAGTAATAGTTCTAACCCTTCTTCTGGTTCAAACAACACTGGAACAGGGGGATCTACAGGATCATCAAGTAATTCTGGGTCTAACTCTGGTAATAGTGGCAGTTCAAACTCTGGGGGTAATAACAGCAGCGGTTCCAGTAGCTCGGGATCTAGTTCAGGATCGGGATCTGGATCTTCTGGAGATGGAGGAAATTCCAGTGGAGGAACTAACAGTGGCTCAGCGCAGAATGGAACTGGGAATAGAGATAACGGACAAGGGGTACGTGAAGGCGAGTCACAAGAAGGAGGTTCCCTTTCTAAGGAGAAAATCTCGGAGATAAAAGAAGATCAAACGGAGGTTAGTTCCCAACAGGCTGCAAAAAGTACAAGTAAGGCCAAAACTAACACCCAAAAGCCTGCTATATTAATGACGGGAGATATAGTGGGGCTTCAGCAAACTTCCGATAATTCAAACGATGCTAGGGCAACATTCTCTTATACCAGGGTTAAGGGAGACGGTACAGCTTCGATAGGACTTTCTGCAGACTATATGGTTAATGCTAGAATAGGAAACGTAACGCTAATGAAATCTTGGATTGGTGTTAATGATAAAGGATACAAACATATTAATCTTGTTTCCTCTGGGTTTTCAATACAGCCTGGAGCCTGGTCTAACACAAATATGTTTATCAGGGTCAATAGTTTGGAAAAGCTGACAGCTATTTATGGAGCTGCAGGAAGTTTTGGATATCTATATGATGAGGAAATGATATCTACTCTTTTGGTTGGTGGTTTTATGTATAAAGGGCTTGTTCTAAACAAAATTGAAGCAACAGTAATTGCAGCGGGAGTTTATTCTCCATATACAAAGTATTATACCGAGTCCTGGTGGACAAATAGGCCCATTGTAATTCCCTTTTTCAACCTTAATTACAAAATAACCAAGACGTTTGGTATGGGACTAACTGGTGGCGGAACTTATCTTGCCGGTGAAAATGTTCTTAATTATCAAGTACTACTTGGGGCTAAGCTAATATTATGAGAAAATTTCTATTAATCATATTCATCTCCTTTCTAGCAAAAGCTTCTTTTGCACAGTCCCCTTTATGTACTAGCTACCCAACTAGCTTTTGTTGTGAATATGTTTCTAGTATTACCATCAACGGAAAGACTTATAATGGTAGTACAGGTTACACCGCTACTTCTGGTGGGACTGGACCAAATGGTTATTATGATTATGCATATTCAAATAATGCGGTACCAACAATCACCGCTGGACAACAAATAAGTATCTCATACACTGCCCAAACCAATAGCACTTATAGGGAATATTTTAAGCTTTGGATTGATTTCAATGGAAATGGGAATTTAAGCGATGCTGGGGAATTGGTACATGCTGTGGACTATACATGGAATGGGACCAAAACGGTGACAGCAACTTTTGTTGTACCAACTACTGTTTTCAACGGGCAAGTTTATATGAGATTTATAATGGTGTATGCAAGTACTCCAACTCTTTGTGGATCTTATTCCTATGGTAACACCTTTGATTTTACTACTACAATAGTAGGGGCAGTTCAGCCTCCCCAATATTTCTCGCATTATGGCAGAATTAATGATGCTGAGGGAACTGGATTATCTGGTGTAACCTTAGAACTTTATAAGAAAACTAAGGCCCAAACAACTTATTCCTACCACGATTCATTTCTAACAGATTCTGTTGGTAGATATAGTATAGTAACAAGTTTAGATACTAGCGATTATGATTTTCAACTTTTGCTACCGTCTATTACTCTTGGAAGCAATCCATCAACTACGGATGCTACATACTACAACCAAAAGATCTTTACTGGGCTTATTCAGGGTAGGGACTATTATTTGGGTGACGTAAATAGAGATGATGATATAACCATATCGGATATTTATAGCATCTTCCAAAAGTCAAGCGGTGCTCCGTGGAAAGCCGGGGTACCAGATTACCTCTATTTTTCTGAGAATTCCTGGGATAGTGTTTACCAAACAACATCCAACCTAAGATCGACAATTCCGGGAGCTCAATCAATAACAATAACAAAACCAGTTTCTTCGGATTCCACTAATTTTAATCTTATTAAAACTGGATTTGAAAAATAACATTTAGCTTATGTTAAGCATTTTATTACCCATTGTCCTATCTGTGTCGAACCCGCAAATTGATACAGTTTACAATTCTTCTTCCGTTAATGCAATTGATGGTAGGGACGTCAGATTTGGTGTCGTTGAAACTGTTGAGGAACTAATCATCGATGAGGGATTGAACCAAGAAAATCAAGTTTACTCTGTTGAGATACTTTCCATCGAGTCACCACAGGAATTGATCAATATAGCTGGTACCCAATGGCTTAAAAAGAGTTATGTGGTAAAAACAGCAATTATCCACAACGGCAAATACTATTATGGAGAGGGAAAAAGAAAGACTGTCCTATTTGCAATGTTCCTCGACGTAGAAGGTAATGAGGTGCCTTTAAATAGAAAAGCATTTTCAAAGGCTTTACAAGAATCTTTGCAGGAAGCTGTTAATGTCCTTTCAGAGAAAACGGATATATAGACAAACAAACTTATAACAGTATGAAAACCAAGAGAATAAGACTTTTTGAAGATTTCCAAGAACAATATATAAAAGAGAACGAAGTTCTTGAATCAGCTTACGCTGATTGGAAAAAAAACTTGGATTTTAATTTGAAATCATTATTTGAATATTTCTTAAGCGAAGAAGTTGAAGACGAAGACGAAGGTTACACCTCAGGAGAAAAAGCTGCTTTAGCAAGGGACTTCCAAATACTTACTAAACCACAAATGGCTGCTATTTACCTGAGAGCATTAGGAATTGCTGAAGAAGAGGATGGTGGAAAATATATTGTTATGATCCCAGACCTTGACCAGTTTGGAGATTTTGCAGAGGACAGATCTTTTCAAATAACCGTACCCGCATTAGCAGATGCATTGGGTCTTGATTCTTATGGAACAGTTTCTAGAACAACAAATAAATTTGTTAATCTAATAACTGGTGAGGGTGAAACCCCAAGTGAATCAATTTACCCTAAGATCATAAAGTACTTTGAGGAGTTCACCAGACAAAACCCAACAAGCTTAGCTTCTTTAGCTGGTCAGGCAATACAGGATACTACATATACTAAGAATCGTGATAAAGCTGCTGAAACTCTAACTAAATCCGCTGCAAAAGCAAAGCAAAGAAAAGAGGATGAGATTAGGTTAGGTGACTCTGTTTTCTCTCTTATTAAGTCTTTAAAACAGAACCCAATTTTTGCTGATCCCAAAAAAGCTCAAAGAGCAGCTATTATGAGAATCGCAAGAGATTCTGGATTGGATCCAGCTAAGGTTGATTTAGCTTTACAAAAATTCTTAGCTTCTAAAGACATTATTAGATACTACGAAAAGTAATAACTTCTTCGGGAAGGGGAAAGATTTATTGAGATTTAAGGAGTCTCTAAAAAATCCCAGCCTATCTTCGGATGTTACATATAAAGGATCGTGGGGGAAGTTCGGATCAATTCCGGTTTCCCCCATTTCTATTTTGAACATCTCTTCATTGATTAAGCTTTCCTCGAGTATACGATCTCGGTAATCAAATACCCTAGAATACTCGGTAGAAATCATGAGGAAAAACAGGAAGCTAGTAGCGATAAACCCTGTAGCAACACTTAGAGATAAAAAGAGTAAAGCAAACAAGAAGATAGCTTCCTCCTTAACAAGTTTGAAACTAAATGGAATTACGCCAAAAAGGTACCCTGTCTTTTTGTGAGAATCCATCTTTTCGATATAATATTTTATTCCTTGATCCATCTTTTTATTTTTAAGTGACTGCAATAATAAAGATATGCGGCGAACTAAAAAAATTAAGCACCAAAATTCCTCCAGGTTCTATTATACCTATTAAGGCGGGTTCTCTCTAATTTTTGCGAACCAAGGTGAATATTTATTTGGTCAATCCACTCATCTTTAATGTATTGCATTGTTTTGGAAGAAGATTCTTTGAAGAATCTGTATAGAAATAGTTCTTTGAACGTAACCGCATCATGACTCATAATAAGTTCCTGAGTAAAAACTTGGTTAAGTTTTATCTTTGTGTCTTTTAGAGTAACTAATTCTATAGGCATCCCATCTACCACATCGCATACTTCCATTGAGCATCTTGCCTCGTAAACAATTTCAGACTTTGCTGTTTTAGATGAAATAATAGGATGGTCTTGCGGATCATGAAGTTCTTTAACACCAAATGACACACTTGTTGTTATTTCTATATCTCTGGGACCTTGGAATCCTAAAGATCCTAAATCAGCTAAAAGTGATAGGTCTTCTAGGTCTGTTGATTCTGATTTTATACTTGCGGTAGTCTGGAATCTAATGTTTGGTATTTCACCCTCCTCAATACCTATTCGAAATTGTGATGGTTGTTCTGACGGTACTAAATTGAATCCGTTGGACATTGTGGTTCCCCTCAGGGATTCAATAGAATGAGACCAGAATCTTTGGTCTCCCAGAAATCCAAATACGTTGTGTGAATCTTTTTGTAACAATAAATGCATAGGTGATGGATCAAAGTAATTTTTCATTTGGCACTTTAGGTGTTTTTCATTTGGCAGTTTATGGAGTGCCAATATAATTAGGACATTTGTTTAGAAAAAATGAAAGGGGTAAAAGATCCCCGGGATATATAGAATACGTGTCTAACTCTAAACCCTAATGCATTCAATTGTTCTAAGCTCAGAGGGGTCCGGAAAAAATCCTCTTTGTGAGTTTTCGTCAACTATCTCATTATATGCTCTCCGAATCAAAGATTTGTGTCCTGTTGTCCTGTCCTTGGTTAGTGATGTTGGAGTATTTCTCCTAAAAAACAGAGGCTGATGTACATCAATTATCTTCATGCCTTTTGATAAAGCTCTTTCATGGAATTCTGAATCAGCACCTACTCTCCAGTGGTAAAATCCATTTCTGGAGAAGAAAGTTTCTTTCCTTATGGCAAATACACCAACTGTCAAGAATCCTACTTTTAGTTGATTCCCGTTGTATACTTGGTCATCGTTTTCAAACCAGAAAAATTTCCACCTTGCCATGTCTCCCTTTGATAATTCTGCTATAGCAGTTCTTATCATAGTTCCCCCTGGTATATCGTCGCCATCAAAAAATATCAATATGTCATTTTTAGCTTTGGCTGCCAGTGTGTTTCTTATGTAATATGGGCCAACGTTTTCCTTGAAATAATAGAGCTTTACATTTTCCGGGTAGATTTTTCTAGAGACCTCTTTGAGAGTTTCCCAACAAGAATCGATACCAACTAAAATTTCCAAATCTACCTCACCAACATTATCTTGCTGGTCTGTAAATCCCTTAATACATTTTTCTAAGAACTTATCAGCTTTATAAGCAGGTATTATAACGGATACCTTTTGTGTAATTGGTACGAAATTATCAATTTGTGCATATGGGTTAGTTATGTCCTCAAACTTCCTTTTTTTGATATCAACCCTTACCCTATACCTCTTATCCTTTGCTGTAAGGTTTATATCAACAAGCCCAGTGTCTTTTACGTTTGCCCAAGTGATTGGGTTTGATAAGCACCAAACCCCGGGTGAAAACTTTCTATTTATATAGCCAAGAAAACCGTTGGCCGGATCTTGGAATTCTACGTTATACCTTTCACTAGATTTGTTTTCCGCTTTTATCTCATGTGTTTTTTGGAGCGTTAGTTTGACTCCACCAATTTCGTAATTTAGATCTTGAATTTCTGACACCCTAGAATGCTTTTGTTTTTATATAATCCATTTCCTGGATCTAATATTATATCATAAAGCTAGTGGAAATTTCGAACTTCTTTTGGAAACAATTGATGACGTTTCTCTAAAATAGTAAACACATTTAGGAAAACTAATGCCAAAATTTTCTGCAGTAACTTCTTTTTTCGGCGAAGGGGAGTCTTATGTAAATAGACTCTATTCGGATATCAAAGCTCAAGATGTAGATTGGGAGTGGGTGGTAACTGATGATTTTTCGGAAGATGTGGAAACAGAATCGGTTCTTCGTAAAATAGCTGATGAGGATCCAAGAGTAAGATACATTGAACAAAAATCAAAGCGTGAAATCTATCGAGATCCACAAAAATACTGCAACGGCGAGTTTATTTTTCATATAGATGCTGATGACAGAGTTCATCCAAATTATCTTAATCATTGTGAATTTTGGTTTGGAAAGTTCCCCATGGTTAATTGCATTTTATGTGGATCTGAATGGGTACATGAAAATGGAAGGTTTAATAGATTTCACTATCATACCCAAACTGATGTTTCATCCCATAATAAACACAACTTTATTGGAAGGGTATGGAGGAACGGCTTTGACTATAAGTTCACTTTCTTGTTCGAAGAGATTTTTTCCCAATATGAGGATATGATTCGAATGAATGATATGTTCATCGTAAAGAGCTTTGAGACAGTGGGTGACATACTTTGTCTTCCAAGGGTTTATATTAAATATGAAATGAGGGAGACTTCAAATTCTTCAATTAAAAGAAGTCCAGAGGAAACAGAAAAAATAACCAGATGTTTTAATGAGTTCTTCTACTGGCTTTCAACTAGAAGGCTAGAGTCCCCGTACGATCCTCACTTTTTTGAAGCTGAAAAGGATATTATACCCTTTCTGCCATTAAAGTGGGAGAGTGAAAAAAAGAGTTTGCATTATTGTGGTGCTAATATTCCACCACACAAGAGAAGGAAAATAAGGGAGCTATACAGGGACTTTCCGATCACAATGGGGCAGTGGCCTTACGATGAGGATCCGGACTATCGTGTGATAAATTGTATAGACAAGTTCCAAAAATTTCCCGTTTCCTCGAAGGATAATCTAATTGTCTGTGGAAAAGATGACGAGGAGTGCTTTCAATATTATCAAAAACAACTCCTCGCAAAGGGTGTGGTATTTAGATGGATAAAGATTTGGGATTATCGCTGGATGATATCCATTTAATCCATAGTGTCATATCGAGAGTTAAATCCGCCAACCTTTCTGTATGATGAGTCAACTTCCCCAATTTCCATCCAAGAATTTTCCCCGTCTTCAGAAGAATCCGAATAAATATTCATACTTCCTTCAAAGAGGTTATACATAGCATCAGCATCTTCTGTGTGTCCGAGTGATTCGAGTTCTTCTCCAATCTCATAATAATCCTCCCAGCAAATATCTTGAATGTACTTGACAAATTCTTGTTCGTCTGTTAAATCTCCCTGATAGGGCATATCGCTAAGCTTAGCAAATGCTTCGGGGTTAAGTTCGCAAGGTTCTGTTGCTTCCCAGATTGTTCGTCTTTCAACCTTTCTTAATGTAAAAGCCATAGTTAAATTTTTTAGTGGCACTAAAGTAAGAAAGTGGAGCGAAATAAAAAATTATTTTTTGCCCCTACCTAGATTAATGAATTTAAACCAAGCTCTTTCGTGTAAGATTTAGAGTGATGTAGGTCCTGAAGGTCCTGTTGAATTAACGAAATAGCCTTGTGAATATTTGCTTTCTTCCAAAAGACCTAGACTTGTAAGTTTTTGAAGAGTTTCTAGGGTTTTTTCTTCACTTTCATTTAGAATATATCTTGCTATGTATGAATAGTGAATGGGTCTACGAAGTTTGCTAAAAAGAAGTTCTACTTTTCCTGGTACTGAGTGTGCTTTTTTACCTTCCATTCTTTGCTTAGTATCTTTAATTTTTCTTCTGGTATTCCACTTAGGAACCCTTCGTTGAGAATGATTCCTTCGCCATCTTTTTCGACGTCCTTTGGTTCTCTACTATATACCTGAAAAAAATATCCTGGTTTGAATCCTGGTACCTCGTCCCATCCAAAAAATATATCAACCTCCTTATTGTTATTTGGATTAATACCTGTTGCTTGTATTCTGCTCATTTGTTTTTTATTTAAATATAAAGAAAAACCCCGAAAGTTTCGCTTCCGGGGTTTAGAGAGTGAGCTTTACCTTTTACCTTATTTGCTTATTCTAAGCTTTCCCCACATTTGGGGCAGAATTTCCAAGTTGATTTTCTAATTCTAGTTCCACATCCAGAGCAGTAATTTCTGATCTCTGTGGTTTCAACTGGTAGCTGACTTATCGGAAGAATCTGGTAGGTGCTTGTGTGTGATGACCAAGCATTAAATGTACCATATCCATTTTCAAATGTCTGATCTGACTCTTCCCCTTGTTGTACCCTTCCAGTTTCAAGACTTCCAGCATCCATCGTTCGAGTTTCAGCATTATTAGAAACGCTATAGGAAGTATTTAAGAAGCTTAAACTTGGTTCACCAGACATACCCGTGTTAATGGTGAAGTTGTTATTATCCCCATAGGTTGTCCATGTTGGTGATGTTGAAGTCCAAGTCCCATCATACCAGACTGTGTTTGTTGTGGTACCTCCAAAACTTATTGGTTTGTATTCCTCAAAGAATTGGACTGATACCAGACCGTTATCTGCAATGGCATCCTTAGCCTCCTCGGTGTTTTCTACCTCGTAGGTTTCATAGACTAGTTTTCTATTATCGTCTATAAATCTTTCCAGGAAAACCCTTTGACCCGGCTGCAAGATAATTCCACGGGAACTAATAAGATTCCCATTGATTCGCACCTTTGCAAGATAAACTGATTTTGTTGGGTTGTGTAGTTCGATCTCGAACTCTTGTCCATCCTCGAGATAGATCTTTTTACCCTTGTAGATTTTTTGCCTATTTTTCTGGGTGGCAACCCATGCTTCTGGCTTGAAACTGCTGTTCAGCCTGAAGCTGTTTGTACTTGTTACTTTCATGTTACTTTACCTTTGTTTTTGTTAAAATCCATTTATAGCCGGTTAAGACTATTCTAAAGCCGCTTAGCGACTCTGGACATCAAACGGTAAAAGGCTCCGCTCTCTGTATATAACTTTAGTACAAAAACTTAGTAAAGTTCCACTATTTTGGTTTGTGATTAGCTTCCAAATATTCCCAGAGGCTTTCATAAGAATAACAGATTGGATCCCCATTTTCGTCGTGAGCGCCATGCCTAACCTCACCAGCCTCTTTAATTAGCTTTCCGTCTTCTGAGTATAAAGGTGCTGTGCTCCAATCCTTTTGACCATATTCATTTTCGTAAATGAACCAATTAACCCAATCTAATCCCTCTTCCCCGTATGAATCCTCTATGAAAGATTCAAAAAGTCTCCCTGCGTTTTCCGAGATTTTAAACTTACCCTCCATTAGATCAACCCCAATATCATGAAGTTCTGATATGTCTTCTGAGATCTTTTTGAAAGTCATAAGTGACTTAAGAAAATTATTGTACTCCATCTTTCGGGTCTTTTGATTTGGATTCATCTATAAGGTCTTGAATTTCTTCATCAGTAAAATCCTCTAACATTTTGTTCATAGCCATGTCTAATGCATGGTCTTCATCAAATTCCTCTTCCTGTCTTTTTTTCATTGCTCTTTTATCTACTTGGTCTACAAATATTATTGCACAGCCAAAGATAAACAAAACTGTAAGTAAACCTATTACAACTAATTCCATATTATTTTTTGAGATATATAATTTCAATCAATCAATTATATGCTACACATTCAGAAATATTCCTTGGGATTTAGACTAAACGAATCTAAAAGAGAAAGGTTTGATAGACCTAAGCTTAATTACTCCCTAGAATCTATTGAACCTTTCATAGATAAGGAAACAATGGATGAGCATTATAATGTTCACTTTGCTGGTTACACCAAAAAATTAAATCAGGCAGTCCAGGAGGAGAACATTGATGTTCAAATGGGTCCTGAAATGCAAGGAATTAAACAAATACTTAGGAACGTAAGAAAGTATTCTGATAAGGTTAGAAATAACGGTGGTGGGTTTTACAACCACTACATTTACTTTGAAAATTTAAGTCCAGAAAAGAAGAGACCCTCTGGTAAAATAAGGCAAGCAATCATAGATAACTTTGGATCATATGCTTCTTTCAAAAAGGCATTTTCTGAAGAGGGACTTGGAAGATTTGGTTCCGGATGGGTTTGGCTGGTACAAAATGGGAATAGACTAGATATCCTAACTACACCTAATCAGGATAACCCATTAATGGATAGATCTTTTAGAGGTGAGATCCTATTGGGGATGGATGTTTGGGAGCATGCTTATTATCTTAAACATAAAGCTGATAGAAAATCTTACATTAGGGATTTCTTTGATGCTATTGATTGGGATATTGTTGAATCAAGAATGAAATGATGAAGCATTTAAAAGAATATAGCGACGATGAGCTAAGAGACCTTAGATCAGATCTTAAAACCACTGGATTTAAGGATCCAATCCCAACCAACCTAACTGTTGATAATTTCTTTGAGGAAACGTTTGATCATGATGATTATGTGGATGTTTCCGGTATTGCTGTTGATTACCTTATAGAAGAAGCAATTAACGAGATAAAGGAAAGAATAGCAGACATTCCACAGCAACACAGACAGATAGCAGCAAAGGCTATTGCTCAACACTGGATAGAAAGAATAGAAGATAACCTACAATGAAAAAGTACATCAAGCATCTAAAGGAATATGAAGACTCAGATCTGTTAGATCTAATGGGAGATCTTGGAGATATTGGATTTGAGAATTACCAAGGATGGGTATTTTCTTGGGATAGCCCAACGGAAAAACCTCTTGCCGAAGTAATGATTGCTCCAGGTCCAAGGGAAGCTTTTGATCTTTATAGAAACAACGGGTGGTTTGGTCCTGATATTGACTATGCAGCCAATTCAGGCCACAAGTTCAAAACACTAGAGGATGTGTTTAAGTATTTAAAAGACAATAAGGTTATTACCTCATATGAATTCATCTGGGGATTAAATGCAAGAGAAAAGGTAGACCAAAAAGAATTCCACCAAATACCAAATGGGAATCCATTTGCAGTTACTTCTTTGTTAATAACTAAGTTTGACAATGCTCCGGAAACTTATGGTAAGTTCGTTCCGGTTAAGATAACTAAGATAGTTTAAGAATTCGCAGAGACTTCTTTCACCATATATCCACTCACCTCTTTTAGGTTCCAGATACATCCTGATGGGACATCCCAACCGCTAAACCATAGGTACTTGTTCAGGTTTTTGTGGTCTTTCATTATTTCCTCCTTGATTTCATAGTAATTTCTAACTTCTATGCCGGAGTATTTTTCTGCAACCCTTTCCCAATCTATCATAACAAATCCGAGGGATGTTCTCGTTTCAAATCCAATCTCATATTGAGCTTGAAATCCCACAAGTTTCTCTAATGAATCAATAACTAATATGTTTGATTGATTTAGAACCAATTGGAGGTTGTATTTTTCAGCCCAGTGTGGCATATTATACTTTACCCACTCTGCCCATTCATTTTCAATAGAATACCAGAGTCCTTTAGGTTTGAGATCCCCGGTTCTTTGGGTGTATTTCTTTGAGAGATCTAAACGATTCTCCTTTGTCATATGATATCTTTTCATAAGAATTCTAGTTTGTTGGTCATAGGATCCCAATCTACCGTTATTGGAGAATTTACTGGAGCATATCTTTCATTAAGAACCGAAGCGTTAATGAAATGCGTACCGTTATGAAACTTATACCCGTAACTTCCGTGAATGTGTCCAAAAACATGAATTTTTGGTTTTATATTATCCACCCTAACCCTAAGTAATTCACATCCAAGATCACCTTCATTGTATGGAGGTCCACTTATGTCAAGATGTCCTTGTGGTGGACCGTGGGTTACTAGGATGTCCACATCATCCGGAATGTTATCCCACTTTTCCTTTAGTTCGTCACCTCTTCGGGGAAGATTAAATGCCCAATTATAAAATTCAGGTTGCCAAGGACTGCCATAGATCTTTACCATCTCATCTGGAAAATCGCCAAATTTAAATTCCTCGTCCTGTAAGTAATCAACACCATAGGAATTAACTGTTTGCATAGCCGTCTCCGGATCATTCTCAAATAAGCGGTCATGATTACCAGCGATGAAGGCGCAGACATCATAATCTTGTGCCTCAAACCACTTACAAAAATCAGTAATCTCATAAGCGCTGTAACCGCTGTTCATAAGGTCTCCCGAATGAATAAGAAGATCCCCACCAGGAAGTTCTAAATTCCTGTGTTGAGTATGTGTATCTGATATAAATGTTATTTTCATACAATTTCTAAAACTTTAATCCAGCTCCTATTCCTATACCTAGTCTTCCGTCATACCTAAGTTGCGTCAGCAATTCTAAATATTCCCAATGGTATAAAAAACCGGCACGAATGCTCATATTAATTTGTCCCTGCTTATTGATAAGATAAATACCGTTTTGCCTTTGTGTGGAAAGAACATATAACTCATCATAATAAGCATCATAGATCTTCCTCGAAGCAATACCAGCCATAACAAATGGTGATATTCTATCAATGCTTCTCCCAGCTCCCACGGAAAAATCCCATTTTGTTTCAATATTTCCACTGTTTTCGTCACCCCAGTTTTCAACCTCCCAGGTAGAGATGTTATCGTAATAAGGATAAATTAATGGCAAGGTTGCGTGATATTGGAAAATTGCAAAAGACTCCCCACCTGTTATAAAATACGGGGACAGCTGAAACTGAAAGTTGTCAACCTCTGTAATTATACCTAAGGATAATCTGATTGGTTTAGTAGAATTCCTTTCTACTAAATCTGGGTTTGTTGTCATGATATAGTCTCTTCTATCCCACCTCCTGCTAGTATTCCAATAGGGATAGTAGCCAACGTCATATGGATTGTAAAAGTATGGACTTGCGTATCTATTCCTCCACACACCATCGTTATACCCATTGTTATATCCGCTTTGATATCCTTGGTTATATGTGTTGGTGTTATTACTATTCGGAACTTGCGACGACTTTCTTTCCTCTACCTTTTGTATCTTTTGGTCTCTTTCACTTTGCCCAAAGATTTGTAGTTGAAAAAGTAGGAGTATAAGAATAGCTAATAATTTTTTCATAAACGGGTTTTACTTATTTTCTAATCCCACCATCTCTCGATTTCTTGTTCAATAATTCTGAAAAGAAGTTTTCTAGCTCTGTTGTGATTAATGTGTGCAATGTTTGATGCTATTCGGTGTTTATCGTTAGAATCCTCAATTTTTAACCATCCCTCCCCATTCATCACCCTTTTATAAATCAGGGGATATTTAGCAAAATAATCATCGAAGTTTTCTGAAATCTGCCTACTTTCCCAAGTACTATATCCTTCCTCTTCGGAAGGTTCAAACCAGTGTTTGGTCTTCTCGTAGTCCATGTATTCCATCTGGTAAAACCCTTCACTGACCTTATCAATAAGACGGGCACATATCATCATATCTCTTTCGTTTTTCCAGTTGTTGAGGTGAATTCCATACTTACCAATATATTTTCCTTGTGACTCAAGTTTATGCTTAAGAATCTCTAAGATATAGCGATGATCCCAGTTCCGATCCTTCCATATCACAGGTAACCAATACCAGAGGTTTTTTACTCCGACCTTGAAGTTACGAAGCATATATTGGCCATCGAACTCCCACCAACTTGTGAAACGATTGAACTGCCTTACAAGCCATGGCCTTGAATTTCTTTCCTCGTGCAATTGTTCAAATATGTCTTTTTCCGGTTCCATGAATTTCTCAAAATTATTTAAAATAAGCGGGGTAAAAAATTAAAAATCATGGTTTTTAAATCTTGCTAGATCAAATGCTATTGTGTTTGAAATTAGATATGAAGGCACAATTGCATTATTATTTAATTTAAAATCAAATATCCATGATGCTGGAAAAACTAAAAGGTCTCCTGGATTCAAATTAAATTGGGCATTAATTTTTTTGAACACTATTACAGCATCACCTTCTCCGAGGAATGTTAAAAATCTAATTGAATTATTCGTGTCAAAACTACCTAGTTCGGATTCAAGTGATTCTGAATCTAGTTTTATGATATTGAGCTCTGGCCCTTCAACTACTACACTGTTGAAGCTAAATGCAGAATTTATGATCGTTGCTTTTTGATCCTTACCTCCAAATAGATAAGCTGTTTGGTGTAAAATTCTTAATGCCTCCGAAATATTAACGTTTTCTAATTCTTGAAAGTTAGGGTAAGTTTTTAAATAAAACACAATTTTTTCCAGCATTGCCTGTTTTATCAAATCGGTCACCTTGATTAGATTGGGGTTGCTTGATTTCTCAAGTTCTGAATCCCCGTAGGAATCGATTATGGCTTTGCACGATTCTTTGTCCAAGAATTCTGGTGTTGCTTTTATTAAATCTACCATTAGTATTCCTTTTCTATGATGTAGGGAAAAATGCTTTCTGTACTCTCACCAATGCTAAATAAGTTGATTCCCTCCTTTAGTAACAGATCTCTAAACTTATAACATCCCTCAAAAAATGTCCAAGGAATTCCGCCAAGGGATTTTACTCTGTTGCATTCATCTATTATACTTTCAATTACATTGTCTGAACTATCTTTTATAACGGGGACAATGAGTACATTCGATCCGTGTACTAAATGGTAGTGGATTGAAATCATTTTACCTAAGATATCATCCCAAAACTCTATTCTCCAATCTATTAGCTCGTTATTGTTGCCAAAAGAAGTCCATTGTAAGTCTGAAATGTGATCTTCCCAAACTAGGTCTGAATCCTTGTAGATCTTAACCAAAAAATTTCCCTCCTCTAGAAAAACTCTTAAAGTCCCGTTCGAGGAGGTAACGTGTGCTGGTACACTATCAAAATCGTCGATTCTCATTTATCTCCAAAGATGAAATTGTACTAGGGATCCGTCTCCATGAAAAAGGGTAAATCCCTTAAATCCTAAATTACTTGCCCTTACCCCAAAGGATTCTCTAAGCTCGTGTCCCAATAATGATGCGTGGTATTCCATTGATATCTTATCTATCCTTGATAGATGTTCATCTGTTAGACTTTCCATTATTTCTTTTTCTCCACCCTCGCAGTCTATTTTGAGAAAGTTTATTCTTTCTGGTAAAATGCCGAGATCCCAGAGATCATTAAGTCCCATACTAACAACATTCTCTGTATAGGCGGAATCCCTAGTTTCGAGGTCAGTTAGGGAGGTAGACCCTCCAAGATTATTTAATGTTCCTGGGACCCCCAAATTCATCACCCCTAGTTCCTTGCCTATAGCTATTTTGTGGCACTCAGCTTCATAGCCAACATTGTCAATTAAACAAGCAAAAGCTTTTGACATGGGTTCAAAAGTAATCACCCTTGAAGCATCCCTTTCCAAAGCCCTTCGGGTAAACATCCCTACATTTCCTCCAATGTCTACAACGGTATCTCCTGGTGTTATTACACAGCCAAACCTTTCGTAGTCGGATCCTTGAGAATCGTGGACATCGTACATGTTAAAGTTTTCATAGTACATGTAATTTATGTCGTCAATATCTCTTTCATTATTATTGTAAGCTTCTAGAGAAAACTGCTTAGTTTCCATTTCCCTTAATAGGTTCCTTTCCACTTTAAGCCCATTTTTCCCTATTGTCCAAAATATTGGGTTGTGCTGTCTTTTCATGATTTCTTCTAATCCTTTAACTTTATATGAGATACATCTAATATTATTTCCCAGAGATATATAATTGACAAATAAAACCTTGTGATGGGAATTAAGTCTTTTAAAGCGTTTGAAAGTGATGAAAGGGATCTTCTTTCGGACTTAGATAAAATTGGAATAGAACAACATAAGGGATGGTTAGTTTGTACATCAACATCTTATGAAAGGGATCAGATCGGTTCTAACATTTATGCTGTAATAGCTAAAAATCCGGGTGAAGCTTCTGTTTTAATTATGCAATCTATGGGAATTGAGGACGAGGATGACCTAGAAGAAGCAAGAAAAGGAGCGGATTTCAACGATGGCCTTGGGGAAGCCATGGATAATATTATGCAGTGGGACGGTAGATTTGAAGTTGTGGTAGTCTATGAAGATCTTAAGCCATTTAAGTACGAAGACTATTGCCTTGAGATAGATTGGACAAACCCGATCATGGCGGCTAAAGATGTTAAATATGTCTTCCTAAATGCAGAGCAAATCCTAGGCTCAAAAATGTCTACTCCAAGGTAGGTTTGGGCCGAAAAATTTTCCAGTATACATACTATAATTAAAAATATTTTCCACTATGGGCAAGAACATCCTTGTGACTGGTGGTTTGGGATTTATTGGATCTCATACCATAATTTCACTCTACGAATCTGGATATAATCCAATTATTGTTGATAATCTCTGTAACTCTAAAAGGGGCATCTTGGATCATATAGAACACATCTCCGGCAAAAAACCTAAATTCTATGAGGAGAACGTTCTTAACACTGAAGTCCTTGAAGAAATTCTGGAAGATAATGAAATTGACGGCGTGATTCACTTTGCTGCTTATAAGTCAGTATCGGAAAGTTTAGAAAATCCACTCTCATATTATGAAAACAATGTTGGTGGTTTGCTGTCTTTAATGAGTGCAATGAAATTTATTGAATGTGATAAGCTTGTATTTAGCTCTAGCTGCACTGTTTATGGTGAACCTGATACAATCCCAGTCGACGAGCAAAGTCCCGTTAAACAAGCTAAAACAGCTTATGGATCAACCAAACAGGTAGCCGAGATTATGTTAAGGGATAATACATGGCTGAATACCATTGCCCTAAGGTACTTCAATCCAGTTGGTGGACATGAAAGTGGAATGCTTGGAGAACTTCCTCTTGGGGTTCCAAATAATCTAATGCCATATCTTACCCAGACTGCTGCTGGTATACGTGAGCAGCTTACTGTTTTCGGCGACGATTACGACACAAGAGATGGTTCATGTATTAGAGACTTTATTCATGTAATGGACCTAGCAGATGCACACGTTAAAGCTTTGGATAGACTATTAGATGGTGAAAAAGATAAGAGTAAAAATACTGGTGTCCCAGACACTGAAAACTTTGAAGTAATTAACGTGGGTACAGGTAATGGCTACACTGTCTTAGAAATCATAAAAAAATTCGAAGAGGTTAATGGCATAAGGGTTAACTATAAGATCGGTCCAAGAAGGGACGGAGATATAGTAAGGATCTGGGCAGACACAACAAAATGTTATTGGAAACTTGGTTGGCAAGCTAAAAGAGGCTTGGAAGAAATGGTAAGAGATTCGTGGATGTGGCAACAGAATTTACCGGGGGTTGACTTATTTAATTACTTAGGGGATTCCAGTAAATAAAAAACCCCGCCATTTAGGCAGGGTTTTTTGCATTTAATAAGAAATTTTTAAATTTGACTTTCAGCAGTAACAACAAGGTTTGAAAGCTTCCAGCCTCCACCGTCACCACATAGAGTTCCCCATCCACATTCGCCACCACTGTTTTTGTACCAATTTGGATCATTAGTACCCGGTGACCAATCATCGTGGTATGATGGAGTAAACCACCAACCAACATTCATAGCATCTTTTAACTTACTCATATCCAAATCACTTGGAGTATATGGGTAAGAAGGTTCAGTCATATCAAATACTTTTACACTATTACCATCTTGGGACAATGTGATAATCATATTCGTATAGTCCTCATTGAAATCTACAACCATATTGAATGGTTTGTTAGGGTCAATCTTACCTACTAAACTATGCACACCCGCATTACCTGCCGCCGATTGCATTTCATCCCACTGCCAACAATCTGTGTTCGCAGCCTCAGTATATGAAACCTCGTATCTTTGAGGTCCACCCTTACCATCAGCTAAGTGCAAAGTGTGTTGAAACATTTTCTGACCGTTAGTCTCTAAGAAATCAATCTCTTGACAAAATGGACATGGATATCCAGGTTGACCTGCTGATGGTGTAAACTCAGCATCACAGTAATTTCCATCACCTAATGGTTGTTTATCACTACTAACCGCATAAAACGCGGCATTCAACCAATCACCAGTAAAACCTTCTCTTTGAGCCATCGGTGATAAATCAATGTCAGCTTCAATCTTTGAGATGTTTTTATAACCATTCTTAGAACATGCTCTTCCCGCTCTAACGTCACCCGCAGAACCGAAGTCTACACCACCAACACTTACAATAGGATTGTTACCACATTTTTGGTAGTCCACATCAAATTCAACGGTGTAGGTATTATCAGACAAGGTTTCTTCAGGACAAATACAGGGATTTTTAAATGGACAAGGACAACCTTCCAATCCAACAGGGGCAATTTCACCTGTTGTTGCGTTTACACTCACATAACCTTTACTCGTAGTAAAGATATATTGTGCAACATTGAAACCTGGTTCTAATGGTCTTCTTAATACAACCACAGACCAATCAGCCTCACCCTCAACACCAGTACCATAACCTGCATCTAATAAGATTTGTTCTGCTTCTTCCAACGTAAGTTTAACAGGTAAATGAATTACCTCATCCTCCATAAAAGGAGAATCAATTACTTTTGAAACTGACTCACCTTTAGAGTTACATACCACTTCAATTGTGG
>Ga0222719_10002015_pt1 | contig 19018 bp, 25 predicted proteins | sample C33_34DmetaG_FD_165039 | JGI IMG/M metagenome (GOLD analysis project Ga0222719, IMG submission 165039) | Estuarine water microbial communities from San Francisco Bay, California, United States - C33_34D | ecosystem: Environmental > Aquatic > Marine > Unclassified | place: USA: California... | reverse complement strand
TGAGTTGTTCAGATAATTCAAAAGATATGTAGCACACATTCAATCCTGCCTGTGCCCAGTTAACTGCAAGGTTTTGCAAGAACAAACTCTTACCTGCCCCCGAACCGCCTGCGAAGATGTTTAGTTCTCCTCTGTTGAATCCACCAAACAGTTTCTTGTCTAGGTTCTGCCATCCTGTGCTGATCTGTCCGTTGTTGTCCTTGAGTGCTTCGAGTCGACCACGTGGATCTTCAAAGTAGTCTGTACCTAAGTCTCTTGTCAACCCAACGTTGACGGCTTCCTTGACCATGTCTTCAACAGGAGCATAGTCGCCCTTCTCCAACATGTCTGCTGATTGTAGTATGGCATGTTCTAGTGCTTTGTGTCTCGAGAATGTTTCAAACTCGTCCAGCAACCAATTGAAATGGCTGGGATCCAGATCCTTTGCTGATTTTAATTTTATGTCATACTTTGCGTTCACCTGTTCAACATCAGGCATGACTTTATATTCGTCCATGTAGTCTTTGACGAACTTTGCGATTGGTTGAAGTTTACGATCAAAAGATTCTGGTTTGAATATGTTCTGTGCCCGTGCGAATGACTCCGCATCTGCTAATAGCATCTCTATGTAAAGTTTCTGTACGTCAAATGTGTAATCGGTCATGTGTATAGTATACTACTTTTCTCTGTGATTTTCTATCATTTGTTTTAGTGTCCCCCACAGTAAATTTTGCAACATTTATCCGCCGACCTATATGATTTGGTTGAATTAAAGAAATTTCTAACTTTGGTATTATCTAGTATTTGGCTTATCGTATTATGTGCAATATTGTATGCTTTATTTGTGTGTCTAGGTGAGAAAATACCCTTATACCTGAATGCGAGCAGTCCTTGAAAACAACATGGATAAAAATTACCTTCCGAGTCTATGTACAAATTGTTATCAGGTTTACTGTTTTGTACAGTCATGCACTGTTGTTTTATTATCGACTCCTTGTCTGTGTTATTGGTTACCGCCAGCTGATGGGCGTACAATGGATCAACAAACTCTTCGTCAGGCATCAATTCTTTGTTCCACCACCTTTCACTTTTAACCAGTTTGAAGTAATCTATGCCTAAGGATTTGCTAAAATTTCTTGCTTCCTCTATCTGATGTTGGTTATGTTTGAAAACAATAAATTTCCAAGTGGTTTGTATTTCATGAGACGTGACTGTGTTTATTGCCTCGATTATCGATTTCCATTTGGCATTTTTCCTATAGAGATGATTTGTACTCTCCAGTCCATCTATGCTGAATTGTATGCTGTCATTTGGTGTCAGGATAGAACATAATTTTTGCCACCATTTTGTTTTTTTTCCACTGCCATTGGTTGTTATTGATATAGTGGCATTGATTTTTTTCAGCTCTGAACATAGTCTATGAAATTGGGAATGATAAATTGGATCTCCATTATTGCCACACATGTGTATTTTTGGAGAAGTGCCGTTTAAGAAGTTTATGATATGGTCTATGTTTATATCATGGTTCAAACGTTTTTTGAATTTTTTATGGAACCAAGTCCTGTCACACATCGGACATTCCAACACGCATTTGCTTGTAGGTTCTATATGCCACTTGATTTTATCCATGCATTTTTCTCTTTAGATCTATCTTCAACTTACTGGATTCTGTGGTCTTTAATATAGACTGCATTGTAAACAGCCTGCCATATTTGGCCACAGCGTCCGACACATCTCCGACCGTTTTATCCCACTCAGGGAATGCCACACTCCAACCAAACTCGATGGCTTGTGTTATTAGTTTCTCTCCGGAAACATCTCTGTCAGGAACTACAATTACCTTTCTACCAAGTCCGTTGATTAATTCTCGCTGTGTGTCATTTATCTCCGACCCCAGTATACTCACGCCAGAAATGGCGATTGCATCAAACGGTCCTTCTGTGACAATCACGAACTTCCTTGTCCAGTCCTGTGCGTCCATATTGAACACGTATCCAGGCCAAACATCTGTGTAGTACTTCACGCCCTCGGACTCCTCAAACATCCTACCTGTGAATCCAACAACATCACCACGCCAGTAAAATGGTATTAGTAATCTTTGATGAACGTCCCAAATCTTATCAGGTGAGTACATGAAGTCATACCAGTCTGCTCCTATACCCCTACCCTCTAAATATTTTAAAATTGTGTCTATCTTCTTCCATTGTGGCTCTGTGAGATCGTTGCCAATGTATTTTTCTAGCCAAACATCAAGTTTGTGTGTATTCTTTGGTAAATTTTTTTTGGCAAAGGTAACAAATTTTTGCTTTTCATATTTTACATCACCCTCTTCTTCACGCAGGGCTTCTATAGCCAATTTACGTATTGTTTCCTCTGGTATGCCTATGTAACCCATGAACTGCTTCATCTTGTATGAGAGCTTACGGCCTATCACATAACTGGTCTTAAATCCACAGTTGAAGCAGTGGTAACTCACAGTTCCGTCAGCGCTGGTCATTATTCCTCCACGTTTTTTCTTGTCAGCGGTCTCACCGTTGTGTACACAACAAGGAGCATCAAAACTTGTCCATCCAGATGGGGTTTTCTTCCTAGCCGCAGGCAGACTCGCCAGAATTGTAGATTGGATCAGGTTCATATCTTATATTTTACTGTCTATAAAGTATTTTGTCAATACGGCCTGTGGTACCGCTTGTACGTTCTGCCTTGAATCTAACGTTTTGGAAAACACCAGTGAAGTTGAGAGTTGACACACTTGACGCACCGCTGAGGCTGGTGCTGGTAATGGTAAAGTAATCATTGTCTGTTGGCGAAGTGCCAACCATTGTACCTTGCACTGTCAACGTGCCTGAAAAGTTATTAGGATAAATGGCTATTGTGTGAAGAGCCTTGTTGTTGTTGATACCTGGTTTAGCATCAATGTCGCTTGATATGAACACATCACTTGACAGCGTAAATGCTGACACGGAAGTGCTGGCAGTAAATTCTGGATAAGCACCATCAAGCAGTTCAACGGTGCCCCCGGCCGCATATCCCGTGTCTGCATATGTAACTTCTCTGCTTCCATCTGATTTAACTTCCCTTACGGCAAAATTGTAAAATTTTGCATCAAGATTAAGCAGATCGCCTTCTGTGATTGTGCACGTAGCATCACCCTTTGTGCTAACAGTAGAACCATCGTCTAGTACTGTTAACGTCTTGGTCAAAACTGATTTTTTGCTTTCAGAATCGATAAGATTAAATTCGTAGGTCTTAGATGTGATGTCCTGGGCTTTTTGGTCCTCATTCTTAAACGTGAATGTAATAGGATTGGATACCCCTCTGTGCAGTGTTAAACGCCTATCGTACACCTTTGAATTCCTCCCGTGGTAACCATTTACGTAGGCTATTACCAACTGTGATAGTAAATACCTTGAAACTGTTTGCATAGTACATATTTAACAGTATTTATAGATAGAGCATGAACGAAATTTTTAACACATTAAGGGATAAATTTCCATTCCTAAGTCTAATCCAGAAGGGCGATTTGGAGTATGTGGGTATTGTGCAGAACGAGGACACCAACGTCATCAGTTTCTATGATTATGGTAGGCTTATGCTACCGCAAGATAAGTTAAAATTCTTAAAATGCGGAGAAACCTGGTGGTACGAATCAAACCGTAAACTACCAATTAACATATTTCTCAAGGGAGAATTCCGTTATTTTAGATCTACGTTGATAACCTTGAATTCTAAAGATGTGCGAATAGTACATGGTCCTACAGTGAAGTTGTCTGAAATTTCAAAAAAACGGGTGAAGAGAAGAACCATCCAGTTAGTTAGAAGACCTATCTAATCTCTATTTTTTAAAATATTCTTTTCAAAGTACTTGGTTAGCGGATTGTCCGCTTGGTAACCGCGGTACTCTGTACGCCAAGATGATTTAGGTTTTTGTTTGGATTTTCTTTTGAGTTTTTTTTTAGGTTTTTGATGTTGCATCAAAACTATATTTAGCCCTCTGTATTAGATTCATCTGCACCACTATGGCCTGTGCGTATGCGACAGCGTGTGACTTTTTGAAGAAATATGATCCGTCTGCTGGTCGCACCCACACTTCTTTCATTATGTCTACCCAATCCTTGTGCATCAGGTATCTCTTCGCAGGACGTATTATGGCCAACACAGCCGCAAGTTGTTCTATGTTCTTTGGCTCAAGTTTGGACACTATATTGAAATGACCATTTAGGTGGAAAAGATTTTCCACGGTCTTTGGATCTTTCAATATATCCCAGTCTGGCTCCTGTATCATCAGTTCTACTAGTTCCTGCTCCGACTTAACGTCCTTGTAGATATTCACGTTCAGGCAGTCTATTTTGAAGTAGCCTCGTGCCTCGGCCTGTTTGTAATCAAGGCTCGCATGTCCTGTCACAGGGTGTTCTGGTACAGCATGGAAGTACACTCCTGTCTTGTGTTTCTCCGATTTGCCATCCTTAATCATGGATGCTGGTGTGTGCTTAAACAATCTTAGCACTCCATCCCTGTCAAAGAAATCAATGTCTACATCAGGCATTAGTGTAGGCTTCCTTTGTCTTTTGAATCATGTTTTATGAATTCTTCCTTTGATCCAGGAGATAACAGATCTACCACGTCAAGCATCTTCCGATAGCCCTCGCTGTTTCGTATCTCTTCGGTCATCTTCGGCATTATAATCTTGCCAAGTGCTCCGTCTGATTTAATTGTTATCGCTATGTCTCCATCTTCAAATTCTAAGTTTTCTGCGATCTCTAAATCTACTTTAGACAATTTTTGCCTCCCTCGCTGTGTCCTGTACAAGCATTAGGTCCGCTGGATAACTTTTCAACTTGCTTGGCCAGAAACTTGGATTAATAAATTTTTCAATCATCTGTAATTGTTCGTCGTTAAAAGATTTTAACATCCTTTTGCCTGCGTTGCAACCTAACAGCAACCACGGACTTATCTTACCCTGTTGTATGTGTGCCACCGCCCTGTTTGTGTTGACCAGCCTGAAGTAGTCTGACCATTGTGCGTTCTGTTCCGTGGCCCAGTCCATCATTGTGGCTATACTTCTTTGCAGTGCGGCTTCCACTGGTTCGGTCTTCAGTGCTTCCACCAAGTACATCTCATAAAGGTCATCCCTTGACCAATGATCTAACTTGACTTTTGATTGCAAAACATAGTCTATGTATTTGTCTGGATACAGTGGATTGATGTGCATGATGAATCGACCAAACTTCACAAATGCATTGTAATATGCACTTTTTACGAAGTCGTCATAGGTTTTTGGCTTTGAATTATGTTGGTGTATCTGATAAAATCTCTGGAACACCATAAACGCATTGACAACCCATTTCTCGTCACGTTGTAGATATCTTCGCTTTGGTTCACATAGGTGTACTTGCAATGTTCTTGCCTTTGCGAACTCTTTCCCACAATAGGTGCATTTATTCGTTGATACCATGTGCTTCAATCAATTCCTCGAGTTCTCTGTCTGTTATCACTTTGTCCAGTGTCTCCAAGTCCGACTCTTTCCATGTTGGATATATCTGTTGCAGTTTCTTTAGACTCTTGTTTGGCACACGTTTCATTGGTTTGATCCATGGGTGGAACTGTTGTTGGAGTGCACCACACATAGCGGTCAGTATCCATAAAAGTTTCTTGTGTTTGCCTAGTGTGAAACAATGTTTATTGACGCACTCGTTGATCATTTCTATGTAGTGTTCAACAAAGAAGGGGTCTTTAGATGAAACATTTGACACGTATCTCATCAGCATGTATGGCGAGTACAAGGATTTCTCTTTATCGTCTATCCTATCAAAGTAGTCTTTGTTGCGAAAGTCTACTGCCTTGAGACCGTTCCTTAAATCAAAAAATTTTTTATTTTTTCCTACCGGCATATTTAAGTCCAAACATTGTGCATTCTTTTGCAGTTACAAATGTTAATTTTAATTTCCTTTGTTTGTGTTGTAAACCTGAAAGTTTGAATTTATGTAAATGTATAAAGTCAAAAAAGTCGTGCATCCATTTTTCATCCATCCATACAGCAATCTTGTTACTGGTTATCATCACAGGTGCATGTATCGTGATTGACTTTCTACCAGACCAAGCCATAATCGACCTGTTCACATTGTCTTGATATATCCTTCACAAAATATGCACACAGCGGTTTTGAACCATTTCGTAATGGCACCGCCAACATCTGTCCTGATTTGATTTTTGGAAAATACCATTTTACTTCTGTGTAGACATCTACAATATCTATAGGTAAAAATTCTGGTTTGGCACTTGATAATGGATTAAATGTAAACGCATCGAATCCTCGATCATTTAAACTTGTAATTGGTAAAACATGCATCTCTGACTGGCCGGCCTCGCCAATCAGCATTTTCCAATCCAATGGCATTTTAATTTTGTGATTGCCTATTTCTAATACTGCCGCTGGTGCATTGAAACTTTCTAGGAAGATCAAAGGTATGTAGAAGAAATCCGGGTTGGTGGGATCTGAATTGTCTAATACCGCAAATCGCAATTTTTCATCAACCCATTCTGGTATTTTTTCTAGCGCGTATGTTCTGTCATCAAGTGTAAGGATTTTCATAATTTATCTTTTCTATATTATACGGATAATTGGCCTCTTTGTAAAACTTTTTTCTTTGTCCTAGGTGTCTTTTTGCAAATTTGCAACTGCTGGTTATGTCCCAGATCTGTACGCTGTCCTTATCCTCGGCTTTCCTTATACCACGTCCTATGCTCTGAATCACTCTAACAAAAGACTTGCCTGGTTCTATAAGGACAAGATTAAAAATCCTAGGAATATTAATGCCAACAGCGGCAACTCCATATGTGGCAATAATAACTTTATTCTGGCTAGTAGATACTTCATCGTATTGTTCCTTCCTGTCTGTGTTTTTGGTCGATCCTGACACGAACACCGCATCTTTGATTTTCTTTTCCAAGATCTCACCTGCTGATATACGATCAACGAGAATCAGTGTGTTTCCTGATGTTGCGATGTCCTGTATTGTTTTTGCAACCCAACTCATCCTTGTTGTGTCTGTAGTGAGCCATTTCAATTCTTCACCATAGGTTTTGAACTGTGGGTGATCCTGCGTCTGTAAGACATTGACGTGACAGTTGGCTAGCACACCTTTGTTTTGCAGTTCACTTGCTTGTATCCTGTTTGCAACATCACCTATGCTACACTTGAGACCCATGAATTCATAGTCTGCCTTGGGCACCGTTCCTGTGAGTCCCCAACGTATGCCACAGTGTGCAAAAGGTCCGGTGAGCAATCTTTTCAACACGTCTGCTTTGGCCATGTGGACCTCATCGATAATCACTGTGTTGATGCCTTGTATTGCTTCGAGGAAATCTGTTGTGTGTTCATCCTTACTTTTCTTTTCTAGCACGTTCAGTGATTGCCAAGTTGCAATAGTGTTGAATCTTCCCAGTTCCTTCCTGTCTCCGTAGTATACGCCTACGTCTAGATTACAAGCAAGGAAGTCCTCCTCGGTCTGTGTCACAAGACTTTTGTTCGGTACTATTGTAAGAGTCCTGCCATACGGTTCTACTAGTTGACACAGTGCGGCTGTGATTATGGTCTTTCCTGCTCCTGTGGCTATCTCCTGTATGCATTGTGGGTTCTCGATGAATTTGTTTATTGTTTCTACTTGATAGTCTCGTAACTCTATCGGCTGTCCTGCACAAGGGTGTGTGTCCGGCCAAGTTATGTGTGCGAGGTAATCTTTGTCCACTGCTTTGAACTCAAAATTGTGTTGTAGTCTTTTATCCTCAAAGTCCACGTACACACCGCCCTCTTCCAAAATTGGCAATATCTGGTCAACAAGGTTAAGATATGTTGTACCTCCAAGTCCAAAGAAACTGACCTTGCCGTCCCATCTGCCCAGTTTTACAGCAGGCAAATGTCTCGCGTATGGTATCTCATATTTGAATTTGTTGGAGAGTCTCTTACGCCATTCGAGGCTAAGGTTCTCGAACTTCACATTCACTTCGTCTTTTATTACTAGTTTACAACTGCTCATTCTAAAGTTTTATTATAATATGATCATGCCAATCCCAACTACTTGGTTGGTGATCACTATAATACAACTTTTTTGGGAGATTTTCAAGTAGTCTTTTGAGATTATCAGTACCAGTGGCGTAGTAACCACCGCCGAGAGCAACCAACGATGCTTTTGGTTTTATTTTGCTTTTGATCAGAGCCCTTGGTATTCTGTTACGCACAAATATTATTTTGGTATCTTTATTAATTAATTTGAATTGTTTACTCATTTGGTGTAGTTCATACAAATTCTCAAAAAATTCTTGTGACTTCTGATTGTCTAGAAGATAGGTTCTTTCATTGTGTCTATCCACATCTTTTTTGAAAATTGGTTCCCTTACTTCGAACCCCCAACTGCATTGTTGTAATAAATCTATGCCGTGTGATCTGAAAGCGTTCATCCATTCCCAGAATTCTTGAACGTCTGACTCCATGTGTATGTCGCCACTTACAGGCATCATCAATGGAAAGCAATCAAGTTCTATCAATCCTTTCACAACTTCCTTCTTACTGAAAGTTTTTGAGTCTATCCAAAGTTTATGATATTTGCTATGTGCGATTTTGGATCCTATTGACGTCTCTGCTGATACACGTATGCCTTGGGTTGAGATGTTGAAATTTTTTAGTGAATCAACTTGTGTCAGAGCAGATTTACCTTTGAGATTCTCGTTCCAAAAATCTTGTAATGATTCTGGTGCATTTTGCAAGACAATTTCTCCTTCAATCAATCTTGCAGATGTTTGCTTATGACCGATTATTTCTTTTTTAATTGCTTCATAATCTTTCAACAAACTATCATCCACAAATTTGAAATCATATCTCGCGGCTATCAATGTGAGATAGTATGCCGTGACATCTGTGTGCAAGAATGTCCATTTCTTGGCCTCACCGTCATATTGACTGTATCCAGCGGGGAAGTCTCTTTTATCTTTCAAACACCTTATCAATTGGATAACTTTTTTGTTGTATGGGAACCTTAGTTCTATCTTGTCAACGCCGTCCTCGTCAGTGTACTTCTCTATGACCTTGTCAAAACTTATCACCCTGAATTCATGATCATACATGGGATTGTCCAGCAGTGGTTTGATGTCCATACCATGCGCCTGGAATTTAGTCAGGTATCTCTTCAGAATCACAAGTGCTAGTCTGGCCTGCTTCTCTGTCCATGCATATTGTGATTCTGCCAAAGATCTCACAGTCTCATGATCCTTTGGATGTGGCTTTATCAGAGTATTTGGTGCTTCTGCCCAAAGAAAATCATTATATGCTAGTATTTTAAGTGCTTCGTTAATTGTTTTTGGCAAATCTGTGTGCATTTTATCCATGGTATTTTAGGTAATTATTAGTATATTATAGCATAATTGGTAATATTGTCAACTATGAAAAAGACAAAGAACAAAGTGGTAAACGTGAGGAAACAACTTAAGGTAAAGTTGGAAAACACGCAACTACGATATAAAAATTTGAACGCTTTCAGGCCAACCGAACAGCAGGCATACTATTGGTTTAGGTATTTGAACCGTGCTTTGTTCAACAGTAGATTACCAGTTGTACCAATACACGTGAAAAAATTACACAAGGATTGGGGTAGATGTGTTGCTAATTGGGACAACAGGAAAACTCCCAAAGGCAAATTTGATCAGAGAGTGATCCCTTACCATATTGATGTTGACTTTTTCATTGAAATACATTGTAAATTTCCAAAATGGAAAGATTTCATAGAAACTTTATCCCATGAAATGGTGCACTTATATCAGATGACCTGGGTACAAGATCCTTATGCCAATCACAATGCCAACTTCTTCGCATGGAGAGGAAAGTTTAAACGTGCCGGCCTAAGACTGGCTAGGTGCTAGGACCTTTTCAAATTCCTCGTAGGTTATAATTTTACTGTTTCCGAGATCGGTACCTGTCTGTAAATTGTTTAGGTAGGCCGGAGGATTATCATGCACTACTGTGAAATCACAGTATGGTCTCATTTTTAAAATATCCCTGAACTGTTTTAGCCATCCTTCAAATATTTGATCGCTGTCTCTCTCACCGTAATTTTTGGTATCCTGATATATGTTGTTGAGTTGACCCTTGCCATACTCTCTGAAATCAAATCCAAGCAAGTATATGTTTTTATGTCCATGAACAGCGGCAGTCCAAAATGCGGCATTCCCGGAAATCCAGTGTGGATTGTTTGGTATGAGGTGGAGCATGCCTTTGTGTTGTTTCCTGTTGACCTCTAGCGCAGGGGCATAATGTATAATCTCTTTTCCCACACCATTTTCACACATCTCGGCAGTGATGAGTCGGTCAACGCTGAATATGAAATCTGGCATGAAGTCTCTGAACAGTGCGTTACATCCATAAGTCTGTCCAGTTGGTGTAAGCAAAGAAAGATCGAAGTGTTTCCTCGAAGGACCGTTACCTATGATGTAAGCATTACCTCTAGGCACCGCTTTTACTCTGTCCTCATAGAAAGCAGTTTCTTGGATGCGTTTGCCTTTTCTAATTATGGTGTTGATAATTACAGTTTCGCCCTCATAAGGTTTCCACTCGATTGGTTGTATCCTAGTCATCAAATGTATCTCTGTAAAAGCCTTTCTCTTATTCTTTGCCATGGTAAACCTTGTTCTATCTCGTCTTCAAACCATTCTGTGTAGGCCAACCTGTTTGCCCATGATTGTCTGTTTGGCATGGCCGGTTTGTTTATGTCAAATAAATTTGTGTTGCCAACATCATGGCAAAGACTAGATTCTGACACAAAGACAGGTATTCCATTGATCACTGCCTCCATGGCAGGGTTACTGGAATGGTTCACAACCGCCCATGTCCTTTCTAATGTTGCACGGAAGTCTGTGTCGTCATATGTCCTAAAATCCCTCTTGGGAGTTCTAAATTTTACATTTTCAAATTTGTTTTCATCGAACTGTATCGTGTTTCTGGGGTGTGGCCTAACAAGTATGGGTCTGTTGGTATATTTCCTTATTATTTGTATTTGTTGTTCTATCCACAAAGACATCTTAGGCAATCCTTTCCATTGTTCGGATGTGTCATGTTGTCCGCAGAGTACGATTAAATCTCCAGTGGGGTTCCACGGTCTCATTTCATGCTTGAACAGTGGCCACCTTTTGTCATCGAATTGGGCATTGGCAAAATCTGCATCTCTGTTTATCCCGTTGATTCCTACTTTGTAAGTGAGGTTCCTCCGCAATCCACCCACTTCCAGCACAATTACAGGACGCCCAGATTTCCTGTATCTTTCCCAGATTTTTTTGTAAGATGCCATACGTCCATGCCACAACACACTCCAAATCACTGCCACGTCACCGTTCGTCTCACGGTCAACGTGAACCTCGTCACCTGTGTCTCGCATTGATTGTATGAACTTTTTGAAAACACTCTTGCTATTAAGTGGACCGTGCATTGGCCATGCTTCTATCCTCATCAATTGCCTTGCTTTCCTTTTGCTACTTTGCTTATTATATCTTCTGCTTGTTTTGGATCAAACTTGATACCGCTGAAAGGGTCATATGATTCTACATTTTTCCAATAATCCTCATTTCTATCACCACGTAAATCGCTTTTGCTACTTTTACCTTTGACTTTTCTTTTTCCCTTCATGTGGTCAACGTAGGAACCCAATACACTGTTTATGAAAACATGATGACCTTTCACTCCAGCACCCTTGCCGATATCCACGCCATCGTCGGGAGCAATTCTTCTGACACATTGCCAAAAAAGATAACTGTCGTGCCATTCTAGTTCGTCAAATATTGTGTCTTTCACATATAGACTTGTCCAATAGTCCATAAATTTTTTCAGTTTAGTATGATTCCTGTTGTAGCACACCCAACCGCATTCGGGATACTTTTCACCTCTGCCCAAGAAATTTACCATTTTATTGTGTGGTAGTAAGCCAGTAACAAACTCTTTGCTGATTTTCCTAAAGGTGTATGTGTCTGCATCCAACCACAGCAGATACTCTGTGTTGACTGTCTTCAAAGCATGGTCCACTGCAAAAGTCTTGTGTGCGAACCTAACAGCGTCCCATAGGTATGATCCCTTGCCTCTGTCATTCTTTCCTGCATTGGGATTTCTCCTTACTCCGCCTACTATCTCCTGCACTTCACCGTTGGCCACTGGATCATTTCTGTGCCTTGCTTTGAATTTCACAAGTTCGGGATTGGCTTCCTCGATGTTTATGAAGTTCACTTTTGGATGTTCGAAATCTGGTCTAGTGCCTTCATGATAGGCATGCAGTATTACATCATCCGGCCAAAATTCTACATGGCTTTCGATCATTCTTTTGGCATAGGCTGTCCATCTGTTGGGTGGAAATGTGGTTACTACCGAAAGTGTTGTCATTTTAAGCCTAATTTTGATTTGAATCTTTTGTACACTGTGCCGTCTCTGATTTCTTGAATGCTCCACATCTTATAACCAAGATCATGCACCCATTGTGTCCTGTCAGGGTACTCGGGTGTCTCGATGTTGTTTAGGTCTTTGTTACAGACGTCCCAACATATTGCAAGGTCCGATGTGCAAAAAGTAGGAATACCGCGGATGCAACTGTCAGTGCTGGCGGTGGAATTGTGTGTCACAACTGCATGGGCATTTGCTATTGCTTCCTGAAAATGAAATCTGTAAAACTTTTTCTCATCACCCGCAAAATGTTTTTGTATATACTGAAGTTCTATGTCCTCGGGTAATTCGTCACGTCTGTCTACAATGGTTGCAACATGGTTAGGATGTGGACGCACAATGAAAGGTCTGTCTGTGGCAGGACGTAACTTTTCGTAAACGCCATTAAACCATGCTATTGGATCTAGTTCATTCATGCTCCAGTTATCTTTTGGTTGTAATACAAATATTATTGGATCACCTTGGTTAGATCTACGCCATGGTTCGTACTTAACTTTGAATTTTTTCACCATCATTTGCCATCTATCATCGGGACTGTTGTCTGACAGGAAGTCGCCGTCGTTCATTGGTGTGTAAAGTGATACTCTGAAATGGTGTTCTGGTGAGGTAGATACATTGCCAAAACTGGATAGTAGTCCTCCATCGAATGTTATCAATGGTATATTATTTGCCCTACAGTTATCGGCTAGTTCTCTACGTCTTCCTTTGGTATGGTGCATCTGCCTGTCGCCACCATAGCCAAACATTGCGGCCATTGGTGCTGTGGGAGTCATCTCTCCTTCAACGGTCGGTCCAGATCTTTTCTCATTTACGATGATTGCTTCGTCGCCCGCGGCTTCTATGCCTTCTTTAAGATGGTAAAGTAATTCATAACTGTTGCCACGTTTTCGATCTTTCACTGTTCTTCTAAATATCTCAACCTTCATTTAACATTCTCCATGCTGTGCCGTTTGCCATTTCCTGCAGACTCCAGTTATTATATGCTAGACAGCTGAATAATGCAATCCTATCACCATATTTAGGCGTTTCGATCTTTGAGAAATCAGTCTCTGATATTGGTGCCGCCGCCGAGTTTATTGGATCACAGAACACAGGAACACCGTTTTCTAAACTCGCAATCATTGTGTTAGAATTATATGTGACTGTGGCATGATATTGACTCCAATTGATGTTTCCCTTGTGAACGGTCGGCCTGTCGATTTTAACCGTAGCACCCACGTGATCTACTGCCACTGTTGGGTTGTAAGGTTTCTCTCGGATATCGATCTCCCTGTCGGTATTTTCCTTCAATATTTTCAATGTGTGATCTAACCAACTCTCCACTCCGAAGAAATTCGAAATAGCATTTGTTGGTGGAAGCACTAGTATTTTTTTGCCTTTGTTCCATTCTTTTATTTCTTTCTTGAAATATTTTTCATATCTGTCTGCTGATCTTTTTTGCATCACATTCTGGCAATGCTTGTTTTTTGTTATTCTAAGCCAGTGGGGTCTGTCATGTGCGTTTGTAAAATAACCATGATCCATGAAATAAAAATTTTTATTTTCTTTTTCACACCACTTGTACACTTCTCCTGAACCTGCAAGTATACCATACATTGTTAGTTCTTCATCTGGCAATCTTTTCATATCTTTGAATTGATAAATTTTTCCATTGCCTGTGCCTTTTACAAATGCTTCTACATATCGTTGGGTTTTTGGTTTAGTTGTGTGTATACCTGATATCATATTTCATTCACTGTGAACATGCTGTTTCCACTTTGTCTACTATATTCGGCAATTATGTTGACACTCCTTCGATACCGTGTAGCGTCAGTGCGAGGTGTAACTCCGTGTATCGCATGCGGTGAGTTGTTCAGAAACATCACAAATGTGTTTGCCCTGTAAGGGACTGTGGTATGTACCTTTCCTAAATCCTTATCAAAAATTTGTCTTCCTTTTTTTATATCCACATCATTTACTGCATTAACTGAGCTGTAAATTTGGAACTCACCGCCTTGTGCTTTATCATCTGCAAAAGGCATATATAGAAGTCCAGCATAAATTTCCCTAGGGTTGTCAATGTGAGGAGTACGTGTGGTAGCATTGATGGGCTTGTGCATCACAGTCTGGCAGTCAGTCCAAATCATATCTGATTTTTTGGCCCAACCTCTAGCACTCAACGTTGGATTTTCATGTTTTATGTGATTACTGAAAATATTTTTTACTTCATTGAAAAAATTTATGCTAGTGTGGTATTTGGTAAAATCTTTCCATAATTGTGAAACTCTGCCCTTCTTTAACATTTCGTCAGCTTTTAATCTGTAGCACACACCGTCATCGTAAGGATCTGTAGTAAGCAGTTGTTCCTCAGGCCATTCATTTGCTAGTTGATCATATGTTTCTTGTGGTAACGCATCTTCTATAATGAAGTGTGGATAAGGATCTAAAACCACACTTGGTGGTTTTTGCAAAACTGATATCATTCTAAATGCTCCATTATGTCTGGAATATTGATCTTGAAGTGGATCATGTCACTGAATCTCTTGACCCCTGGAAGTTTGTTTCCACGTACACGAGGTATCTGTTCGACATCTGCTAGGTATAACTTGTGATCTAGGTCTAGATTGTGGGATAGCAACGGATAAACCTTTTTGTGTATCATGTTCTTATCTTGTATTTCGATTACTTTTGTTCCAGGTTTGCACCATAATAAATTGACAAGGCCAGCGCCGTGGGCCGCAAGGATGTGGCTCGCCTCTGCGAATGTTTTCATTTGGTCCTTTATGCTAAGTTTTTCCAACTCCACAGTTTCCCATCCTTTCAATTTAAGTAAAAGTTCGTCTGAGTTGACCAACCTCCTTGTTTTTGCTCCAGGACGCAGGACAACTATTTTCTTTGTTGGTTTAACATCTTTTAGGTCAACCAACCCTTTTAAATGCCTTAACCATGGAGCCAAAGGTGGCACAATAATTCCATCTTTGGAATTACTAAGGCTAGGAACGAGCAGGTGTTTGAATTGCCAAGTCTCATCTTTGGGCATGACTACAATTTTGACGTCGGGAAAAAGTGCCTTGCAAACTTTTTCAAAGTAAGCACTATGATTTGCAAGTATAAAACAGAATCTAGAAAAATTCGTGGCCCACCTCTTTTCAAGTAATCTAAATTTCGATATAACATCGATCCATATGTGCCATGGATTACCTTTACTGTCATCGTCTACGGGTAGCCACACGTATAAGTGTTTTTCATTAAAACTTTGTTTGACCGGAGGTAATTGTAGGTCCACAGTGTCGCCCCATTCGGTCCAGAGTTTGTGGCTCTTGTTTGGCTTGTGTCTACTCTTGTGTGTCAACTTCCACACGTGTTCAGTAATCAGTTTGTTCTCCCTGGTCAGTAACAAAGGGCAAGTGTGTACTTTACAATCATGAAACTCCGCTACGAACGTTGGTAAACTTCTAAAGTGTGGATCGACTGATTCATGATAGGGCACGGCGTAATTGTATTCTGGATCAACCATCTCCGATCGATCAAGGAAATACTTCAATGAGTTAACATTTTTTACTGGCATTTAATTAATAATTATGTTAAAATAAACTATTATGATATTATTTTCAAACGGTTACAGTTTCCTAGCACCGAGACCAAAGGACGGAGTTGACACATTACAACTTATAGAATTTATAGATGCTAACAATTTACGCGCCATTTAGCAATAAAAAAAGTAAGGCATGGGAAGTATTCAACAGTGTTGAGAAATCCTGGCCAGATCAAATCACAAAATTAGACAATGCTGTTGAAACAGATCCTGTAAGCAACAGCATGTTCTGGGGATTTGTTGGCAACAACAGACAGATGGTGCAAAAGTTAGATGCACGTAATCATACCTATTGGTTCACAGACACACCATACTTTGGAAGATTTGACAACAGTAACCTAAAGCCGGATAATCACTACTGGCGTATTTGTAAAAATAGAATACATGTGCCTTACTTGAAAGATTGTAAGTCCGACCGATTTGAAAAATTTGGACTTAAGATAAAGGCACCAAACTTTGCAGGCAAACATGTCTTAGTTTGTCCTAGTTCCACAGGCATACACCAATACCTTAACAAGCCCAATTGGACAAACGAGACAATTGAACAGATCAAGAGATACACGGACAGACCTATCAGACTTCGACACAAGCCTAGGGGCAGGGGTACATCAGGACCAAGCGAGGCCAAGGTACCCCTATCCGAGGATCTGAAGGAGGCATGGTGTGTGGTGACCAGTTGTAGCATCGCGGCAGTTGAGGCCATATGCGAAGGCATACCTGTCTTCTGCGATGATATAAGTTTTGCCGTAGATGTTGGCAACGTGGAACTGTCTGACATTGAGAATCCATACTATGGCGGTCCGGAGCCTTGGCTATATAGCCTAGCCTATCAGCAGTTCACTCCGGAAGAATTGGCGAATGGCACTGCTGTTGAGATATTAATTGACAAAGGAATTTTATGACACCGAAATTTTTATTTCCATCTATGAACGATAATTTTATTGCTGGAATCAAAAACGATTCATACCAATACGAAACTAGGAAAGCAGTGTTAGAAACTTTAGATAAAATTGGCTGTAAGTTTAGACACTGTGTGGATGGAGGTGCTCACGTTGGCACATGGAGTGTAGATTTAGTGAAAAGGTTCCAGTGGGTACACGCTTTCGAGCCAATAACAGAAGTCGCCAACTGTTTTAAAAAAAATATTTTAGAAAAAAATTACACATTATATAATTTAGCACTCTCTAGCAAAAAAGAAAAATTGAAATTCAAATATGACAGTAATCAAAGCGGTGCAAGTCAGCCTAGTATCTTAGGTAATGTGACCTGTCTTGCCTGTCCATTGGACGAATTGAAATTACAAGATATTGATTATATAAAGTTAGATTGCCAAGGTATGGAAGAGCAAATACTGAACGGTGCCAAAGAACTAATAGTGTCTCAAAAACCAATCCTACACCTTGAGATGAAAAATTCTTCTTTAAAAGAGTTCAAAACTGATAAAAAAACTTTAACTAACAAAATAATAAAACTAGGATATCAACAAGTAAGGAAGATTGTCAACGAAGTGATTTTTAAACCGATTTAAGAACTAAAGAGATTTACAAGTTCTTTTTTCCAATCATTTGCATATTCACAGTCACGATAACCATCAAACCATGGTCCACCTTCGGTGTAATGCAGGATCTTGGGTGTGCCGTCGTTTGGTTCCTTGTACCAACCAACCAACCAATTGTATTCTAGTGGCAATGAACCTATATCATTGTCCTTCAACCAACTGAATCTATGTAGAAACTTTGGTGATTCTTCGTTCAATAGTTCCGGTGTCAAAATTTTGTTCTTCGGGTGTTCACAGTTCCATAATACCATGCTTGACCAGTTCTTCCTAGGATAAGAAGTTTGTACCTGTCCGTCCATCTTTGTGGTTTCTTTTGGTGAGTAATCATGCTGAACACATACAACTGCTTTCCTTGGGTCCATGAACTTGACGAGATCGTGTGCAGGAACTTTCCATAGAAAGTCACAGTCGCAGAACACTGCCCAGCCCTTGTAGTCGTTGAGGTAAGGCACGAAAAATCTAGTAAACGTAAATTCGGTAGATGCGAGTTTGTCTTTCTCACGTGTGTATATGCCTTGTGCCCGCATATCGTTCTGTTTCAGAGGGATCACTTCTGCTGATGGATCTCTGCGTTTGATCGAATGTTCGCATACTTGGTACGCGATATCCTCTCTGCTGTCCCAACCTACGTATATCTTCATTTTTTCCCTGAAACTATTTGGTGTATCTCTTTCCAATTACTTACACGTATTACCTCAGGATGATCAAAGTCTCGATTGTACAGATGGTCGATTAATATAGGCTTTAAACCGTATTTGAGCCCGGCTACAGCGTTGTTTGGCTTGTCCTCGACCCAATACAGTCCGGTATCGTGAAATTCCGCTAATGCGCTGTCTTTGTCCGCTCCTGTGCCAAGAATATGATAATTTGTAAATATGTGTTCGCCAAAAAGTTCTCCCAATCTTCTCTTACGGAGTTGTTGTGCCGGTATGTCTGATGTTTGAGATGTTATAGGAATGAATGTCCAACCTTCTGCCGCCAGTAATTTCACCCAAGTCTGTGATTCTAACATAGGTCTCTGTGTGCCCATCCAGGCACTCCTGTTGAACTCTCTTATGTGTTTTCTAATCTCATCCTTCGTAACACCAAACCTCTCCGCCATTTCATACGTATTCTCTTTGTCTGGTATTAATTTGTAGGGATGGTAACGTACACCTCTCTCGTTAAAAAGTGTTTTCTGCAACATCCATTTTGTAAAGTGATGCTCCCATTCAAGAAGCACACCGTCTACGTCTGTGAGTATAATCCTATTTGATGTCTGCATCTTCCATTCCCGCAACCCTCAATTTTACAATGTTTGTGATCTGCCATTGTTTTTGATCCAGTCCCTTGGTGATGCCTAGCCATTGATTCCTTATCAATGCGAAGTCATTTATTATCTTGTCCATATCAACAACGTCATCCTCACCGTCAACATACTTCTCTGCGTCTCTGCTTG
>Ga0222719_10002014_pt1 | contig 19019 bp, 30 predicted proteins | sample C33_34DmetaG_FD_165039 | JGI IMG/M metagenome (GOLD analysis project Ga0222719, IMG submission 165039) | Estuarine water microbial communities from San Francisco Bay, California, United States - C33_34D | ecosystem: Environmental > Aquatic > Marine > Unclassified | place: USA: California... | reverse complement strand
AATGGTTAAGAGAACGATTGTTTGTAAAGATGACCAATACAAAATCCATATACCGACAAGACATGGTGATGATTTTCAGTATTTAAGATTTGATATTTACAATTCTTACAATATGAAAATGGCATTTCACTTTGTGTTTGGTGGTTATGGTGGCTACTGTTCAAACTTACAAGTGTTTCAAGGTAAAGCATTTGTAAAACATTATGGTAAGCATACTCTAAACTTACAAGACTTAGAACTAGTAGATGATATTGGAACACTTGTAGATAATTATTTAATCCAAGCCAATAGAATGTCTACGTGGGGCGTTAAAGAATTACCTCGATTAGACTTTGCTAAATCCTTCTTCAAGGATACTATTTGCAAAGGCTCAAACAGTACTGCTCATAAAGTTAATCAGAAAAGATTAGAAACTTTAACTGATTTATTTTACAGAGAAAGAGAGAGGTGGGGTAATACTGTGTGGTCACTTTACAACACCATGACCCATTGGGCTACTCATAACTTTAATGGGAAGGCAAGAACTCCTAAGTTCCAAATGACAAGACAGGCATCTGTCACTAAAGCTTTGGAAAGTAAACAGTGGGAGCATTTACTACAAGTAGCTTAAATTGATTTAACAGGGGTGTATCTTAGGATGCACCCTTATTGGTAACACGTGTTACTAGAAAGGTAATCATGTCTAAAAAAATAGAAAAAAAAGAAGAAGACGTTGTACGTTATGTGTACATTATTCCGCTAGAGAATAACTTATTAGGTAAAGTTACAATACCTTTTTGCATCCCTGTAGGTGGTGATGTAGCTGAGAGAGCAAAAGAATACATCATGAGTAATAATTTAAATTACTTAGGTGGTCGATTGTTTGTTCAAGTAGGTGGTGAATCATGATTGATACATTAAAAGAAGCTAGAAAAGTAATGAGAGATACACAAAACTATTTGTCAGATATCATTGCTCATGAATGGATGCAAAACCACCCTCATTTCCATAGAAACGAGAAAGAATATATTAATAATGTTGTTAACAATCTTATCGGTACAAATAATGAATTAGCAAAGCTAATCAATCAATTAAAAAAGGAACAAGAAAATGATAACATTTAAATTTGCAGTACCTTGTTCATACACGTATCAAATAGAAGCTGAAAGTGAAGATGAAGCTAGAAAGATACTACAGGAACAAGGTGGTCTAGACATACGTGGTGACTTAGAAATTGACGAAGTTGACTATCAATATGCAACATTATTAGAAAGGAATGAAAATGAAGTTAGGTCAAACTAATCCAGAATTACTGGAAGCATCTTCTTTGTACAAGAAAATATATAACAAAGCTTATGAAGAAGGTAAAAGAAGTAAACAAATAGCATTTGGTTTTATCGACAAAGATACCATTGTTGTTGGTTGGAATATTGGTGATGTTAAAGAGAGAGCAAGTCTTATGGATATTAATTTATCCTCAACAGAGGCTCGTGAAATCTTACAGCACATATTAAATAATCATGATGCTAATGATGGTATCAGTTGGGATACTATTGATTGGGCTATTCAAGATTATAGGAGTTAACAATGAGTTGTTTACATAACGAAGAAGTAAGAGAAAGTATCAAAGACGAATTAGAAGAAATGCCGATGAATGACTTTTCTAATTTAGTTGAGAAATATGACTTAGGTGTTGATATAATTGATGATATATTTTATCAATTAGTTGAAAAAATAATGGAAGAAAGGGGTGTCTAATGGGACTAAAAAGAAACTATCCATTGGAAGTATCTTTTACTATTCGCTACAAAGTAAAAGTAGCAGGAAATAGTAGAGATATATTCTCTGATGCTGAGTATTTAGCAAAGAGAATGTTGTTAGATGACTATGGTTTGGATTTTGATAAGCATAAGCTAGATATTCAAGTTATGGTTGAAGATGATTTAGATGAGGTAAGTAATGAAACATGATGTTAAAATCATGAGTCGCAAAGAAAAAAATATTACTACGTTAAATCAGTATTTTGTTCAGAAAGATGTTTTAACACCAGAAGAAAAAGAAAGAATAAAAGAAAGAGAAAGAGTAGCTAAGATATTAACATCTGACTACTACACAAATAAAAATGCTAATTAAAACTATCTATTTAATTGCTCATGTATGTTTGAGTAATGGTATTGATAATAATTCTACTTGTGTGTCGTTTGCTGATTGGCACGACACCAAGGGGAGTTGTTTAGTTCAATCTAATGAATTAGAAATAATTTTATTAGATAATAATATTGAAAGGAATAATTATGAAATACAATGTATTTGATTTAACCTTAGGGTTAGGTATTATAGATAATAATCAAAGGGTATATATATCCTCGGGGGTGGTAACCCCTTCTATCATGAATTTTAAATTTCGTAAAGAGAAATCGTATAAAAATTTATGGATGTAGAATGGATAATAGTTATAGCTATTTTGGTTACATATTGGTTATTAAAACAGTAATTGAGTAACACGTGTTACTAGAAAGGAAACATAATGTTAATGTCTAAGTTGACGATACCCGAAGCCATTAAAGAAATGGTGGGTACAACAAATACTTTCTCTGTAGGTTTCTACAAGAAAGATGGAACATTTAGAACTGGAGTATTCCGACTAGGTGTAAAGAAAAATCAAAAGGGTGGTAAACAATATACTGACCCTAATAATTATCTTGTTGCATATGATATGCAGAAGAAAGGATATAGAAACATTAATTACAATACGATTAAGTATATCAAAGCTAAAGGTATGATTTATCATATTGAAATAGAAAATACTGACGAGTATCGTTTGATGTTTGTTGGTACAGTAGATGTAAAGGATATAAACTAATGCCTATGTATGAAATTGTAGTAGAAGTGACCCAGACTAAAAAATATTATGTTAATGCTAAAGACTTACAAGAAGCACAAGATGTATATTTACTTGAAGGTCATACGAGTCCTTTGTATGAAACTGACAAAGACAGAACAATCGTTAATGTTATTGAAATAGTAAACAAGAAGGGAGAGTCATTTGATTAAACGTATACATATCAATCAGCATCATATTAAACATAATGCTAAAAATAGTGATGACTTAAAAGATGTTATAACTGTAAAAACTTCTAGCTATAATCATTACTGCTCTGAAGTTACTATTCATGGTAATTCTACTTTAGTTTATAGCCCAGAGAAACCTTTATCCTGTGGAGCAAAGGTTTGGTTAGAAACATCACATGGAGTTACTCTTAAGAATAAAAACAACGACATACTTAGTTTAGACTAGCCTAAGTCCGTTTGACTTAACAGGGGATTAGTTTATTATAATATATACTACTCCAAAATATCCTATCCTTTCAAACGGAGTAGTTTGTTAATAAAACAGCCATGGGGGTGTAAGTTAGTTTTCTCTTACACCCCTTTTAGTAACACGTGTTACTAGGTTTAGAGAAATACTTGATGACGATTGAGTATTTCATTAAACCGTTTCATACTAAGCTTGATTGAGTTTTGGGTTAGCTACTAAAACAATAGACAAGTCTATGGTCACTGTCGGTACTCGTGCGTAAGCCATTTCGTACATTTGGGTTCGTAGCCGAGTATAAGTTCAAACGCAACGCAAAGTACCTTGGGGTAGAGGTGTACAATCTACCCCACGTTTATCGGCTTGGTAGTGCCTCGTGGTAATATCCTGTGAAAACTACCAACAAGATTTTTTGAGGATGTTGACGTGAGTGGGGTCATGACCACTAATGTACATATAACAGGTTGTCATTGTACACATCCTCAAAAAGTTTCTGGGTGTCTAGTGGTAATACTAGTTCAATAGACTTAATGATAGATACATCATTTGCGAACCAATCTATCGCCCAACAAGTTCCCAATGGGAGAGAGAGTTGCTGTAGGGTCGCCACCTACTAATGCACATATACGATGGCTTTGTGTACTCTCTCAAAGTTTATAGTATGGTACAGGCATGAAAAGGAACTACTTAAATCTAGTTTCAGTACGGGTAAAATGTTTAAATTATACCTGTCCCAACGGAGTTAGCGTTGTGGGTATAAACAAAGCCATATTATAATTTAGGGTGAGTAGATTTGTTGTTTGCATTATTGACTCCTGCTCACCTTATACAAAGTGTAATCCCAAACACCCACAGTTTTATTTGTAGTTCTGTGCGAGGGAGAGTGGTGTAAGTTAGTGTTTGATAACCCACTACACTTTGCTTTAATTGGTAACACGTGTTACCATAAGGAAGTAAGAAAGGTTAATCATGAATATATTTTACACAGACGAATGTCCTGTTCGTTCAGCACAAAACCAATGTGATAAACACGTTGTCAAGATGATACTAGAGTCAGCCCAAATGCTATGCTCTGTTCATCATCGCTATAATTCCAAAGTAAAAAATTTATATAAGCCTACCCATACCAAACATCCTAGTACTATTTGGGCAGGTGATAGTCAGCAAAATTATGAATGGTTATATAATCATTTCATCGCTTTATGTGATGAATATGAATACAGATATGATAATGTTCATCTATCTCGTATGAAATTAGAAGAACCATTAAACAATATTCCTGTTGGTATTCCCGATATCGGAATGACTAAACTACGTCTTGCTATTACAGACAAGATATTTCACTTTAATTGTCCTATTAAATCCTACAGAAAGTATTATATTTCTAAACAATTTAACTTTCCTATGGTGTGGACTAAAAGAACTAAACCTCGTTGGTTTAAATACATTGTATAAAGGAGTAAAAATGAATAAAGACTATGATTTATATGTTAAAACATTTAATGAAAAATTATATTTCATATTAAAATACGTTCATGGGTTTTCTTTTCCCATGGTAAAAAAACATATAGATAAAAATTTAAAACACTTGCAATACACAAAGAAAACTATATAAAGGAATGGTATATTCACTATACATAACTTTCTTTCTTTGTGACTCAAAGGGGTGGTCAGAAATGACTGCCCCTTTTTTTGGGTTTGAAGAAAATGAAGTTTAGTAACACGTGTTACTAGAAAGGTAAAAATGTACATCACAAAGAAACGTCAATTAGAATATATAAAGCAGTTAGGGATACCTTCTAATACTCAAGCAAGAATGGATTGTCCATTCTGTCTAAATAAAAATACATTCAGTATCAATACAGAAGACGGTAAGATAATGTGGAAGTGTTATCATGCCAATTGTAAAATTGGTGGAACGACTGAACGCCCATTATCTCCAGAAGATATTCAAAAGTTCTTGGAACTATCGTCAACTAACAGCCCGGCTGAACCGAAACCAATGGCTTGGACAATCCCAAAGCATTTCACCAACATCCAGTCTAGCGAAAAATGTTTAGCATATGTAAAAGAAAATAATTGCTACTCATCATACCTTGAAGGTATTGTATCTATCTACTATGACCCAAGAAAAGATAGGGCAGTATTTATTATTAAGAAAGATGGTGAACCTGTATCAGCAGTAGGTAGAAGTCTGAATCCTATAGTGATGCCTAAATGGTTTAACTATAATAAAAATAATATTCCTTTTACGTGCGGTGATAATGATATAGCAGTAGTCGTAGAGGACTGTGCCTCAGCTTGTGCAGTTAGTCATGTGCATACGGGTGTAGCTTTATTAGGTACAACTTTAAAAGAAGAATATTCTTTGTATCTATCACAGAATTTTAAAAAGGTTATTATTGCTCTCGACCGAGACGCCACTAAGAAGGCATTTGATTTAAGCAAAGGCTTGAGGTATCTTGTTGATACTGAAGTCAAAGTCTTAGAAGAAGACTTAAAATATTTAAACAAAGAAAAGATAAAGGAGTTATTTGATGTCACTTGAAAATAGAATAATCAAGTTCTGTCTTAATCGTGACTTTTTTGAAGATAACAAAAAAAGAATAAGCAAGAGCAACTTTACAAATGGTCTTGCCGAAGTCTTTGATGTTATAAAGGATACATACAAGAAGCACGATACTATTCAAAAACTTTCTGTTGAAGAGATTAAAGATGCATATTTTAATATTTATAAACCTGCATCTACAACTGCTCATAAACAGAAAATGTCTGCAATATTAGATAATATTGAAAAGGATAATACAGAATATAATGAAGCTATTGTTTCTGATACTTTAAAGAATTTACGTATCAAAGAACATGCTTTTAAATTAGTTAATGAAGCTAATGCTATATGGAATGGTAAAGAAAATAATTTATCAGCTATTAAAAAATTAGTAGAAGAATTTGATGAAGATGAGGTAGTAAATGAAGATGAACTTGTTCCTGTTACTAAAGATATTAAAGAAATGTTAGAAGAAGTTAACGTAACTTCTAAATGGAAATTTAATATTAAAACTTTAGGAGATAGAATAGATGGTATTGGTGAGGGTAATTTAATGATAATCTTCGCTAGACCTGAAACAGGAAAGACTGCATTTTGGGTTAGTCTAACTGCAAGCTACCAAGGTTTTGCTCATCAAGGTGCAAAGGTTCATTGTTTTATTAATGAAGAACCTGCAGTACGAACTCAAATGCGAATGGTATCCGCTTGGACTGATATGCATAAGAAGGATATTGAAGATAATATAGCCGAAGCAAAAGAGGAATGGTCAAAGATTAGTGATAAAATTGTTTGCCACGACTCTGTGGACTGGTCTTTAGAATCTCTTGATAAGTATTGTGAAGAGAACAAACCTGATATTGTTATTGTTGACCAGTTAGATAAAATTAATGTCACTGGTAATTACAATAGAGGTGATGAACGATTACGAGCAATCTACTTAGGTGCTAGAGAAATAGCAAAAAGAAGAAAGATTACTATAATCGGTATGTCCCAAGCTAATGCAGAAGCAGAGGGATTAACTAATCTATCATTTGATATGATGGAGAATAGTAGAACAGGAAAAGCAGCAGAAGCTGATTTAATTATTGGTATAGGAAAGGCTTACTCGGAAGGGGACACACCCAACTTCTCAAGAAGTCTAAACATACTAAAGAATAAAATAAATGGATGGCATGGTATTGTTAATACTATATTGCTACCAGAGAAATCGAGGTATATAGAATAATGAGAGTCACAGTATTTGACGTAGAAACTACGGAAGAAGGTTTTAAGGGAAGTCCTAATCCTTATTATCCAGAGAACAAATTAATAAGTTTAGGAATAAATGATGAGTATTTATTTTTTTGGCATCCTGATTTGCCAGATATAGATTTAAAAAAGAACAAAAAAATAGTACAGGATATTTTAGACAAGACTGATTTATTAGTCGGTCATAATATTAAATTCGATTTATCTTGGATTTATTCTTGTGGATTTAAATATGATAAAAGTATTTATGATACCATGATTGGTGAGTATGTTTTATATCGTGGTGTTAAAACTAAAATATCTTTAGCTGAATGTTGTTTGAGAAGAGGATTAATCAGAAAAGCTACATCCATTATTGATACTTATAGGTCACAAGGAATGACTTTTAAAGATATTCCACCTAAAGATATTGAGTTCTATGGTCGAAGAGATGTGGACTGTACTAGACAATTATTCAATGCTCAGGCAGCCGACTTAGGTAAAAAAGCTAATAGTAGTTTAACTCCCACTGTTAGAATGATGAATAAGTTTACAAAGGTTCTAACTGAAATGGAAATGAATGGTATCTATATTGATAAAGATAAACTCTTAGATGTGAAAGAAGAGTTTGAAAAAGAACATAAACTATTGAAGGTTCAAATAGATAATACGATATGGGACATGATGGGAGATACTAAAGTAGATGCAAGTAGCCCGGAGCAGTTATCTTGGTTGCTTTACGGATTTAAGGTAACCAATAAAAAGAAATGGGCTGAGTTATTAAATATTGGTGTTAATAAAGATACTAATAAAGCTAAACGTAGACCTAAATTAACTCTATCTGATTTTAATGGTATTATGAAAAAGTACACTAAACCTTTACATAAAACTCGTTCTGAACAATGCAATGAATGTTATGGCAAAGGTAAAGTACAAAAAATAAAATTGGATGGGAAGCCTTATAAAAATTTAAGCAAGTGTGAGAAATGTGAAGGAGATGGTTATCTCTATCATGAATTAAAAGAACTTGCAGGATTTAAAGTTAATTTAAAATCTGTTATAGAAAACTTTTCTAGAGATAGTAAAGATACTGCTAGTAAACTAGTAGGGTTTACTTCTACGGGTGGATTTAAAACTGATAAAGTAACACTGATGACTATTGCGAAGTATAGTAAAAATGGAATAGTAGATTTTATTGATACTGTAACTCGATACAGTGCCATAGAAACTTATTTAAAAACATTTGTTGATGGTATTCAAAACTTTGTTGGTTGGAACTCTATACTACATCCCCAATTTATGCAGACTGCTACATCAACTGGAAGACTATCCAGTAGAAATCCTAACTTCCAAAATCAGCCACGTGCTAAAACTTTTCCTATTAGGAAAGTTATTAAATCACGATTTAAAGATGGTAAAATTATGGAAGTAGACTTTGCACAGTTAGAATTTAGAACTGCAGTCTTTCTTGCTCAGGACAAGCAAGGAATGAAAGATATTGAAGATGGTGTGGATGTTCATCAGTTTACTGCCGACATCATTGGAGTATCCCGACAAGATGCAAAGGCTCATACATTTAAACCTTTGTATGGTGGAGTCAGTGGTACTGATGATGAAAAAAAATATTACACTGAGTTCTTAAATAAATATAAACAGATTAAAGAGTGGCACGATAAATTAGAGTATGATGCAATCGCCACTAAAATGATTACCTTACCGACAGGTAGGCAGTTTTCATTTCCTGATGCGAAGAGGATGCCTTGGGGTAGTTCTAATTATTCTACCCAAATAAAAAACTATCCTGTTCAAGGGTTTGCTACTGCTGATATTGTTCCTTTAGCTTGTCTAAATGCTTATGAGTTAATGAAGGAACGAAAGGTAAAAAGTCTACTTATCAACACTGTACACGACAGTATCGTAGTAGATGTCTATCCGGGTGAAGAGAAAATAATGTCTGATATATTATCTCAATCTACCAGAGGTGTAAAAAACACAATGAAATCAATGTATAATATTGACTTTAATGTGCCTCTTGATATTGAAGTAAAAATCGGGGATGATTGGCTTGACATGACGGAAATAAACGTGTAACTTATCCACAAACATATAAAGGAGGTCACATTAATGATGACTAATGATATATCAGTAAAAGAAATGTCCGATGCACAGATTATGGCGGCAATTGGACAAACGGTTGATACGAACAGACCGATGCTATCTCGTTTACAAATTAATAGAGATGCAGAGGATGATGAAGGTAATAGATTACCCACAGGTCACTATTTTATTTATCATCCAGAATTGGAACAGAACATTTATGGTGAGTCAGTAGAATTTAGACCATTCTATACTGCTTATCAGTACATGGCTTACAATCCTTCTGAAAAGAAGTATTCTTCACGTTCTGTTATTTTTAGAAACTGGAAAGAAGAGATTATTGATACAACAGGTGGTACTCGATGTGGTAAACTACCTGAGTCTCAAAAAGCAAATCTTACTCCTGCTGAATTAGAACTTCAGAAAAATATTAAGTGTTATAAGATGACTTATGGCACAGTATCTTTCAAAGGGAAAAATGCAAAAGGGGAAGACATTGACGTTGAGAACTTTCCTGTTCTTTGGAGAAACACTGGAACTAACTATAACATAGTTAATGAAGCATTTACTGGCTTAACTAATCTTGGTAAACCAATGTTTAAATATACTTTAACATTAGGTACAGAGAAAAGAAAAGCAGGTGCTGTAAGGTTCTTTGTTTCTACTTATAAAATTAACAAAGACAAAGAGTTAAACTTTACTTCGGATGATGAGAGAACTTTAGAAAGTTTCTTAACATTGATTAACTCTGAAAATAAAAGTGTCAGTACGATGCATGATAAAGCCACTGCTCAAGAAGCTTCTGATGGCGACACTGCTAAAGTTATTGAACAACTAGCATAGTGCATTTACTTTTAATAAAAATACAAGAACTGTTAGCCCGTTCTGGAAAGGAGCGGGTTGACATCTCAGAAGATATTATTGAGGAGTTTGGGGAAGCTTGTAAGCAAGCTTTTAGAAAACAATTTACAGAACAAAGAGACCCTAATTTTTCTATCAGAATGTCTGGTATTGGTAAACCTCTTTGCCAATTACAAATGGAAAAACAAAATACATCTGCTGAAGAACCCCCTTACAATTTTAAAATGAGAGTTTTATTTGGAGATTTAATTGAAGCTTCTGCCATTGCTATTATGAAAGCGGCAGGAATTAAAATTCAATCAGAGCAACAAGAAGTACACAATGAAATTGCAGGTGTTAAAATTAAAGGTACTTATGACGTAGAGATTGATGGTAAAATCTTTGACATTAAAAGTGCTTCTCCTTGGGCTTATGATAATAAATTTGCTAAAGGTTTTGAAAATGTGGAAGAAGAGGATAGCTTCGGTTATGTTGTTCAAGGTTCATTATATTCTGATTCTTCAGGTAAACCTTTTGGCGGTTGGATTGTGATAAACAAATCTACAGGGGAATGGCAAATCGTAGAAACTCCTACTTATAAAGAAGATTATAAAGTAAAAGCATTAAAGACTGCAGAAAATAATATTGATGCATTGGTTAATAATAAACCCTTTGAAAGATGTTTTGAGGATATCCCTGAAACATTTAACAAAGTAAGTACAGGGAATAAAGTATTAAATACTATTTGTTCTTTCTGTTCCTATAAGAAAGCTTGTTGGGGTGAAGAATTACAATACTTACCTCAGCAACAATCAAAAGCAAAATCACCTCGTTGGTTTTGGTATACTAAGATAGTAAATCCCAAGGAGGGGAATAGTAATGAAAAAGAGTAAAGATTTAGAATCACGTGGTCCAGTGGTCTATGTAACCCCTGTTCCTACTAAAGAAGGTGCTTTTATGTGTAGCATTAAAAAGAATAAAAATCCTTCTGATGATGAAAAAACTTGTGAAGTTATTGCAATGGGAATGATGAGAATGGCTTTGACTGACCCTCAATATGTCTATGATTTAGGGATAGAAGCTATGGAAGAAGAAGATATCTTAGAAAATAATAAACCATTGCTTAAAGGTAATGGTAAACATGATGATACCAATATTATTGATATCTTAGAATACATTAAATTTAAAAATAATAGTGGTAAATTAAACTAATGAGTAAAGATAATTTCAATAACTCTGATGATAATAATATCAGAAAGAAGTTTGATTTAGATTTACAATATGGAAAGATGCGTGAAAAGAAAATTCACGATATGTTTTTTAAGAAAAAATTTGAGATAAAGTCTGAGAGAGATTGGTGGCAGAAGACAGGGAACATTGCTATTGAAGTTCAATGTTATGATAAGCCAAGTGGGATATCAGTTACCAAAGCTGATTATTGGATGCACGTCTTAACAGATGGTGATGACGAATACTGTACTTTAGTATTTAAAGTAAGCACTGTTAAGAAACTAGTAAAGAAATACAAAAATAAAAATGTATTTGGTGGTGACCATCGAAAGTCTAAATTTGTTTTAGTCCCGTTAAAAGAATTGTTTGTGTTGGAGAACATAAAAAATGGATAAAATAAATCCAAATTATTATAAGTCTAAGACCATAGAAACTATTGAAGCGATACGTTCTCAGTTATCTACTGATGAATTTCGTGGATATCTAAAGGGTCAAATTTGGAAATATTTATCTCGCCACAGAGAAAAGAATGGTTTTGAGGACTTGCAGAAAGCAAAGTGGTATATGGACTACCTAATTGAGTTCGAAAGAGAGATAGGTGAAGGCGACATCATTAAAAACTAGGAGGTTATATGTCAACTAACAATTATATAATAAGTGGTGAACAAGTTCAGTTTTTACTGAGATACTTATTTACTAGACCTTATGGAGAAGTCATAAAGCTAATAGAAATATTAGGTCAATTGAGGGAACTCGATGAAAAAGTTAATGCGGACTTCATCTCGAAAAAACAAAGTAAGTAGTAACTTAGCTACTATTCACGTTAACCTAGATAAATCAGGAGAGATTAAATTAGATTTAGATTATATTAAACCTGCTTTATTAATAGAAACCTTTAAAAAGAAATTTCCTAATTATGAAAACTCCGTATTATTATCTTCTATTATTTACGATACTATATCTGCTTATGAGGATTTATACGACAGGATTCAAAACACTATCAATATGAATTAGATATCTCGCATCTCCATACTTAAGGCTCTTGCCCTGTTGGGTGTTTGACGATACCATCTTGAACGCAACATCTCATTCGCTGCATCAGGGTAATTGCCTTCTTTTAAATATCTAATCATATTTCTAAATTTAGATACCCCGGCAAATCCCATTTGGAAAATCATTTCACAGATAATACCTTTTGCTTTGACAGGTAAATCTAAATCATTTTCTATACAGAACTTTTCCATTAAGTTCCATGCTTTATCAAAATCTTCTTCAAAGATTCTATCCCATCCTTCTTTATCTTTAGGGGCTTCCTCTCCGGGTAACATCTTATGACCATACCCTCCTGTTTTAAATCCTAAAGTATCAATATAAGTATCTAGTCTATATCCTTCATGCTGTTTTATTCTATCTTTTAATGCATCTTTAATTATATCCGACATCAATCCTCCTAAACTATTTAGTAATTTTTTTAGATTTCTCAAACGTACGTAGACTTGCCATGCCTAAAAGTGCCATGACTAAAGGCATTAATTGTTCCATGTCCATACTTGGTAGTGGTTGTGTCTGTACTTCAAACACTGCTAGAAAGAACATGATAAAATTTTTAAGGACAAATTCCCAAAAAATGGATATTGCTGCACTAAAACCAATGAGGGGTCTCCAAGAACGCTGCAATATACCTGAAATATCTGTAGCTGTAGATTGAGCATCTGCTAAATTAATCTCCATTTGTTTCGCATTAATTTCATTTTCTAATTCCTGTAATCTTATTTTTATTTTTCCTCTTTCTTCATCTGATACATGAACACTGTCGATAACTTTACCTACAGTTTCTACTAGACTTCCACCTAATAATTTACTTAACATTTTATACTCCTGTTCTATTTATTACAGATTCGTAATACTCTAACCATTTCTTTTCACTCCAGCAAGTCATTTCCTGATACTCAATTCCTCTATACAAAAATTGATTATTTACTGATTGCTCTAATACTTCTCTTTTAGCTTTTACAAATACGTGGCAAGTATTCTCATCTATAAAATCTAGATAAGTATACTTATATAATGTAGGATTATTCTCTCCTGTAAAAAATATTATTAGTATGAGAACGTATTTCATTCGTTTACTTGATTCAAAAACATATAATAATCCATGTTTCTAGGCGTTAGGTCACCCTTTCTCATTCTATCTAACATAGAAGTATTCATTAGTCTTATTCTGTTTTTTACTCTTTCTATTAATTGGCTTTCAGTAAAACCTTTAGATAACATATAATCTCTATAAACATGAGGTACAAATCCTCGTGACATATACGTATGTGCTGCAAAAGTAACAAAGTTATCTATGGTAGCATTAGAATTACTTTTCATTTTTGTTAGTACATAGATACTTTTTAGATATTTAGCTTCTTGTACAGTCGTTGTAGTTATGAGTAATCTCTTTACCCAATCATCTAAATCTCTTTCATATTTACCTCTATCTTTATTATTCATATCAATAACTAAAGTTGTTTCCTTACCCTCTTCAAACATATCTTTAAAAGTAAATATATTTCTATTGTTTGCTAAGTTATTATAAAATAATTCTATTAGACCATGTAAAGAACTTGGGGATGCAGCCTTTAAAACTTTAAGACTATCTTTAGGCGAACCTATACCTAAATGTATTTTACCTTCTCTCATAGTTAATTCTGTCACTATTTTTCCTACATATTCTAAAGAAGGGAAACTGAATAATTGGTCTGCAGATAAGTCTGGTGCTGCAACAGTAGATGTAATATTAGTATCTGTAGCTACAGAAGGAACACCAAATAATGCCCAGTCAGGTAATCCTGCATCCATTAAGAACATAGTAGGTGTTCTGAAATCTGTTCCTGCATATTGATTTATTTTGGTAATTAAATAATCAGCAGCACCTATACCCACTACTCCTAAACTACCTGCATAAAAAATCATACTAGCTGTAAAAGCAGATAATCCTCTAATATCTCCCGTCTTTTTAGCTGTTTGAATATGCTCTACCATTTGGGCTAAAAAGTTATGCTGAAATGTTTTAAATAATCCTGCTGATTTACCTACGTAACCTAAGACACCACTCTCTCCATAAATCTTAGGTCTTTCAAATCTATTATATTCAACCATATATTTATTAGCCATGTAGGAAGCATTTCTATTAGCATCTTTTACAGATAGACCAGAATCAATAAAATATTTTCTAAACATTAAAGCAGACATTGCTCTTGAAAACATTTCTACTTTAGCTGATAGAGTTTTACCTGTCGCATATTCCCAAAGTTTTGAACGACTTAGTAATCTTAAATCGCCCTTTTTATTTACTTCAGTTTTAGTAGGTATTCTAGCTTGAACTACCATATCTTCATTTCTAAATTCATCTAGGAACTTAGCTTCTACTGTTCTTTGTTCTGCTAAATATTTAAAAAATTCTTTACCTTCTTTGCTAGGATTAAACATTTCTTTAAATCCATAAAACACTGCACCTATAGGGTCTCCTTTACCCCCTAGTGAATTTAATCGATGTAACTGAGGGACAATCATCTGATATGGCTGAATTAATTGGGCTGCTATAAATCTTATGTTATATGCTAAAAGCTTTGTTGTTAAGGTTACTCTATTTAGACCACCTATAAAAGCATCTCCACCAGAAGACTTTAAATATCTTTCTGCTAGATTATCTATTGTTTTAGACACTGCACTTTTTTCCCTAGAGAAAGCATTATCTAGATATCCTTTAGCCACTTTATAGGCGTTAGGGTATAAGTTTCTAGCTACACCATCTAATTCTAAGAATGAAGTAACATCTCTATTTAATTTCATTTTTTCGGAAGCATAAATACCTCCTTCAACAAATTGTAAAATACCTTTTTCAAAGTTATCTAGATTCTTTTCTTTACTATATAAAGGTTCTGTACCTGCAAAACCTTTTATGTATTTATCCTTTCTTCTTTTCATTACATACTGAGGAGCATTTTTTCTTATCCAGTTTAAGTATGCAGAGTTAATAGCTTTTGTTGCTTCTCCATCATTTTTTAAATACATCATCGCCTCAGAAAAAACAGAAGAAGGGTCTTGGGCGTATTCCTTTTTAGCGGATATATCGTACTCAATATCTTTGTCTGCTTTTTTTAATTCCTTTACTAGGCTTTCTGCTTTAGCTAGACTCTCAGCCCCATAAACATTCATTAACTGTTTCTTTCCATCTACAGTTTTATTAGCAAATACTCTATAGTCCCCAAACCAAACGTGAGGGATATAGTTAGGTATTCTTCCTATTAGAGGACTATTTAATCCTGTTGCTTTTATTTGACCATTGATATCATTTCTAACTCTTTCTACCATGTTTCGTATAGCTGTATAATAGAGTTGCTGTGCAGAGTTCATTCCAAAAGTATTACTTAACTCTTCTGCTTTTATATTACCTGTATCTTTATCAAAAATTTTATCTTTAGGATTTTCTAAGTATCTTTGTTCTATTTCTACAGCTTTTTGCATAGCACCAATCCTCTCATCTTTAGTCAGAGTTTTAGCCACTTCTATAAATGAGTCTTTAGAATTTACTTTCTGAGAAAGCTTTACCCCCGGAACAAAACTAAAATCTTTATTGATAGGTAAGATGCTATAATCTTTCTCTTTAAAACCAGAGCCTTTAATTATAGTATCAAATTTATTTTCTACTCTAATTCTAAAAGTATCTGTTCTATCTACTATCCATTTTGTAACAGGATGTTTATTTAAAAATTTACCCGGTAAAGTAAATCTACCTAGATGATAGCCTACAGTTTTACCGTCTAAGTCTTCATACTTAGCTTTCTTTTTATTAGCCTCATCTAAAATATATAAATCAGACCTAGCTTCTGTAGAATTTCTAATATCTTTCTTTTCTTTGGTGATTATATTTAAGTATTGTTGAGTTTTGAAAAAGTCTTTATTAGCTAGTATAACAACACCTAAATCTTCTGATTGTTTTTTTAAAGTTTCTATGGCTTTATCATCAATTGATTTTTCACCTTTCTTTCTAGCTTCTAAGGCATTGTTTATTTCTACATCAATAAATTCTTTTTTCTTTAATAAATCTACAAGAAATCTTTCTTGATTTTTTATTTCAGTATCAAATCCTTTTGCAAATTCATTATATTCTTTTAGTGATTGACCTTCTAATACTCCCTTTCTAAACTTTAAAGAGTCTCTAAAATCAGTGACTATATCTCTGCCCCCTTTACCTCCTATGTTTCCCATTGCACCTAAAAATGCAAAAGTCACACCACCTGAAATTCTATCTTCAAAATTACCTTCTGTAGAACCAAAACCTAAAACACCTAAAGTAGTTGCTCTAGTTTTCATATTTAATGCTTCTGTTCCACGTAAGGCATTACCTAATATAAATCCTTTAGCACCGGCTGTTGTGGCAGTGGTTAATCCTTTATCTGATTCCATTACAAAATCTGTAGCAGCCATACCTACAGATGCAGGATTTATAAGACCTAAATATTTTTCATTTACTTTATTTAAAGCTTTACCTACTGGAGTTTTTGTAATTGCTTTACCTACAATTCCTGCACCTTTAATAGCAGGAATATATTCACCCACAGTTATAGGTGCAGCACCGATACCTTGATATATTTTAGCCAATACACCATCATCTGCTTCCCCTTTAGGAGCAACTTTTAAACCTACTGTTTTTAAATATTTTTCTGTTTTTTCTAGGAGATTTAATTCATCCGATTCATTGTCTGACAATAATAGTTCTTCAGGAGTTTTAGAAGTTTCTCCTTGTATAAAATTACTAAATCTATTAATGCCTCCGGGGATGTTGGATAAGAGATTATAAAATCCAGCAGAACTTTCTAAATATGCGTACTTTATATTTCTACTAGGTTTTAAAATTGCATTTTCGGTAAATGCGTTGGATGACAGAATGTCATCAATTTCTGATGTAAATGTTTTTAGTTTTCCTTTAGGGGTATTAACTGTACCTAAAGAAGTATCAGTAAAATTACTGATAGAATTTTTATTATTTAAAATAGAACTAAAAGATACATTAGTATCTGGTTTAAATAACTGATTAAATATCCCTGATGATTCAGTAGTTTTTTGTGTAGGTTCTACACTTTCTTTTACATCAGGTTTAAATAACTGATTGAATAATTTATTCTCAGTCATATTACCCTACAATTTCAATGCTTGAGTCGTTCGGTTCTATTCCTACTTTTCTATATGTTTTATTACCTATTGTAAATTCAGAGTTTAATGGAATATCTTCCCATGATACTCCTTCAGCAGTTCTAAAGGTAGTACCTCCTCCTCCTGTAGCCTGTACTTCCTTCATATCTATATAGTCATAAATATTATTTACTGTATTAAATATTCTATCCAATGCTTCAGCTTGTTGCTCGCCTTCCATTCTATATTGAGGTAAAGTGTTAGCTATGAACTGTGCCACACCATCGTTCACGGCTTCTTTGAAATAATCTTTTTCACCAATAGCCTCTCTTAATAGAGGTATATCTCTTTGTGTTAATGTAGTAGCACCTGCTGCCTCTGCTATATCAGGATTTGTATAGTCTTCCATCGTAGGTTGCCTTTGAAGAACAGTACTAACATAAGCATTTATCTTGGAAGTATTCATAATCAAATCATTTTTCATATCCGCTACAGTTCCAGAAATAACACCTGAGCCATAAGGAACTACTTTTGTAGGTACTTCCATTTGTGTTCTAAAAGATTCTAACATTGGGTTATTTTGAGTTAAAAGTAAATTTTTTGTGCTATCACCTAATTTATTTTTAGTACCTACATCATTAATATAATTATTAATGGTATCTATTCCTGATTGATAGGCTGTAGTTATTCTTTCTTCTCCTGATATATTATCACCAGCAGAATAATTTTTAGGTATCATATTAGCATTATCCATAATATATTTAGCTGCTTCATCAGTATCTAAAGATGTATCTATATCTCCTCTATCAAAGAAGTAATTAAATGCAGTTTGACCACCATCAAATTTAGAAACTTTTTTATAAATATCTTGATACTTTTTAGTAGTGTTATTTAAGAGATTAAATTTTTCGTCAATCTTAGGTCTTAAATCATCTAAGTAAGCCCCTCTTTGTTCAGCTACTCTGTACATATTATTTGTTGCTGCTTTTAGTCCACCTGTAGCGAAACTAGTAAAAAAATTAGCCATTATTCTATCTCCTCTTTAGCCATTAAACCTGTAGGCATAGGCTCTTTTTCTTCTTTGTCTTCACTATTTTCTGATAACTCTTCTTCTATTTTTTCCATAGATTTACTGACTTCATTTCTGACTATCATTTCATCACCAACATTAGTTTTCTTTTTACGTTGCATTGAAATGTACATTTCTTTAATTCCTAATCTTGCACCTACTGCTGCGATTAATTTCATTAAAGGTTCACCAATTAATACAGCTAAATCTACTGACCATTTACCTTCTGTAAATCCAGCAAATAAAATAACTCTAGCGATAGCTTCTACAGGAATACCTGCTTTTAACATACTGGCTAAATTTTCTGCATTTTCTTCTTCCGTAAATCTCTCCATCAGATACATCATAGCATCTTCTACTTTATTGATATTAGGTGAATGTTCCCAAGGATAATTACCCGGAGTATCCGTCAAGGATTGACCGGGAATAGGGGAATCAAATTGATTATACTTAGCCATTATTGATACCTCGCAAATCTTTTCATAATCTCAGTCCATTCTGCTAAAAACTTTTCATAATCTGCTACTTCAGGA
>Ga0222719_10002012_pt1 | contig 19078 bp, 20 predicted proteins | sample C33_34DmetaG_FD_165039 | JGI IMG/M metagenome (GOLD analysis project Ga0222719, IMG submission 165039) | Estuarine water microbial communities from San Francisco Bay, California, United States - C33_34D | ecosystem: Environmental > Aquatic > Marine > Unclassified | place: USA: California... | reverse complement strand
CATGTGCTTTCCACCACCTTTCTTCTTGGCCCACACCGTGTAGGCTATCGCTATAGAACCCTGTTGTCCTGCCCTGTGTATGGCCTGCATGGCGGCGTCTTTACTCATGGTGTCCATCTCCTCCACGCTCTTGGGTATTCCGTGTGTGAATGCGAAACACATGACGGCCGCTATGTCGCCCTCCTCGTCCTTGATGCCATATATCTTCCTGCCGTAGGCCTGTCTGAACTCCAGACTAAGTTCAGGTCGCACAGGATCTTCCGTGACATCTATGTACGGCAGTTCGATCAGTTCGAACCGGGGCGTCTTTTCCAACGCTTTCTTAATTTTTTTGAGCACCATCCTATTTGTATATGAATGGGTCTTTCTTCTTTAACTCTTTGAGTCTCTTCCTGTACTTGATCTCTTGTTTGATCTTGTTGATCAGATTCTTTATCCAAGTGAACATTATCTGTCTCCTATCAGTTTGTTAAAAGTTGGTAACATTAATTTTACAGCATCTTGGTGTGCTTCGTCAAGTGGATGTGTGGTGCCACGTGGATAGTCATTCAAAAGTGCCCATTGATTGAAACCCATCATTCTCTCTCCAAAACTATACCATTTGGTAAAGTCTATCTCATCATGAAGTGCAGTCATAAAGACATCTTGGTCCTTGTGTGGTTTTAATTCGTCATAGAATAAAGTATTGTCTGCCAGTGTAAACATGAATTTTATCTTTTTCTTCTCTAGGATGTTCTGTAACCAGATTATGCTCTTCCAACTGAGGTACGTCTCATGATATTGGTTGGCCGCATACTTGTAGATGCTTTCAGCGAAATCTTTTGCACCTGTCTCTGTGAATGTTTCTTTCCTGGCTTTCCACACTTGTTGTTGTGCCACAGACGAAGACAATGATCTGAATGCTTCGGCATTGCCTGTGTTGGTATCCCAAGGTGAGATCGATGCCCAACGAGTGCCTTCTAAAGATTTGTGCCTGGGCATGGCCCAATCATACCTGGAAAGAAAACTCCACATCACAACCACGCAATCAACATCAGGGTTGGTAGACACTGCATTAAAAACTCTACGTGCTATACCTGAATTTCCCGAACCAGGAGATGCCACACAAACATACTGATGATCTTTTGGTTTCAATCCATATGCCCATGTTTTTTTGCTTGGTTCTCGTCCTTGTTGATCATCACTTAATTCGTGTCCAAAAGTGAAACTGCACCCTCCTGCTATAAATTTTTTAGTCATATATCTGTAGTACCTTATTTAAAAGTGGGAAAATCTCTCCAAAATTTTCTTTCCTGTACTTATCCGTCTGTAATATCCTTGCTTTACGCCGTTCCCGGATCTCTGGTGTGTCCCTGTCGGCCGCGTTCATGAATCTTATGCTGGGTTGATAATCCGTCAACATGTTATACCTGTCTGTCACTATGTCCTTCACTTGTTTAGGCAAGGTCTGTATGTTGAACACTTCTGGATCAAAACAGGTATTCACGTAGAAGAACTTGGGTTGGAACTGTGCCACCCACAAGGCCATCTTGGCCCAGTTGAACACATTGAATATATTCACTGTTGAACATATCTGGAAGTCCATGTTTGATGTCTTACGTTCTTTGAATTTAACAAGATTTGCATTCACTTCTCGCCAATTGGCAGGATGTCGCTGATACTCAAACTGTTCCCCAACATCGTCAATACTGAATGCTATCTCAACATGCTTGAAGTATGCCCATAAGTCAAATATCTCCTGTGGCGGTAACTGTGTGCCGTTGGTGTTGTAATGTATGTCTATGTTCCTAGCATATCCCTTCTCCACGCAGTGCATCAGGATCTTGAAATGGTCCTTGATCATGAATGGCTCGCCGCCCGTGAACTCGAAGTACTCCACGTGTTTGAGATCCTCTTTCAGGTCCTCAAAGAACTGTGGGTTACGTTTTGGCCATCCACCTTCCTGCAGTTGTTTTCTTGCTACGGGATTGTCTCCGCCCTTGACTGTCTCATACTCTATCTCTTCCTGTGCCCACTTGCTGGAACTCCATGATCCACATATCCTACATTTGAGATTACACACATTGCCCAACTTAAAGTCTATGAACTTCAGCGTTGGCTCGCTGTTAGGTGTCCAGTCTGTGAGGCTTGTCTTCATCTTGTATATTGAATTTTGCCTTTTAGAAGTCTTGCCTGCATCTTCCTCCTGCCAACAACTCTGACAACCGACTGGTCTTTCCCCTCTACGGAACTGCTCTCTGAGTGCTGACATGTATTCTGTGTCCTGTATAGATTTTAGACTTTGTTTGTAAACTTTGACCCCGGGAATACTCCCTTTGTATAGACAGCAAGGCGAGGCCCCGCCATTCACATCAACCTCTAGATGATTCCACGGCAATGGGCATATGTTTGAACCTATATACTTGTCCACCAGTCTAATACCCTTTCATCTCTGCTTAATATTTTTGTCATATCCTGCCCACGAATCTTATCAATGATTTCTTGTCTCTGTTTTCCTTTTTTAGTTGCTGTAAAGGTTTCTCTGTTTTTTAAATTCTTTATTACGTCGATCAAAGCTCTCTGTTTTCGTGTGGCAAGGGGTTCCATGTATGCTAGTGCTTCGTCAATAAGTGTGTGTAGCAGTTCTTTAGGCAATGCCAATGGGCTCAGTATCTCATCGTCACTAAAAGTGAACATAACTTTGGTCAATATTTCTGTATCTAACTCTCTGCTTAAATCAAACATGTTTTTAAGTTCTAACAGACCAGGCATTGTTATCGTGTAGTCCAATCTCATTTCTCTCGACGTCTTTGCCACTGTCATTCCTTCTTTGAAGTTTTGTAACCACTGCTTGTAGTTTAATCCGTCCCTGATGTATTCACCAACTTCTCCTGTTCCGTCTAGTGACGAGCAGATCTGCCATCCCTGGAATTCCGGCAGTAAGTCAAATAACTTTATACTCTTAAATGAAGTCCTACTTAAATTTGTGTTGTATCTCACATACACTTCTTTAGCAAATCCTAGTTCTATTATCCTCTGCATGGCTTTCCAATGCATATCCCACATGAGCGGTTCTCCACCGCACCAGTATATTTCCTTTATTGTCTTTTTTTCTATTGCATCCACGAATTCCTGTACTACCTGTGTATCTTGGAACTTTATAATCTGTTCTCTCAAAGGCGATGCCATCCATGGCTGTGATTCTTTGCTCCATCTATCATGTTTCCTGGATTCTGCTTCCCAACTAGAACTTAGCATATCTCCACACATCCTACACTTGAAGTTACATAGGTTGTTGAACCTGTAATCAAAACTTATAGTTGGCATTGTGGTTGCACCCGAGTCGTCTGTTTTTTCAAATGCTTCGTCTATTTTGTTTTGGAATAATTTGTTCCAATATGATCTATACACGTCTGTGTTTAACAGTTTGTGATCACACACTTCGCATTCAGAAAGTTCTTCGCCAGCCATCATACGAAGTCTTACAGATCGCATATGATCTGAATTCCAGTGTTCTTTCAGTGTCAACGGTTTGTATTCTTTAGCGTCATTGCCAGTGTCTATGTATTGCTTAAAACTTTGTGCAGGTTCTCTGGATGCACAGCACATACGTCTTTCTGTCTGTGGCGATAGATATGTGTGTGTCCACGGCGCCATACAGAAAGTTTTATTTCCTTCTGATGGTTTAATCCGTTTCATACAATTCAGCCAGTTCAGGGAAAGTTTTAACTAATTCTTCATTCCTAATACGATCCATGTTTTGCATAGTTTTTTTAAACTGACCAAGATCTTTCGAATTGTCTCTTCTCATCATGTAATCTAGTCCTGACTCAAATCCTTTTGTGGCCCTGGTCAAATGATCAAGTGGTCTTAACCATTCTAGATGCTCCTCGTATTTCTTTTTTACTTTCTTTTTGAAACTTTCCGGTAACAAGTCGATTCTCTGTGCATATGGAAATTGCAAAAGATTGAAATTAAAATCCTGTGGTTTCAACAATCCTTGGTCAACCCAATTTCTATGAAAGTCAACTATGTGCAAAGAATTGATCAGCCCAACAGTGCTAGATATGTAAAAATCAACATTTGGACACACTTCCATCATGCGTTTTCTATTAGCAACTACATCTTTCCAAATGGTTCCCTTACGCATAAATTCTGCTCTGTCCCCTTCTGCATCAAGGCTTGCTCCGATAGACACCGAGTCAAATTTTTTCCATAATTCCAATACGTCAAGGTCCTTGAATTTTAATTTCGTAAAATTTGTATTATAGATTAATCTCACGTGATACATCTTACGTTTATCTAACTCTTTGAGTATACGGTAATGTTCCTCCATTATCAAAGGTTCTCCTCCTGCAAAATAGAATTGCTCTACGTGATCAAATTGTTCTAACATCTGGTTCCAGATGTCGTTTGGGTTCCTACCAACCCGCATTATTTTTGCGTGTCCTGGGGGACCTCCATTTAATTTTTTGTGATCTTCATACCAATTACTACTGAACCATGTTCCACAACTCCTACAAGCGAGATTACAAAGATTACTAAATCTAATATCCCAGTATTTGATAACAAAATCTGCCTTGCCATCTGATTGAGTATTATCAGTCATTCCGATGTTGTGTCCAAAATGTTTGTTAGAACTTAATCTCAATGAAAAGAAACCAGACTGCTCTTGATCGTAACACTTCCCACACTGTTTGTTTTTCTTGTTGTTCAGCATATTAACCCGCATCTCTTTCATATCAGGACCGTTAAACACTGTCTCCATAGAATCTTTGTTTAGGTTTCCCACAGGATATTTGTCTAAACCAAAACAACAAGGATATGCTCTTCCGTCCGGGAAAGCGTGTAAGTGTAGCCATGGCATCATACAAAACGTATCACTGTCTATCAACAACTCCTTTTGTCTAGGAGTCATATTTTTCATAGGTAATTTTATGGGCTCTTTGGCCCCGTAATCATATGCCACGATACCATTCTCCTATAATTGGGAAAGTTTTTTCAAAATCCTTCCCTGATCTTTTGTCGTACTGACTGTAAAATGCTTTGAAATCTTTCTGTAGTTTGCTCTGTTCGGCCGCACCCGCATGCGGTGTTTTAACCACATCCAAGTAATCTATTAACCTTTGTGTTTGATTTATTTCCAAATGTTCTAAATGCTTGTTATTGCTATTTAAAAACTTTACCAAGTCACCCTTAAATTTATTCCTAAGGTCATCCGGTAGCACAAGAGGTGATTGAAAGCTCGGAAATCTCAATATGTTCAGTGTAAAATTTACTTCTGGTCCATATACCTTGCTGGCACTTTTAAACCATATCATTCTCTCCAATAGTTGGGGCAATGATTCTAAACACAATGCATTTATTGTACACATATTGTGTATGGCATGCGGTACCTTGTCCACCATCATGTGCAAGAAATTAGAATGCCAATCACCATACACTAATCCGTCTCTGATATATTCTGCTTGTCCGAATGTGGCTTCACAGCTCGTGTACAATTCGAATTTCTTAAACTTCTTCAATTTTGTTTTGAATCTATCGATAATGCTCTGTTTTGCTCCGAGGTTTGAATTGATTGCAATACGCATTTCAGGATTCATTTTGTCTCCCTGCGTCTCTATCCAATCTAACAATCTCCATAGATTTGGGCTCATCATTGGTTCTCCACCTGTTATTCTCAACTCATCTAAACTTCTGTGTAGATCCGTCTCCCACCACTTATAGAATGCTTCCACGTAAGGATTTGTTTCGTCTTTCTTATAAGGTTCTGCGGAATCATGTGCATGGGTAAAATGATTACGTCCATCTGATTGCAGTCCGGTGTATGGACCTTGTCTCTTGATGTTGTTCGCCCAAGTGGAACTGAATGCAGGATTACAGTAGGTACAGGCAAAATTACATGTCCTGTCAAATGCTATCTCTAATGTTTTTAAATTTACATTTTTATTATAATCATTTTTGTATGCTTTGTCCAAATCTTCGTTTGTAAATATTTTTGATTTATAAATCCTATCACTGATATTGTCTCTGTCTATGTCCTCAATTTTCCAACAGTACTCACACCCCGCAGGCCTCTCACCACACTGCATCTGTTTACGTTCTGCTTTCTTCTGTACTGTGTTGTGTATGGCACTGGGATTGGTTTTGATCTCTTCTAGGTCAATCTTGTGCGGAAGTGGATGGTGACAACTCGTGGTCATTCCACTGCCCAACCATATAGTAGCATTGTACCACTTGGCTCCACAGAAACTTGCACTCTTTGGATCCAGTATTTGTTTTTTATATTCTAAATCATTCATGCGTTCATACACTCCTTCCAAAATTCTTCCATCTCAGGGAAGGTGTTAAGGAACCTTGTGAGACGTCTTCGATCGTGTTCGTTAAAAAATGCGTAAAAGTCTTTTTTGTGTTGCGTACTTGCGTCCGCGTTTTCTTTCCAGTATGCGAGATTCCTCTGCATCTTCTGGATCTCGAAGTCCTTGAATATGTGTAGCCCGTTGTCCTCGCCGGAGTTGTCCTGCATATACTTTATGTTGTCCTCATGTATGCCCTGATACGACTCTGGTAGCATTGTGATCTGTTGCCACGCAGGTTGTCTTAAAAGTGGCACATCGAACCAGACCCTTTGGTACGTCTTTGAGTACCGCTTACGCAGGTCCAGTATCTTTTCCAGCAGTTTGTCCATACTTGTTATGCTTAGGTTGTTATATGTGCATATGAACGTGATGGAGTTACGCCCTGGTATACGATCCAGGAATTCCTCCACATTGTCCATCATGTAGTTAAAGTCCAGTCCGCTACGTATGTATTCCGCACGTTTGCCAAATGCGTCCACACTCACGAACTGCATCATGTGTTCCACCTTCTCCTGCATACATATTTCCTGTGCCATGTTGAAGTACTTGGTCTTAAGTTTTTTGTCTGGTGGACACATGTTGCTGGTTACGTTGAGGTGTAGGTCCTGTTTGGGGTTGTCAATTATGTATTGAAACACCTTGTAAGTGTTCTTGTCCATCATGGGCTCCCCACCGGTCATACGGAAGTGCTTGAGATTCTTGTACAGTGTTGGCCACCATTTCCAGAAAGCGGTAACATATGGGTTGTCCTCACGATGTGGGATTGGTTTACGTCTGTCCTGGAAGTGTTCGGGTGCGTTGTGTGGGGTTAACGTTGGGTATGCCCCATAACGTTCGATCTCTTTGCCCCAAGCCGTGGAGAATTGTGGTGAACAATAACTGCACTTGAAGTTACAAGCGTTGTTGAAGTTTACCTCCACGTACCTCGGTGTCCAAGTTGTGGTCATTGGATTCTGTCTAATCTGCTCGAAGTCCTGCATGGCCCATGGCTCACCTGATCGATAGTGCCTGTCTGACATCTCGCCCGTGTCCTCTAGTTTCCAGCAGTATGAACATCCATCTGGACGTTCTCCCTGTAGCATCTTGAATCTTTGATCCAGTTTCTCCGCTGTGTTGTGCAGTGCGGCGGGATTGTCCTTCACTGCTTCTGCGTCAATCCTGTGCAGTGGTGGGTGGTAGCACGAATTTGTGAGTCCGGTGGGCAGGTGCAAGGATGTTTGATTCCACTTGGCCAGGCACATTGTGGGAGATACCTCCGCCAATTTACTTTTGGCTTCCAGTGCGTCCTGTTTGTAATCACTGTTACTCATGATCCTGCACTCCCTTGTTCCTGTGGCTGGGTTTGACGAATCTATAGAACCTGCTCTGATCCGCATCCAACTCTGCTATGGGCATGTCCAACTGCTGTCTAAGGCTGTTTCCAAACATCAACAGTTGATCATCTATGTCATCTCCGTCTACCACTCGAGTGAAATGATCGATCATCGAGTCAAGGTCACGCACCATGTGTAACTTTTTGTTGTGGTGCTCTAGAACTGTATGGAAACAACCCATCCTTGCACCTAACATGGCGTACTTGCCATGTTCCGTGTCAGCACCAACCGTACACCAAGTGGCCAGTCTCTTCAAATTCTCTGGCCAGATATTATTAAAGTTTTCTGCTTTGAAAGGATTCCCCTTCTCTGTGCTCATTTTCACGCCCTCTCTGTATCCTGCTACGAAACACTGTTCTTCACTACCATTGATCACTGTCTCCGAATAACAGTTGTGCAAATTCTCGTGTGGGACACCCCAGCAGAAATCTATTTGATTCTCTTCGGAATCTGCATTCTCGTGTGTCCTCATGTTCAAACAGGTCTCTTTAGGCCACCCTACCACACCCCCGTTGCCATAGATCAAACCATTTACGTTGTTCTTGGCCTTCCAACGATGCACTGCTTTGGGATTGGTCTTTGACCAATCAAGTGTCTGTAAAAGGAAAATCTCATCAATTATGTTGTCACCATCCACGCTGATAAAGAAATCAGTTTCAGCAACTTTGGCCGCGGCCTTGTGTGCATTATCAAACCCCACTACGCCGTCTACCCGTTTGGCCCATGGCACTTTGCTTTTCAAGTCTGCCCAGTTCCGCTCCTTGTTAGGTTCTTTGAACGAAATGTACACAAAATCTAGATCACTTATTCGTACTCTATCCGCCATATCTTCCCTCCTTCCGCTATTCCGTTTGGCCAGTGTATGTCATCATCATGGAAGACGTATCCTTGCTCTGCTTTTACTAATTGCGTGTATCTCGTCTGTGGTTTTGGTTTTGGCTTTACTACAATCTCACCATCCTTGATCATTAGATTGTCTTCACCGTGCATTTGTGCCCACTTCTTCTTTTTCAAGGTGACTTCGTACTTCTTACCATCTACCGTAACATAAAATTTCCTAGGCTCTCTTTTTGGCATATTTGCCAACGCCTCAAACAATCCTGGCATGTAACTCCTTGTCATGATAGTGCCATACCCTGCTGACACGTGTCTCTCCTATGTACACAGCGTCTCCGGATCTGTTGGGATATAGGTATTCATTTTGATCCTTTGCCCTGGTCGTGCCATTCACTGCTGGCTTGTGATGTATGAACTTGAACCAGTCAAAATCTATCAACCCTTGACACGTTGGATCCATAATACGGTACGCCAATGCAAACACAACATCAGTGCTTGGGTATTTGTCATGACATGCAACCAACATTGTTGTTCTAACTTCCTCCCAATTCTTTGCTATAAGTTCTGCTGTCCTGTAGAACTGCTGTGCTCTGCTACTCCTACGGAAGTACATCAGGCCATTGTATATGTTTGGTAGATTGTTCCTGATGAACAAATTCCTGTATGGTGTCTTTTTTACAATGTTGCCCCGGTAGTCAAAACAATCGACCCCAAACACCAAGTCGTTCAGCCATAATTGATGCCACCACCAGTCCGTGTTGGTGGTCCACAGCATATCCGCTTCTAGTTTTATGGTATGCGTGAATGGTGTGAGGGAAAAGGCCTTGTATTCGTTGGCCCATTTTATTTCATGCTCGGCACTATCATCGTCGGTGAGAACTTTGACAACATCAACATGCTCGCTGTCAAATTTGCTTGCCTCATCTGTTACCACACAAATCTTATTTTCCCTATTCCAACGTTTTATGCTTTTGGCCAGTGTGATCGATAGTTCAGCGTAATCTGTCTTGCTATTATTCTGTGCGAACCAAAGGAAACCTTTAGACATCAGCGATCTCCTTGTTCAGAACGTGTACGTCTTGGTTTTTGACATAGGAGATCTGGTCTTTGTGCCTCCATACTATTCCCTCATCGGTCATTTCAATGACCTTACAATCAGGTGGCAGTGTTGGCAAGGAAAAAGGAAATGTTTCGTAACCAACAAATCCGTTTATATGCTGTAACGCCATTGCAAACAAGTAATCATTGCGTAGGTTCTTTGCATAGATCCTATACATCTCAATGAAATATCTGTAGTTTGATTTCATGTACTTTACTGCGTCAAATATTTTCTTTACCTTTAGGTTCTTTTTGAACAACAACACCGTGGCCCATACCATCGGTATCATGCTCCACCTACGCATATCAAACGAGTTCCTGCCTGTGAGGTCGTGTGCTTGTGTTGGCACAAGAAAATCTTGTCCGGTATCAAAGAACTGTGCCAGGTGATCACTGAAACAGAAGTAATCTATGTCTATGACCAATGTGGTGTCGTATGGTGACAACTCATAGGCCATGTGCCTGTCCACGTTGTTCCACTCTTTTCCCAATTTTGTGTTGCCCAACTCTGGTTCTATAAACTTGTAGTTGATGAAGCCCATAGGCTCCATTTTTTTGTAGGTTGAAAAATTAGTGACCACTGTGATGTCTCCACAAACATTTTTTTTGACTAACCTTACACAGCGTTCAAGTATCCTATGGTACTTGGTATCCGCGGTGTCGAAACAGAAAAGCAAAACACCCTTAGACACTATCTGCCCTTTTTCGTGAATGTTTTGTAGATCTGACTGTAGGTATTCAGACTTTCCTGATTTCGTTCCAGCAACACAGACAAGAATCCATCCGGATCGGTGATTTCCACAGGATTGTTGTTGGTGTCAAGCACGAAGAAACTGTCATGTGCATCCTTGAGTGTCCTCACAAGACATATGGTGCCGGGATCTGCACGGAACATGTGTTCGTTGTAAACCACTATCTGTCTAGAATGACATTTCTCCAGGGCGTTGCGTTTCGCAACTGTGATGTCGTAAGATAAGTCTGCTTGTTTTTTTAGTTCGTGAATGTCCATACCACAATTATACAATAATTATGGTGGTAGAGCAACCTAGTAAAATTATTATGATGCCGAGTTCGAAACTTCCGCGGTTGACGAATACTGTATGGCCGATGCCAGTCCCGCCGCCGCAGTTGGTTCACTAGCCGTCAAAGCCAATACCATCGCTGGACATTCATTGGGGTTGGCTACTCCGCCCGGAGTTGTTGGGTTGCCTGGAGTGTAGTTGTCGGTGTCATCTGAAGGATCAGAGCTTACCATCTTGACAGTTAACACTGTGGCTGAGCCCACTGCCGCGTTTAACTTGGCAGATATCTCAAGTGTGTTGGATGTGTAGTTCGCGTTGTCCGATGTCAATAAGATCTTGGATGTGTAACCAGTACCAAGGTCATGGAAACCATTTCCGCTATCAAAACTGGTCTGTACCTCTCCCGAACCTGATCTCGTGGTTGCGTGGGCCTTCAATTCCAACACTCCCACTGCATTCGCAAGGTCGTTGAAAGCCGTGTCCTTGTCACCGTCCGTTGATCCCGACGTGCCTGGATCGATCTTGATGCTTCCGCCAGCGTTGAAGAACGCCCTCATTGTGGCGTTGTTGGCGAATGTGATTGATCTCTCAATGGTCGATGTTGAATTCCATGTACCTGAGTTTGTGCTTGTGCCCGCGGCCCTGTCCGCTAAAGCGGTTGCCCCTGTAGAACCGCCCGCCACAGCCGCCGCCAGGTTAGCCAGGTCTGATATCAATGCCGCTCTTACGGCGATGGTGTCTCCCGCTGAAACCGATGATGCTGTGATAGATGTGTTTGTGTGATTGGCGATGTTGTCCATGGCCGTGAATAGGCTGTTCCACTGTGATGCCTGTACCGTGCCACCCGCCGATACCGTTGAAATCGTTGATTGGTTCAATCCGTACTCGCCCGATCCCGGTCCGGCGAAGTGGTTGTACCCGAATGGGCTTGAACTACTGTTTACGAACGTGTTGTATTCGTCATCTAAAATTGTATCACCTGCTGAATATGCCATATTGTTATTTAACCCCTATCACGCACTCTGTAAGTGCTGTTTCTTTGCTGTATTTATCCTTGATCAGTCTACCCAGAGTGTTAAAAGCGGTACATTCCTCCAGTTTGGCCACCCGGGCCTCACCGTTGCCTGCTGAAACCACGCGATCTCCCGCCCGGCCCGTGCCCTGTAATTTCACCATCACACGTCCTTTTAGTGCAACCATGGGGTGTGAATCGTTGTTGCCGGCCTGTGCGTTCATCAAGAACGCTGGAGATTCTGATATCACACCAAAGACGGCGTCTGATAGTGCATCCTCACACTTGGTTATCTCCGCATCTCCGCCCAAGATCACCACATCTCCCACTTCAGTGTCGCAATCCGCTTTATATCTTTCGGCCAAGTCAGCGTACATGGCGCTGGTTGTGGTCGCATGTACCACGTTTGCCCTGATGTCTACCAGTGTTGGTGCTTCTAGTTCAGAATCTGTCTGTGCAGACTTGAACGCTGTCCAGGCACCACCTGCGTTTCCATATGTTGTTGATCCGTCGTCTGCGAATGTTTCGTCCCATACCCAGTACAGGTTCTGCTCTGTGGCACTTGAGGTTTCTCCCCTGTTGACTTTAAGTCCAGTATAGTTTGGCATTCCTGCGTTGTTGGATATGTTCCTGTTTAATTCTATGATGTTGTCTTCCACTGACAGTGTTGAAGTGTTGACTATGGTGTTCGTCCCGTCCACAGTTAGGTCACCCACTCTCAGGTGTTCAATCCTTCCTGAAGAACCTGTAATCCTCAATGCCTCTTTTGTTGTCCCACCGTCGTTTACTGTGAAAATAATATCTTTGTCTTGTGTGGTCTGTGCTATGGTAAAATCATCACTTGTTAGACTCATTGTGACATCTAAACCAGCACCTAGTATCAACCCTGTGTCGTTTATTATACTAAAAGAACTTGTTGTTGAATCATTTTGGTCTGATCTCAGGTAGTTCGCCGCCGCGACACCACCTAACTTGTCTGAGTCTGTCGCCGTGCCCCTGAACTTAGCATTTGATACCGTGCTTGAAAGTTGTATACCCTGTGCCACTGTGGCGAACCCTGCTGATATCAATGCCGCACCGTTTGTCTCTGTTGAACTGGGTGTGAATGCTATGTTTGAAACTATACCAACCACAGTATCATTCGCAATCATTTTCAATATTGATCTACTGACACCCGTGTTGTCTTCTAAAATTTCACTAGTGAACTGTGTAACACCCGAACCCGCCACCGTAGTTGGACCAATCAAGGTCCAGGCTGTGCCTGTGTAGACGTAAAGTTGTGTGTTTGTGGTGTCGAACCACATGTCACCCTGCACTGAGTTTGAAGGTGCTGTCGTTGAATTCGATGTCGATCCAACTGGTTTGAATTTTGATCCAGTGTACACATTCAACTGGTTATTGGTCTTGTCATACCATAACTGTCCCTGTATCTTGTTTGCAGGTGCTGATGTGTTGTTGAAATTCTCTAATAATTTTACAAGGTTCTCGTTCAACTTCTCACCGAAACCTGCATAACCTTTACCTATAAGTGTAAGGTCTGTAGTGGCGACATCGATAGTGCCGTCCGGCAGTGTGACCAGCAAGGTTCCAAATGTGTTGTTAATCTTGTATGCCATTATGAGTCATCCCTAATTGTTGTCAATATACTTACATCGCCTAACATATCAATCAATGTGTTATTCAAGATATCTCTCGCCGGATGATTCTTTATCGAATCTTCCAATGTTTTAATTTCTGTTGCTGTCAAAACATTGTCTATGTTAGCATTTATGTAATCAGCACACTCTTGTTTTGTTATCATGTATTGTTGCTCCTGTTTTGTGCCAGTCTAGCGACCAAATGTGTGTCACCTATTAGTTTTTGTAGTATAACCGCAATCTCCGGTGTCATCCAATTTTGTATAATAGACAATCTATTGCCTTGCATCACACCTTCGACGTCGTCAGTCCAATAAGCGTCAAGCGAACTGTCTTCACCAGTTTCCCACTGTTCATTTAAAAATTCTGTTACTTCTGCCTTCGTTGCCATGCTTGTATTTAATACTCCTTCAACATTGAGTCGTACTTGCCTTTAACGAACGGTTTTGCCATAAAACCCAACACGCCACACAGTGATTCTCCCACCAATCTCACGCATTTTCCAAATAAACTTCCTTTGTTCCTAGCACCAACTTTGTATGATATCTCGTGTGCCCTTGCTCGAGCAAAACTCAAAGTAGTGGATATTGCAAACCTGTGCCATAGTTTTGTTGAATCTTCGTGCTTCTCCATCCATCTCACCAACGGAATCGCCCACAGCCAGTAACCAATCTTGACATTGTCACTGATGTTCTGTCTGGTCCACTCGTAGTCGCTCTGTAAATCTGTGAGATCGATCATGCACCTGTGATGAAAGTAGGTGCAGATTACACGTATATTTCCATCATTTTCATTGGATTTGCATTGATAGCCTTTGGGCGAGTTTGTGGTAATCGGACCCCAGTACATTGTTTGTTTAGCAACAATAGGGGTGATCCTGCCACCGCCTGGATCACTATCTATATAAGTGGGATCTGGTTGTCCGGCCGAGCCCGCTGTTCCAGATGTTAGGTTTCCTGTGGCGTTCCCAAACGCCGCATAGTTTATAGTGAACAGTATGTCAGTGGCGTAGATGGCCTTCCATACACCAGACACCTTGTAGTAGCCCGCTGTCACTTCTTTCCATGCACCTGAAACTTTGTTGAAAATTTGGTTTAATTTTTTCCATTCTCCGCCAACTTTGTAGTTTGCTTTGGATGGAATCGTGAATATCAATACCGCTTTCCCATCACCACCGTTCTGTTGTGAGGTACCGCCCGTCGCAATGCCTGTGCTGTAGTGACCTGATCCAGATCCCGCTGGTGTTATTCCAGATCCTTTGTCTGCTGATCCACCTGCAGGCACAGTGTCTGATCCGGCCTTGCCTCCGAATCCGCCAACATCACCTTGGTCTCCAGATCCTCCAGTGCCGCCCGCGGCTCCACCGCCGCCTGCTCCTGCACCACCACCGTTGGCAGAGTGTCCTGCTCCGTTCTCTCCCAATGTTGCTGGTGATCTCGCTGTGGCTGAGTTCGTGTTAGCACCTGTACCACCTGAGGTGTATGAACCACCTCCACCACCACCGGCTCCGCCGCCAGCAAGTGCTAGTACAGTTTGATTTATTGCGGCACCGTCATCGAACAGGGTGACCACAGTGGCTCCTCCGCCACCTCCGCCTGAACCTGATGGTCCGTCAGCACCTGATGAGCCTCCCTTGCCGCCTGAATAATTTGTTAAACTTTTTCCATTTCTTCCGCCATTTGCTCCAGCACCTGATGTTCCCGACTCACCACCGCCACCAACACTCACTGATATGTTCTTAACTCCAGCGTATGAAGTCATGTCTATGTCAGTGGCTGTCACATACGTTCCGGCAGAACCACTTCCGCCAACTGCGACATCGTTTCCGCCTCCGCCTCCGGCTCCACCCCATAGATGTATTGTCAGAAGTGTTGTCCCTGGTGGGACATCAGCGATTCTAACGCCGCCTTCATATGTGAAAGTCTTAGTGACTGTGGTCATGGGATTAAGCCTCCCTTACGAACCAGAAGTCCCCGTCGCTTCCGTCACTGCCCGTTGGGTTGGAAGTTGAAACTGTTTTTTGAGATCCACCCCATTGATTGCTTAGAGTGGCCACCGCGCCTATCGTTGGTACATTGGTGTTTGATGTGTCAGTGTATGTAATAGATCCAACAGCACCCAACGTCATTGAAGTTGCTTTGACATTTCCGCCCGCTGTGGTTTTCAAAACTTTGCCCTTGTTGGCATCACCGTCCTCGACTGCGTCCGCCAATCTTATCACCTGTGAGTAACTTTGATTTTCACCCGCTGACCAGTAGTTCTCAGACACATCATAGAACATCCTTGCATCATCCGTATCAGATGTGTCAACTATGAGTCCTGCGTCTACTTCTGAGTTGCCAGAGTTGACCTTGATGAATGCGTCATCATAGGTCGATACGTTAGAAGTCGAACTGTTGTACTCTCCTGATATGTTCAGATTACCTGTGATTGTTACATCACCAGTCAGTGCGATGTTTCCTGATGCACCCGTGAATGCCAGAGGAGTCTTTGTTACACCCCCATCATTGATCGTGAAACTCAAATCCTTGTCTTGAGATGTCTGTGCTATAGTGACATCATTGCTTGAAACTGATATTGTTAATTCCTGTGCGTCACCTATGATGACACCTGTGTCATTGTCCACTGTCAGTGCACCTGTTGTGGTGTCTGCCGCATCTGCCCTTAGGAAATTTCCACCTGCGATGACTGTTGCTGAAGTGTTAGACGTGCTAGACACATCAATTGCTGATGCTTCTGTCGTTGATCCTTCGAACACCGCACCCAAAGTTGAATTTAGTGTAAGTCCTGCTTTAACTGTTGCAAACCCTGCCTGAGATGCCGATGGGGTAAATGTTTCTTTTGAGAGTATCGCTACCCTTGTGCCACCTGCGTACATAGAAGAGACAACTTTGTTTCCCCCTGCACTGGCCAATGTCTCTATCTTCCAACCTGATTCTGTCTGTCCTGCTGTGAATGCCGGGCCTACCAATTCCCATTTGTCATTGACCTGGTGTGATCTCGAATTACCAGTGTAAACGAACACTTGATCATTCGTTGCATCCAACCAGAGGTCACCCGCTGATGGTGATGTAGGAAGTGTGGTGGTTGATTTTGCACCACCTGTGGGTTTGAAACTTGTGCCGTCGTACACCTTGATTTGGTTTGTTGTGGTGTCAAACCACAATTCACCCTTTAGTGGTGCCGTGGGTGCCGCGGTAGAAGCCGCGTTCTCCAACAACTTCACTAGGTTTTCGTTAAGTGCTTCACCAAACCCTGAATATGATTTACCGAACAACTGCAACGAAGTGGTGTTGTCCACCGTTCCGTCCGTGATCGTTGTTACTACCGTTCCGTCTGTTTTGTTTATCGTGTACGCCATTTTGTGTATTTAGCACCTTCCCACTACTATATTAATTGTGCCTATTTCTGTAGAATCATAGTCTTCTAATGCTTTTCCTATCACTTCTCCAACTTGTGGATCAAAAGTTTTCTTCGCTACACCGTTGTGTTGTGGATGTGCTGACAACATATCACCTTTGTTGATGTGTCCTATAACTTTGCACTTGACTTTACCCATTAGTGCAACAGGAAGACCGTTTGCTGAATCGTTCATTAGATATGCTGGATTTTCACTTATCACACCTGCAACTGCTGTGTCATTTCCTACTTTTGATATTGTGATTTCTTTTTCACCTCCAAAGACCACTACCGTGCCTGCTTCGTACTCGGCATCTGACTCATATATCTCCGCCAAGTCAGCATACTGAGCCGATGTTGCTTTGGCATACACAGTGTTGTATTTCTTACTGCTCGAACCTATGTCATAACTTGTTGTTGTATCTGGCAGTATCGCTTTCGATGTTAGATTGCCTCCCATTGTGAGGGTCGTCATTGAATTGGCACCTGTGCTGGTTATGTTACCCGTCACGTTCCCCGTCAGTGGTCCTGCGAACGCAGTAGATGTTGTTGTGCCTGCAATGTCTAATTTGGTGGATGGTGTGGTAGTACCTATACCGATCCTTGATTCTGATCCATCTATGGTCATGACGGTCGTGGTTGTTCCACCATCGTTAACCTTGAATGTTATGTCCGTGTCCTGTACAGTGTTAGAAATTATTCCTCCAGAAGCGTCCACAGTCAAAGTGAAATCTGAATCAACACCAATAATCAATCCTCCGTCATTGGCTATGCTGATTGTACCCGATGTTGTGTCGTTTGCGTTTGCCCTCAAATAGTTCGCCGCCGCTACCCCGCCCAGTGCGTCTGCGTTAGTGGCCGATCCTGCAAATTTTAAATCCGCTATGTCTGTTGATAAAGTTATTCCTTTTGTTATCGATGAGAAACCCGATATCGCTGATTTTGGAGTGAAAGTGTCTTCTGATATTATCGCTATGAGGTTCCCATCATTGAACAATTTCGTTATGTTCTGCGATGCATCACCCGAATCCAATATAGTGTCGTATGTGAATCCATTTGTTGTACCTGTGGAACTAGGTGGTCCCACCAACACCGATGCCGTGCCGTTGTAGTAGTACATCTGTCCTGTGTCAGAGTCTATCCATATGTCTCCAGCCGCCATGCCTGATGGCGCATCTGATTGGTATGGTGCACTACCGCCCGCTGTCTGGAATGCTGTTCCGTTGTACACCTGTAGTTTGGCATTTGTTGAATCCCACCATAACTGTCCTTCTATGGGTTTGGTAGGTGCTGATGTGTTTGAAAAATTTTCGAGCAGGTGCAGGAAGTTCTCTGCTATGGATTCACCATACCCCGCGTAACCCTTACCTATGAAACTGAGATCAGTCTGGGTGTTGAGCACACCGTCCTGTACCGTGTACTGGTTCGGCGAACTAGAACTATTTGTCTTGTTAACAGTGTATGCCATTAGTATCCTGTGTTACCACCTGACGTAGTCCCACTCACTGTGTTAGATGTTGACAGTGCCGTTGAACTTGTTTCAGTGAAGGTTGTTAAACTCTGTATCCTCAATGTGTAATCAATCTGTATCAGTCTGTTCAATGACTTCTGTACTGGATGGAATATAACGTGTGTCAACAACTTGTTGGTTGATCCGTTCTCTGTTCCTTCCCAGCTCTTTAGACCCAGTTCATCGAAAACGTAGTCACCATTGAAATCTGTCGTGTTGTCGAATGCCGCCTGTCCTGTTGGCTCACCGTAGTCCAATGTGCAGGTGACAACGATGTCAGTGTACTTGTTGCCGGCAGTGTGTCTCACTTCCATCTTGTTCCTTGTGGTGTCCTTGTTTGTTGCACTGTTGTCATCTATCACTTTGTAATATGTCTGATTGTAAAGTGATGCATTGGTTCCTGTTGAGTTTGGTGTGAGATAAGTTATTATACCCGTTGGGTCAACACTGGTACCACCGTTGCCTAGTGCAATCTCATGCACGAATCCTGTTGATTTGTTTGCCAGTGAGTTAGCCAGTGCCTGAGACATGTTCTCGTAGTGTATCGCATTCCTCTTGTCCACGATCACCTCACCTGTCTCTGGATCTGAAATCTTTATGTGCCCCGTCATCATAACACCAGTGTTATCCTGAGGCTTCTTGTTCTCTTCTTTTACTTCCGTTGGTTTGTTGTCCTGTGTCATCTAGTGTATTTATTCAGGTGCGTTTGTGGGCTCGTTAGCAATGAATTTAGCCTGTTGAGTCGTTGAAGCCTGTAATCCCTTACCATCCGCTGGATTACCATCTAGTGCCGTGTACCAAACCTGTCCTTTCTTGTGTAATACTTTTATCTGTGTTCCCGAAGCGGGTGCT
>Ga0222719_10002011_pt1 | contig 19086 bp, 31 predicted proteins | sample C33_34DmetaG_FD_165039 | JGI IMG/M metagenome (GOLD analysis project Ga0222719, IMG submission 165039) | Estuarine water microbial communities from San Francisco Bay, California, United States - C33_34D | ecosystem: Environmental > Aquatic > Marine > Unclassified | place: USA: California... | reverse complement strand
TTGCGAACAGCAGCCTCTTGGTTTTCTGTCAGCCTGCCCCACTCATGCAGAGCGTCGCGCATACTGGCGATAAAATCGCTGCCGCCACCAAGCACAAAACGCTCGATTTCTTTGCGTGTCTCATCCTCAGCAATCCAACGTTTATTGCGCCCGATAGACGCGTTGGCCTTGATGCTTGCCTCACGTCCGGCTTCCCAAGCTGTCTGGTTCATAATGAAAGTCATATCAATCTCCCTTGTTACCCTATGAATATAATATGATATCACTTTAATATCAACCCCTGTCGAGCAAAAAAGACCCCGCCCAAGGGCGAGGCCGATATTCGTTATAAAAGTTTAAACGCTCTGGCTCGACCGGCCACCTTCTCAGCCGCGCCACGCTCGACCAGTCCAGTCATCAGCCGGTGTACTTGGCTGAAGCTCTTGCCGGTCTTTTGCGACAGCTCACTGATGGTAGGCGTGTAGCCATACCGGCGGGTCATGCGGTCAATCAGAATCCGCAGTTCCGCCTGCTTCTTTGTAAGCGGCACATCAATCATCACGCGCCTCCTTTATCGTTAACGTGCCTTGGCGTGCAATCCGTGCAGGCTTGGCCGGTGTCGTCTTGGCCGGTTGCGCCTTGAAGTTACGCATAGGCCACTTAACGTAATAAGCGCGGTTGCCGACCATCCCGACCGCCTCATCGTGGCTACCCATACGCTCTTTTAACATAGCCTCAGCTTCGTCAATGTCGCCCTCAGCGGCTCGCTTGGCGTCCTTGGCGTTGACCAACTGAGCCAGCCAGTCGTTGTCTTCGCCCTCTAACGTGATCGGCGGCGCACCGTCATCGACACGCGGATAGGCGGTGTTGCCGTCAGCGCTGGACTGGATCGGATACCAGTCAACGTCAAACTTGCGACGCTCAAACTCCTCGATCTCATCCGTTATGCGCGACTGTGTGGCAGCGTTTGCCTGATATAGGAAGATGCGTAGCTCCACACCGCCGTATAACACGCACACAGCGCCCCACGTTAACTTGGTGGCCATCAATTGCCCTTGGAGTTGTAGCGGCCCCCTGTGAGGTGCTGGCCGGTCTTCTGGCTTACTGCTGGTCAGCTTACTCTCCAGCACGCCCACGCCGTCAACCCAGACAGGGCCGTCAACGCAGTAAATGCCTTTTGACGGATCGGTGGTGACTTCATGCCCCAGCCCGCCGTCAGCGGTGCCGTCAAGCGACACGGCGAATGGTAGCGTGTCGTGAAAGATGGCGTCGTGTTCCAGCTTCAGGTCAGTCAGGTTGAGCCGTTCAGCCGCAGTGGTTAGGATGACGCCCTCCAAGGCGTCACCCCAGTCACAGGCTTCGTTGCCGTTGAATGGATTTGGGTTTGGCTTGCCTTCGATTGAGGCCAGTGCCTCAGCCAGCAAGTCGTTTGGCGTGCCGTATGGCGACGCGTTCATCAGCAATGGTATGCGTGATGCGGTGACGATATCGTCGGGTGTTTTTTTACCTACCATTAGTTTGCTCCTTGGGCTTTTAGGCGTTCAACTTTTGATCTCCAGATGCCAACGCGGCGGTTGGCAACATTTATTCTTTTTGTGAAGTGGCGATGGGCAACTCTAAGGATAGCTTTTTCTTCCATTAGCTCCGCCTCTAACTTGCTGGCGTAATCGTGCCATTCATCCGCCTGTTTCTTTATTGCGTTTACGCGGTCAGCCATCTTCCGGCTATGCGCCTCAGACTGAGCCACCGCGTCACGCAACGCAGTCAGCGTCTGGATAAGGTCAGCGCATACGCGCTCACCGTTCATAATTTTTTCATCTATATCTTTGATGATTTTGCAGTGTTTAGAAAAATCCATTAGTTAGTCTCCCAAATTGGTGGTGTGTGATTAGCCCCATAAAAATCTTCAGGCATACTGTTATGTTTTTGCCTGTTTTCTGAGGCCGGTATAATTTGCAAATTCCACGGCACATGAAGGCCGCAAATGTTTTCTCCTTGCAGCGGATAGTAGTGGTCAACTTCATGCGGGATGCCTGTCTTATCTGTAAGAGCATCTCGCTTTTTGTAGAAAGAAATAAACTCCCTTGACGACACACAAGACAGAGTGTGCATCTTTTTTTTCATTTGATAGTGAACAGTAAGCGCACAATATTTTGATTTATTTTTTTTATAATATTCATACTGCCTGTCCTTTATCTTCCCAGAGCGCCAATCTTTTTTGCGCTTCTCAGCAATAACTTTTTTATTGTTGTGGTAATATCGCAAAGCCCTATCGTTGTCGGCCTTTTTATATTCTGGGTTTTTCCGCTTTTCCCTCATCCTTGCAAGACCTGCATCGTTTTGGCATTTGACGCACATACCTTCTTTCACCCGCCTATTAGATGTGTGACCGTGTGTACAGGGGTATTCTGGATCGTAAACACTAAAGCCAGCTCGATCAGCGGAAAACCTGTTTTCAACGGCGCGTAATGCTTGATCCCAAGTAGGCTGATGATCGCATTTTTTGTAAGCGTTTATGAAAGATAAAATTCTATGTTGAAGGGGGTGCCTGTTTTCTTCTTGGCGCTTCTTCTCAGAATGTTTTGCGCCGACAACTCTCCTGCACTCAAAACATAATCCGTTGCTACAATAACGCTCGCAAACGTGACCGTTGCAGCAAGGCTCGCCAGTAAAAAACCTTTTCAACCCCTGCTCAATCGCCTCTTGGCGCGTAATAATTTCCATCATCCTGCACCCCCAAAGCGAGCCATCAGCGCCCACACGTTATATTCAGTAGTCACCGCGTTTGTGCAAAACGCCAGACCAAATGCCATCACAAACAGCATACCGATTGTGTCTTTAAGCATTACCCTCTCCCATATTTAGACGGTGTCTTTAAACGCGCGTCTGGTGTCTTTGGTGCCAACGCCGTCCAGCCGTTAATGTGTAGGCGGTACGCGCTACACACGATCTCACCGCCAACCCAACTCTCGCCACGCGAGATGTGCGTGATGAGGCTCTTGTGGCCGGTGCGTTTACAAGCCAACGCGATTGCATCGTACCTGTCGAAAATTGGACCAGTTACAACTGGACGCGTGAACGGATTGCTCACGACATACCAGAGTTTGACCCTATCTGATCTGATCTGTTTCATTTTTTACCCCCTGTTAAACCTTGCCCAAGCGGCCTTGCTTTGGGCTTCGTCGATGCCAATCACTTTGAGCGTGGCTCTTGCTGAGATGACAATGCCTCGACAGCTCTCCCAATAATCGCCACCAATGTCGTCAGCGTAGAATGTTGCGCGGCTTCTTAACTCAGCCAGCTCAGGTGTCTCATCAGCACTAATGAAATAATGGGCTTTGGTTTCCCTGATAATCTCAGGTGCCTCGCAATCACACTCGACGTGATCGCGGTAATAGTGCTTTGGGATGCGGTAAATTTTACTCATATCAATTCTCCCTTCAATTCGATGACGTGGGTGACGCGCTTGGTCTTCCAATGGAAGTCAGCGACCGGCACTGACATATGCTGGTCAGAGACGATGCCGTCCTTGACGTGCTGCATGTGGCCGCCGGTGCGAACAATGTATGAGACGCCCGCCTTGGTCTCCCACTCAACCCAAGATGCAAGCGTGCGACCCTTGGTGCGTGTCAGCTTGGCCGGACGGTCATACATGCGGCAGAGCTTTACGATCTGCGGCACGTTAGTGCGCCCCTGCCACCTTGCGCCGAGCTTAAAAGTCTTGCGGCACAAATCCATAATCTCATCGACGCTGGCGTTGACCGCGTGTGCTACTGCGGTTGGGCCACAATTTGGTAAAAGTCCTGACATATCAATTCTCCCTTGGTTGGGGCGGGGCTGTTAAGCCGCCGCCAATCTTTTGAGTAAAAAGGCACGGCTCGCGCCGCCTTTAGCAATGTTGGAAACATACTTGCCATCACGATACTCATCAGCCAACCAATGGTTGCCAATCTGATGAACGCGGATATGTTCCGCACCGACAACAACCCAGACTGCGCCTTTAAACCGTGTGCGTTCTGCAATTTTCTTTAACTTGACCATTTGGTAATCTCCTTGATTTCCCTGTTTTGTCCCTCTTACCCTTAGAATATAATCATGATATCAACATATATCAATAGCGATATTGCATTATTATTAGATTAATATCAAAAAAATATCACTATGCCTTTAATCGCCCAAATTTGCCCGCTGACGGCATGTAGGTGTTTTGGGGTATAAGCGTACCAAAAAGAAGCCAGAGGCGTTTTTTGCTTCCAGCAACGATCACAGAAGGGTCATAAAATGAGTGAAGTTAAGCCAGTTTTGTTGAGGCTCAGAGCCTCGACCATTGAAATGCTAAAAGCCGAGCTAGAGTTATCGGCTCACCGCAGTCAGTCGTCGCTTGCCGATGAGTTGCTGGTCAGGCAGTTAGAGAGCAATATCCGCCAGCGCCACATCCAGACGACTATGGATCATCAGGCGGGGCGGGTCTGATGCGTGCCGGAGGTGGACGCGCCAAGGGTGCAGCGTTTGAACGCGAAATCTGCAAGCTCATTGAGCTAGGCACAGGCAGAAAATTACGCAGGCGGTTATCACAATATCAGGAAAAGAACCTGAGCGATCTGGAGCCAGCGGATAACAAACCGTTTCCGTTTTTGATTGAGTGCAAGCGTTATGCAAAGGTTTCGCCTAGCAATGATTGGTGGGATCAGATTGTCACGGCGGCAAAGTCTGCGGCTAACACAAACGACGCCCTGCCGTGCCTGATATATAAGCTAGACCGTCAGCAGACACAGGTGCGGATACCGATTCAGGCGCTTGTGGTGCTAGGTAACTCTAGCGTGGCTCAGGATATAGCTGAGACATACGACTGGCGCTACACGGCTACGCTGGATTGGGAGACGTTTGAGATGGTGCTGCGCGAGCATCTGGCGGTGATGTGATGAAAGCCCACCAGCGCCTAGTCCGTGAAGCCAAAGAGCGTGAAGAAGGTGTAGACCTTTTTGGGGCTTATTGGCACGGCATAGACACAGACATAAAAAAGGCTGAGGTCAGAGAGGTCAGCCATCATCAGGCTAAAGAGATTATCGAAGAATATGAGTGGATGGGCTGTCTGGCTGCCGTCAATTGGTTTTATTACGGAATATTTTTTGACAACATCTGCGGCGGAGTTGTCGTTTATGGTCAGGAATACATCGAAAACTTAGGCCGCTGGGATAAATATGGGTATACCGGAAAGATTATATTATTAAATCGTGGTGCCTGTGTGCATTGGGCGCACCCGCACTCAGCAAGCAAGTTGATCCGCACGTCGATGAAGATGCTGCCAGAAAAATATAAGGTGGTGACTGCCACAGTCGATGATTTGGCTGGCGAGATAGGCACAATTTATCAGGCTTGCGGGTTTGATTACATCGGCTCAATGCGCGACGCCAACCCAAATGTAAACAGTCGAAAGGGCGACAGGTCTGCTTGGCTTATTAATGGGAAGCTGTACGGCGCAAGGGCAATGAGGCAGAAGTTTGGCACCACAAAGATTGAGGTGATCCAAGAGAGATACCCAGACGCGAAACACGTTAAACAAAACAGCAAGGGCAGGTATTTCGCTTTTCGCGGCACCAAAAAAGAGATCAAGGAAAACAGGTCAACAATTAGTCACCTGATAAAACCATACCCAAAAAGGCAGGAAAATGCGTCCTAAATATGAAACACAAGCCGACCGCAACAACGAGCAGCGCGTAGCTGACTTGCTGGCGGAAAAGGGTTATAGCCTCGACAAGCTGCCAATGAGCTTTGGCCTAGACGTGGCCATCACCGACGATTTTGAAGAAAAGATTGTGGCGTTTGCCGAGATAAAGGCACGCACATTTGAGATGAATAAGTATCCGACGGCGATGATTAACCTGCACAAGGTTATCAGGGCGCATGACATTTCCGCTTGCACCGGATTGCCGTCGTATCTTATCGTTCTTTACCGCGACGCATTGGTGCGAATAAATTTTGCCAGTGAGTTCGAGGTCAAGATGGGTGGCAGGTCAGACCGAGGCGATCCGGCGGATCGTGACGTTTGCGCCTATTACCCGATTAGTGGGTTCACGGTTGTGAGCCAATTTTGAAAAAGCTGAAAACGAAAAAGGAAAAGTTAAATGGCTTTAGGTTTTGTGAACGAGAATAGCGGTGACGGTTCAGCAATCGTGCCGATTTTGAAGTATGACACTCGCGGTGGCTACATCATTAAGGTGGATCGTCACCAAGATGAGGGCGGCACTTGGGTGAAGGATGAATCCGAGCTGGAGTATCCGGTCAAAGTTGCGATGGACTTGGAAAACATCAAGGTCGGCTGGCTCGGCTTTGTTGGTGGCGCACCAGACTTTCATCTGGTCAACATTGGGGAGCCAATGCCGGCACGTCCAAGCCCTGACCACAATCAAGGCTTTCAAGTCAAGCTCTGCAATAAGGAGCTGGGGCTGCGTGAGCTGTCCAGCGGCGCAAAGACTATGACTGTGCCGTTTAATGACTTGCACAACGCGTATGAGGCTCAGAAGGCCGACAATGCGGGTAAGGTGCCGGTCATTGAGTTTACCGGCTCAGAGCGTTACAAGGTTAACACGCCAAACGGTGAGCTGACTTTCAAGAAGCCGGTGATGGTTATCAGCGGTTGGGTTGACCGTCCGGCAACCCTAGATGGCGCGGCAGCGCCACAAGAACCTGCGCCGACAGTGTCAGCGCCTGCGATGGAAGCCGTTGCCACCTCGGCGGCTCCGCCAGCGGGCAGCGACCTGTTTTAGCGCAGTAGGTCACGGCGGTTAGGGTTTCCCTCCCTTTCCCTAGTCGCCGTGGCCGCTTTTCTAAAGGGACAAAGGGGCAGGAAAGGGTTTTAGTTATGACAAATATATCGGCTCACATAGAGCAAATAGCGCGGCACTATTGGGGTGAACCCAATATGAAGCTGTCGCAAAAAGGTCGGACGCTGCGGTTTGGCAATCGTGGATCGCGCGAGGTGCATCTAGGCAAAGGCACTTGGTTTGACTTTGAGACCAACGAAGGCGGTGGCTGCGTGGACTTGGTGAGGATGAACGAGGGGGCCACAATCGCCAGCAACATCCCCGAGATATTAGAAAGAAAATTCGGCATCCAGCGTCAGGCGCAGCAGTCGCTACAGCCAGCGCGGTTTATGTCAGCGGTCTACGATTATATCGACGATCAGGGCGAGGTGCGCTATCAGGTCAGGCGGTTTGAGCCTAAGACGTTCAGGCAGTGTCGCCCAGACGGCAAGGGCGGTTGGCTGTTCAATATGGATGGCGTCGAGGCGCTACCGTATAATCTGCATAAAATCCTAGCTAGACCCGATGAGCCTGTGTTTATCGTGGAAGGCGAGAAGGCGGCGGAAAAAGTAGCTACTTTAGGCCTTTTAGCTACCACTAGCCACGGCGGGGCAAAGAAGTGGCAGCCGGTGCTTAACCAGTATTTCGCCGGACGCAATGTCGTGGTCTTGGCTGACAATGACGACGCAGGGCGTGAACATGCGGATATCGTGATCGGCAATCTGTTTGGCGTGGCTGGCCGCATAAAGCGGGTGGAGCTGGACGGCCTGCCGCCGAAGGGCGATATCGTGGACTGGCTGGACAGCGGCAAGGGGCTAGAGGATTTGACGGCAGCGGTGAAGGCTGCGCCTACGGTGGCTGAGGCTCCGGCGGTAGAGGCTGAGGCGGAGGATTATAACAACGATAATAATGAGGGCGATTTCTTCGACTTCGTTGACGAAGATTACCTGATGAACATGCCGCCAATCGAGTGGGCGGTAGGTCAGGGCGACGACGGACTGATTACGGCGCACGGCTTGAGCATGATCTACGGCCCGCCGGGAAGCGGCAAGAGCTTCATCAGCTTAGATATGGCGCTGTGTCAGGCTCACGGCATCGACTGGCAGGGCATTGAGACCAAGCAGGGCGATGTGCTTTACATAGCCGGTGAGGGCGTTGGCGGGCTTGGTAAGCGCGTCAAGGCGTGGAAGTCAACGCACGGACTAGGCACAAGCGGCCACTTTCACATGCTACCGCTGGCCGTAAACATGCGCGATCAGGCTGAGGTTGAGAAGCTAATCCGGTCAATCGACCGGCTAGATAGGAAGTGGACTGCGGTATATATCGACACATTGGCTAGGGCAATGCTCGGGGCTGACGAGAATAGCTCAACAGAAAGTGGCCTAGTAATATCTGCGGCTGACGCTATCCGCAATCATGTACAGTGTGCAGTCGTGTTTGTGCATCACAGCGGTAAGGCGGCAGAGCGCGGGGCAAGGGGTTCATCGGCCATCCTTGGCGCGGTAGATACGTCTGTGGTGGTTTCGAAGGACGAAAGTTACATCACGATGCGCGTTGAGAAGCAGAAGGATGCCGAGCCTATGTCGGATATCACGCTGGAGATGACGCCGATTGCGTCCATATCAGGATCATCTGTGGTGCTGACGAGGCTGGATGGTGATGAGGCGGCGCGGATAAAGCGGTCAAAGCCACTCAATGCGGATCAGAAAATAGCCCTTGAGGCGCTCAGAAATGTCATCATAGACACCGGCAGAGACCGCGTTCCGTCGCGCGAATGGGCGGATGCACACGGCGGAAAATTGCCCGATAAAGACCCAAAAAGGCGCGGAGATGACCGGACGGCACTAATTAAGAAGGGTTTGGTCGGTGCAGACAAGTGGACAGTGTGGCTTATTAACGAAAACAAAGAGTTAACATAGGATATCCGATTCCGATCGGAACATCCGTCGGATCACTTCGGAATGTCCGTCCGATCCGGTTTCCTTTAGGAACCGGACGGATATTCGGAAAGCGGAAACGGAAGGTAAAAATGGAGGGTGTAATGGCGATTAAAAAGACAACGAGGCCGAGGCCAAAACCTAACAAGGTTTACTATCAGCCTACTCAGCCAGCAATGCGTCGGATGCAGGACGCGTTGCATAGGTATGACGATGTTGTGTCGGAGGTTGAGGGGCGATGGGGTGTCGACCGTCTGGTGTGGGTGTGTGGCAGTAGCGAACTGCGTGACAGGTTCGAGCAGCAGATGGATCGGCTCAATGCGGCGATAGATAAATGCGATCCGTCCATCGAGCATGAAGTTGAAGTGACGTTGCGTGGTGTGGCGGCGTTAGAGCAGGCGGCAATAGCTGCTGGCGCGAAGCCTCTCAGCGGTGACTACATCGAGGGCAGGATGCCGGATGGTAGGGTGATAGCTATTACGGCGACAGGGTATGAGGCGGGTAAGGTTAAGCGCGACAATCGTGAGATGGTCGTGTATTCTGTTGACGAGATAGGGCGTATCATTGAGGGGTTGAATAAAGAGGCACCTGTGGTTGATGCTATAAAGAACGCGTTTGCCGGTGCCGAGGTTGAGAGCGTTAAGCCGGTTCCGGCTAACCTTGACGACGAGATACCGTTTTGAGTGGGGTTCGGATGGAAGATATCGACAACGAGCGTGACGATGTGCTGAAGGATCGGGAATACATGCTCCTCGGCACATCCACTTGGGTTGACGTCAGAACGCTCACGGTGAACGTACAGCGCGTCGGTAATGGCGTCAGGGTAGATATATGGCCAAAGGAGCTTATGCGGGGCTACGAGCCGATAGCGAGCGTTGAGGTGCCATTTAGCAAGGGGAGGGATAATGATAGCGGCGGGGGATGGTAGCTGGCAGCGGATGCTCGATCAGGATAGATGCCCGAAGTGTCGGAGTCTGATGACAAAGCTGGTGAACGAGCAAATGATGGTCAAGCGTGAGTGCTTGGTGTGCAACCTAACGATTAACGAAATGGACAGGGATAATGAAAAGGGCTGAAGTTTTAGACACGGCGAAGGAATATGTGACAAAGGATCGCGCCGCCGATCACGGCAATATGGAGGACAACTTCAAAACGATTGCGGTGTATTGGTCTGAGCATTTGGGTCACAAAGTCACGCCGATTGACGTGGGTATAATGATGACGCTGTTGAAGATGGCGCGTCTCAAGAGCAATCCGTATCATCAGGACAACTACGTTGACGGTTGTGGGTATCTGGCTTGTGCCGGTGAGCTGGTGGATCACGATGGGTGAGGTGCTAGAGTTCAAGAAGCATTGGGTCTGGTTCTTTGAGGAGCCAGTGACGTGCGACTATTGCCTGAAAGAGACACGCGCTAAAGTGTTTGAGCAGATGCAGTCGATAGTTTGCGGCAATTGCGGTGAGGCGTTGCTGTTGATTGATGAGAAGACCAGCTATGTTTTGACCGTAGATTTCGACGATGAGGATTACGACGATGTCAGCTAGGTTGCCTGATGATGTTTGGGTTGAGTTCCTATCTCGCGTGACAGCGGGTAGAGCTGGTCAGTCAGTGTGCAAGGACAAGGACATGCCAGCTTGGGGTACGACTTGGAACAAGATACACAACGACAAGGACTTTGAACGCAAGTACATGAACGCGCTGGCGTCTCGCGGGATGATTTATGCGGATCAGTTGGATGAGATAAATAGACGTGTCCTGAATGGTGAGATTGATCCACAAGCGGCTAGGCTTGTGTCAGACAACTTCAAGTGGACTGCGGCTAGGTTGCTGCCGAAAGTGTACGGAGACAAGCAGCAGGTTGATGTGACGCATGAGGCTGGTGGGTCATACCTCGACCTGTTGCAGCAAGTGAACAAGGCGGCTCAGTTAAAGCACGTTGATGTGGTAGAGCACACAGAAGACACAAGTGATGGATTACGCGCACGCGCGACCGAAGTTAACCAGATTCCGGTTAACAACGATATGCCTAAAAAACAGGCAAACAGGAAGAAAAAGGGCAAAAAGTTATCCACAGGCAGCTAAGTCATTGTATTTGCACGATACGCGTTGCGCATAATTAACGTTATGCGACATTTCTGCCAAATATGTACAAAGTTAACCGAAATCCGGTTACCCACCCCCCCATCGAAATATCGCGGGGGGCGGGAATAAAAATATATACCCCTTACCACCCCACCCCCTTCGGAGATAACGCATGACCACCCGCCGCCACGAAAATGATTTTTACCCAACCCCGCCACTGGCCACACGCGCCTTGGCGGCGGTTGAGGCGTTTCGCGGCGACATATGGGAGCCTGCCTGCGGTAACGGAGCCATCAGCGACGTGCTGTCTGAGAAAAACGCGGTCATTAGCACTGACTTGCACGATTACGGATTCGGGGCGTCAAACGCTGACTTCTTAGCCGCAGACCAGCTCCTTGCGCCTAATATCGTCACAAACCCGCCCTACAAGCACGCTCAGGCGTTTGTGCAAAAGGCTATCGACCTTGGCGCAGAAAAGCATTGCTGGCTGTTGCGGCTGTCGTTTCTCGAATCCAAGAGGCGCAAGGCCGAGCTTTTTGACGTAGCGCCACCGTCGAGGGTCTGGGTGTTCGCCAAGCGCCTTACTATTTGGCGCGGCGATGAGGCTCCGACCAGTACCGGCACGACGGCATACGCTTGGTTTGTCTGGGATCGCGGCACCACTGACACGAAAATAGGATGGATTTAACATGACCACCACCCCCGCCACCGTCGAAGCCATAGCCGCCCTCCGCGCCGACCCGACGTTATTTGTCGAGGAGGTCTTGCAGGCCACGCCGCAAAAGTGGCAGGCGGAAGCCCTCAAGGCAATCGCCACACACGACCGTGTCGCCATCAAATCCGGTCACGGTGTCGGAAAGACGGCCTTCGAGTCTTGGGTCGTCCTTTGGTGGCTTATGACGCATTATCCGTGCAAGGTGGCCGTCACCGCGAACAGCGCACACCAGCTATCGGACGTATTGTGGACGGAGATCGACCGCTGGGCGCGTAACATGCCGCCCGCGTTCAAGGAGCTTTTGGAGTTCAAGGCTGACAAGATCAGCCTAAAGGGCGCACCCGACAGCTTCGCAGTGGCTAGAACGAGCCGCCGCGAAAATCCTGAGTCGCTCGCGGGCTTTCACTCGCCGCACATGCTGTTTGTGGTGGAAGAAGCGTCAGGCGTACCCAACGTAATCTTTGAGACGGCCAGCGGCGCACTTAGCACCCCCGGCGCGAAAATAATTATGTGCGGTAACCCAACCCGATCCGACGGTTATTTTTATGACGCCTTCCACGGCGACCGCGAAAAGTGGCACTGCATCACTGTGTCGTGCAGTGAGGGCGAATATGTTGACCCGAAGTTTATCCGCGAGATGGGCGAAAAATACGGCGAGGAGAGCAACGTCTTCGCGGTTCGCGTCTTGGGTGAGTTCCCAAAGCAGTCGGACGACGTGCTATTGCCGTTGCACTTGATTGAGGATGCGACGAAGCGCGACGTGGAGGCAGGTCCGACCACGCCTGTTGTTTGGGGCTTGGACGTTGCGCGGTTTGGCTCGGATAGGTCGGCGCTGTCCAAGCGTCAGGGCAATATATTGGTCGAGCCGATCAAGACGTGGCAGAATAAGGACTTGATGGAGCTTGCGGGTATAATCCTATCGGAATACGACGCCGTGCCTTACCAGATGCGGCCACAGGCGATCTACATTGACGCCATTGGCCTTGGCGCAGGACTGGCTGACCGGCTTAGGGAGCTGGACATGCCCGCCGTTGGCATATCTGTGTCTGAGACTGCCAGCCTGAAGGCTAAGTTTAACCGCCTGAGGGATGAGCTGTTCTGGCACTGCCGCGAGTGGTTTGAGGCGCGTGACTGCAAAATACCGCAAGACGACACGCTGATATCGGAGTTGTCTGGGATCAGGTATAAGTACCTCTCGACTGGCAAGCTGAAGGTTGAGAGTAAGGACGAGATGAAACGACGCGGGCAGAGATCGCCCGACGTGGCCGACGCATTTGTGCTTACCTTCGCGGGTCAGGGTGCGGTTGCTGGCGGCTACTCAAGAGGGTATAATTCAAATCGCAGTTTGAAACCAAAAACGAATTGGGTGGTTTAGTGGCCTCACCATATGAATATGGCTTAATAGCCGACGAGGAGCGAGGCTTATTAGGCACACTTGCCAATATGTTCAGCCCTATGCGCCGTCCTATCAGGACGCCAGCCGAGACCACCTATATGGAGGCCGACGGCGCACTTTACCCGCAATACAAGTCAGCGACTTACGGCGAGCCTGAGTTTGGGTTTCAATACATGCCCGCCTACCGCGCGATCTCCGGCCTGTTATCTGACCCTGAGGTTGCCGTTGACGCCGCCGCTGCAATGCCTGAGGCAATGCGGCAGATGGCTAATCAGCAAGTCGTGTCTGCCCTAGACGTTGCAGGCGGTGGCTCTGGTGAGCTTGTCGATGAGGCAGGCAACCAATTTGGTTATGACCCACTAGCCGTTGCCGCGCCACTTGCGCCTGCGGGTGTCGCCGCAGCTAAGGCTGGCGGCGCAACCTTTGGCGCTATGGGTGGTCGCGTAAAGCCCCCAACAAAGACTGAACTAGACCCCCTTGGGTATGGGGCTGTAAAGTTTGACAGAGCCGTGCCTGACATTGATGTCAGAGTAACTGGCACAAATCAACCAAACTTGCCACGCAAAGCTGCCACTATTGAAGATTTGCAAGGCAAGGTTTTAATGCCTGTTTATTGGGACAAAAGCTCAAACAGGGGGCTTTTGACAGGTATTGATGAAACCGATCTTGCCCGCCCTGTTTTACTTGAAGGTGGGCCTGACTTTATGGTTGGCCCAGCGGCTCAAGCTGAAAGAGCAATGCTTGCTTCTGGTCAAGGTATTGTCTCAACTTTAAGCAACAGAGCGAGGAAGCTCGCAGAAGAAACCGGCAAAGACATCGTTGGAACCACAATTACTATGGCACCAGACGCTGTCGATTTTACAACTTTTATGTCTCGCGCCTTGGCTGAACAATTACCAGCGGCAAGCATTACAAAAAAGGCTATGAAGTCATTCGACGTGGAAATGAAAAAAGTTGACAAAAAATGGCCGGGTGTCAACTCAGAAAATCTTGGGGATTATTTGTCTTCTGCCAGCTCTGATGTAAGAAAAAAGTTTGTTCGTACTATGGATAAAAAGCCGTTTTACGAGGCTGGATTTCCAAGTGTTGGCAAAACAAGAGTTGCTGTAACTGAGCCAGATTTGGTTGATGTGCCTGCGGGTCGCGCAGGTTTTGCCTTGGGGCAGATTGATCTTGATGCGCCGTTGTTGCTAAACCCTAAGGTTCCGCATGAGACATACCCAGTTCAAATGGTTGGTGACTATCTTGGTGGGTTTAAGACCCCTATCCCGCAAAGCCTGTTATGGCGCGACGCAATAAAAGGGATGGAGGGCAGAACATATTTTGACAAAAAACTTGGCCGAGAGGTGCCTTGGTCAGACGCTACAAGAGCTTACACATTGAAAACACAGCTACCCGGTCAGCTAGTAGACCAAGAGCTTGTGGATGCTCTTATGCAGTATTCATTGTTGGGCAAGTAACATGAACTCTGGCGGTTTTTCCATTTGTTCTATTCCGAGCGCGTCGCAAACTAATGCGTCTATTTGCTCTGCGTCTTCAAATGTTAAGTTGCCAAGTGTCATTGCGCGAAGCACAATAGTTTCACGGTGTTCTTGCGGTGTGGTTTCAATATTCATAACATGACCCCCTTAGTTAAAAACGAATTGTACCCTATATCAGGATAATATCAAAGGTTAAAATATGGCACCAACCCGCAAAAAGAAAAGCGTCAACCTATCAGTCGGTCGCGGTGAAAAGCAGTCGGTCAAGGCTGGTGGTGGACTTACTGCGAAGGGTCGTGCAAAATACAACCGAGCCACAGGCTCAAAACTAAAGGCACCTGTGACCGGCAAAGTCAAAGCCGGTAGCGCAGACGCAAAGCGGCGCAAGAGTTTTTGCGCCAGATCGAGGAGCTGGACTAGCCCGCGCGGCAAGGCAGCTAGACGCAGATGGAAATGTTAGGAGTTAGCTATGGGATACGGTAAGAAAAAAGGCGGCAAGAAGTCAGGCGGCGCGAAGCAGGTTCTCGGTAAATACTGCTGATGTCGCTCTACCGCAATATCGCAAAAAAGCGCGCCCGCATTAAGGCGGGCAGCGGTGAGAAAATGAGGAAGGTCGGAGCCAAGGGTGCGCCCACGGCTGCGGCTTTCAAGGCGGCTGCAAAGACCGCGAAAAAGCCTAAAAAGAAAGTGAAAAAAGCATGATCGTTTGTGATAACTGCCCATATCGTGGCCGCTGCGAAATCAAGCAGCGTTGTATTCAGGGAAAGAACGCAATGCCGGACATGACGCCTGAGCCTGCGCCGTCTAAGTTTGTGCAGACCAGCAAGGGTACAGTCGAGACTGCTGGCAAGCGCGGCGCTCCGATTAAGACTGCGGTCAAGAAGGTCATCAAAAAGGCAAAGATGCATTGAACATCAGACGCCCGATTATTGGCCGGATAAGACGCCCGCAGCCCCCGCTAGAACCAAAGGCGGAAGTGTGCGATAATGTCGGCACGCCAGAGACGGCGGCCAAGGTTAAGCGTGCGCCAAAACGCGCGGCAAAAGGTGCAAGAAAAAATGGCTAAAAAGATGGACGACGAACAATTGGGCAGCATCGTGTCTGGTGAGATCACCGACGCGCTCAATCACTTCGACAACGAGTACACGACCGACCGGCTCCGCGCCTTGGATATGTACTTGGGCGAGCCACTCGGGAACGAGGTAGACGGTCGCTCAACAGTCATTGCGACTGAGGTTGCCGACACCGTCGAGGCCATCATGCCTAATTTGATGCGGGTGTTTACGACCAACGACAAATATGTTCGCTTTAGCCCACGCACTGCCGAGGATATGGAATCAGCCGAGCAGGCGTCTGATTACGTCAATTATGTGCTTAACACGCAAAACCCCGGCTACCAAATCCTGCACACGTTTTTCAAGGATGCGCTGTTATTCCGTTTGGGTGTCGTGAAGTTCTTTTATGAGACACGCGAAGAAGTTGACGAGGAAGAATATAGCGGCCTGTCAGAAGAAGAACTGACAATGCTTTTGAACGACCCGACTGTCGAGCTTGTGTCTCAGACAGAGACCGTCGTTGAGAGCATGTATAACGACGAGACCGGCGAGACCGAAGACCTGCGCTCAGAGTACGATCTGACTGTACGCATCAAGCGCGAAGAAGGTGACATCAAAATCATCAACATCCCGCCTGAGGAGTTCTTGGTGTCGCGCCACGCGACTTCGCTTGACGACGCCAACTTCATAGCGCACCGCACCAACATGACCGTCTCAGACCTTGTGGCTATGGGATACGACCGCGAGGAAGTTGAGCAGTACGCCGGAGAGAATGAGCTGGACACCGACCGCGAGGTCAGCAACAGATTCCAAGACCTAGAGTCGTCTATGCCGGTCGATGCGGCAGACCCGACACTGCGGTCTGTGCCTTACTATGAGTGCATTATCAAAATGGACTACGACGGCGACGGCATTGCCGAGCGTCGCCGCGTCTGTGCGATTGGCGCTGAGGGCAAACACATCTTGCACAATGAGCCGTTTGACCACATCCCATTTGCGTGCGTGTCGCCTATTATGATGCCGCACCGCCTGATTGGCCGCAGCATCTTTGACATGACCGAGGACTTGCAGGTCATTAAGTCAACGCTGATGCGCCAGTACCTCGACAGCGTCTACTCATCTACCCTGCCACGCATTGCGGCGGTCGAGGGACAGGTGAATTTGGATGACTTGCTCGACGGCTCACCCGGCGGGGTAATCAGGACACGCCAACCGGGTATGATCCAAGCCCTAACCGGCGCGTCAGTCGGCGGGGAAATCCGCCCTCTGATGGATTATCTGGACACAGTAAAAGAGCAGCGCACCGGCATGAGCCGTGCGTCTCAGGGGCTTGACGCTAACAGCTTGCAGTCAAGCACCGCCAGCGCAGTCTCAGCGACCGTGCGCGGCGCTCAGGTTAAGTTGGAGTCATACGCAAGGACAATGGCTGAGACAGGCGTCAAGGCGCTGTTTAAGGGCATCCTGCATTTGGTGCTGAAGCACGATAACAAGGAAAAGATCGTGCGCCTGCGTAACCAGTTTGTGCCGATCAACCCAGCCGAGTGGTCATCTCAGTTTGACACCGTCGTGCAGGTTGGCTTAGGCACGACAGACGACGAGACAAAGATTGCCTTCCTGACGCAGATTGCGTCAAAGCAAGAGCAAATCCTGATGCAGCTAGGTCAGGACAACCCGCTTGTGACGGCGCAGCAATATGTTAACACCCTGCGCTCAATCACTGAGGTTGGTGGCTTTAAGGATAGCAGCCTGTTCTTTAACTCGCCTGAGCAGGTCACGCAGTTTATGGCGGCCAAGCAACAGCAGGCAGCCGGTCAACAGCAGCAGCCCACGCCTGAGCAGCAGCAGATGCAGCAGATGTTGCAGCTAGAGCAGCAGAAGGCTCAGGCCGACATCCAGATCGCGCAGCAAAAGGCTGAGGCTGACATTGCGCTGAAGCGCGAGAAGATGCAGGCCGAGCTACAGATGGAGCGCGAGAAGATGCAGATGGAATTGCAGATGCGCCAGCAGGAGCTACAAGCTGAGGCAGAGCTGCGTGTCGCCAAGGCAGTCACCGACGCCGAAATATCAACCAACCTACCGAGGGCATAGAAATGGCCAAGTTAAACAAAATCATGCCGCCGCGTAACACAAAAATTCGCGGTTCTGACCACCTTCTAGCGTACATTACGCCCGAAGAAGCGCAGCTTTTGATGGACAACGGTGGGTCTGGTGAACCGGGGCCTATGGGTATTCCTGCGTTCAGACCCGGTGGTGATGATTCGGATTCGCAAAACGCTGGGTCAGGCGATCATAGCGGCGGCGAAGGAAGCGCTAGCGGTGCTAATAGCGGTGGCGGCGGTGGCGGCGGTGGTGGCGGCAATGATGACAACAATGACAGTTACGACGATGAGGCGTTTTCTTCAGTAAGTGTTAGTGAGGCCGACAGAGCTGCTGCGGCTGCGGCAGCCAGAGCAAATTTAGCTGAAAGCATAGCGCAGTACGGCGGCGGCACTATGGACAATCCAATGGCTAATTCAGTTATGACCGCCGCTGACTTCGCCTTTACCCCAAACACATACGACCTAACGTCCCAAGCTATAAATAATCTTGGTGTCGCAAGAGGTGGCCCTAGAAGCCTAGCCGGTTTAACAAGGGCGCAATATGGTGCTATGCCCGGCTATATGCGAAACATATACGATAAGACTGGCGCGTATAATTTTGAATTTGGGCCAAAAGGGCGCGTAACAGGATTTTACGGCCCACCCGGCGGCTCCCCATTTCCCGGATTCAATATGTTGGGTAGAGGAATTGTTGGCTTGACTAATATGTTGCTTGGCCCGCCTATGACTGAAGAAGACTTGGCTCTGCGCTCAGTCTACACAGGGTTTGGCGAAGGTAGCCAGCCAGACGGTGGCCGCGATGGATACGAAGAAGTAAAGCCAGTAAATCCAGAAACCGGCCAATGCGATGAGGGCTATATGTTCGACGAGGACTTGCAGGCTTGTCGCCTAGACACAGGCTATCAGGCAGCAGCCTCAACCGGCGGAGCGTTTGGCGCGCCCGGCGATCAGTACGCTCGGATGGGATTGCTGGACGTGGCACCTACTGGACTGCCGCAGTTCCAACAGCGGTACGGAGCTGGGTTTGGCTCACCGACTGACTTTGCGGCTGCTAACACAGCCTTCCGCAGGCAGGGCGCGTATGAGCCAGCAAACTTTCAAAATCCATATCCAACCACAGGTTACACGTTACTAAGTTAGGGAAAAAATGAACGAAGGTAAGGCGAGGGAAGCGGTGCTGCGAGCTGAGAAGGCTGAGGCGCTGCTTAGGAACGAGTTGTTAACTGAGGCGTTTGACTATCTGGAGAGCCAGTTTGTGCAGGCTTGGAAGTCAAGCGGCATAGGTGAGGCCGAAGACCGAGAGCGAATTTATCAATTAAGCCAAAACCTTGAAGCCCTAAAGGGGTATTTTCAAACGGTTGTCAGCGATGGTAAGATGGCGCAATCGCAAATTGACGAAGTCAAGAGGCGCTCCACTTTTAACAAGAGATAGGGTAGAAAAATTATGGTCGATAATCCTAATGGAACCGACGCAATTTCAATGAATGACGCAATTAGCCTTCTGAACACTCCCACCGAGGACACCGTTACAGATGAGCGA
>Ga0222719_10002007_pt1 | contig 19116 bp, 42 predicted proteins | sample C33_34DmetaG_FD_165039 | JGI IMG/M metagenome (GOLD analysis project Ga0222719, IMG submission 165039) | Estuarine water microbial communities from San Francisco Bay, California, United States - C33_34D | ecosystem: Environmental > Aquatic > Marine > Unclassified | place: USA: California... | reverse complement strand
CGAGCGACACCGTGGCAGAATGGCTGGTTTAACCCTGTTTTAAGGTGCCTGCAGTGGCCCACGATAGAGGCTCAAATGCGGCGTTTCAGTGTGGAATAGTGTAGAATTGTGTGAATTTGTGTGCCAAAATAATTTTGATTGACAGGGGTGACGACAGGCATAGTTCAAATACTCTACCACCCCCTCTACACCATTCTCTCCACACTCGATTCCACGATCCCTACAGCGGGGCCTTGACCCAATCTGCTTACAGCGGGGCCTCCCACTATACTGTATAGACTGTTGATAGTGAGCGAAGTGAACTATATGCGAGTCTACGAGCATATATGCGTCTACGAAGTGTTATGTGCGAGTTAGAGCAGTCTCTGTGTGTATATGTGTGTAAGAACCTCTACACTCTGCTCTACGGTGTGTTAAGTGTCCTTATCCATATTGTCATTGCTAATAACAGTGAGTTTGGGTTTTGAGTCTTGTTTAACTTCGACAGTCTCTATATGCACGTCTACAGTTCCATCGTCATTGTGTGTTTCTTCAATGTGAACTTCATAAGAGGGTATACCCACCAATTCAGCGAGTTTCTGTATCACAGTTCGTGCGTCCGCTTTGGCATCCGTGTCTATCTGTATATCCGCGGCCATTTCAGCGAGATTCATTACGAGGGTGATCGTGTCTACTGTCTCTTCGGTGAGTTCGAGGTGTTTGGGTGTGTTATCCACGGTAGGTGCTCCTTAGGGGAAACTGTTCGCGACCGCTACTCGCTTCGCGAGTTAGAAAATTTGCCGCTCCGCTGTCGCTTAGGAAAATTTTGCGGACCGACTTCGTCTGCTACTATGATGAGTTTGGCGCCTTGTGCTCTTGTTCTGTGTTGGGTTCTTCGGGGTCTATGCCCTGACTTTTGAGTAGATCAATCTGACGCTGTCTTGTGGGTGAGATTGCTTCAGGTTCAAATTCATCTGTGATCACTGTCTTTTTGAGAGTGGGATCCCAATAGGCCTTGCGTCTGCCGTGTTGTTCTGCTCTTGAGGGTGGATCTATTTTGGTCTTGAGGGTGGGTTGATCTGTTTGGTTCTTGAGGTCCTTGAGTCGCTCAAGTTCCCCTTTGCTCCACTCGTTCCATTCACCATCTCTCACCAGTCGTTCTTCACACCACCAATTTTGAGGCTCTGGAAAGCCTGTGGGTGTTTGGGTCCATACATCTCTTGACTGGTTCTTGCTCAAACTCCAAGCAAACTCCAGCAGATCTGATCTTGAGTGAAACACCACGCCTTCGCAACGGAATGGCCAGTCATGATAGGATTCTCGTTCTTCTTCTTGATAACTGTCACTGTAGACTTCATCGCCTTCAGGATCTCTGCCCAACCATTCACCTGTGTAGTAGGTAGGAACTGGCCCTCGGCTCAGTAGTTCTTCGCGTGTGGGCGGTGGCTTGGGTCTGTGATAACTTTCGCTTTTGGGTCCTGCTCGATTTATGCTCATGTGCTCGTCTCCATTATATGAGTATATTTATCACTGAGGCTTATGCAGGGTCCTTGTGTTTGACGGTGCCGTTTACCGCCACTCCATCAACCACAAAATCATGCACCTTTTGGGCGTCTTGGTTCTTTTGCTCCTCTTCATATTCACGAACACTCTCTGCGAAGTTGAAATGTTCGTTGAGTTCATAGATTAGACCCTCGCTCTCGTCTTCCATTTGATCAGCAGTATAATCGCTCATGGTAAGACAGGTATCACTGCCATCACAGTATTCTCCACCAAAGTCCATACCACCTTCGTAGTAGAGAGCCTTGATGCTACAATCCTCGTTCTTGTCAAGGAACTGTTCATAGGCTCCTGTTGGGGGTGACCAAGCAGAGTCAAACCAACCCGAAATGTTGGTTCCATCCTCACTTAATTCAAGATTCTCTACATCGACATCCCATTTGGTTGCCCAGTTATTCACACGCCAGTCATACCAATTATCGTAGCCGTCCACAAGTGGTTGTGGTTCACCTTCTTTGGGTGCGGGTGAAGTGGTGTTTTCCAGTTCTTTTGGCATCGGATACATCACCTGAAGTAATCCGTTTTCAGCCACCGCGTCATTGTAAAGTTTAGTGATCTTGTGTTTTGGACCTGTGATTGTGATTGTGTTATTGCACCAATTTGGCATATTGCCCTCCTTTGTTATGTGTGTTCATTGCCCTTATTGTTCTTATAATATACATTCTATACCTAAGAATGTCAACTAAAATTATGCTCGTTTTTCTTTAGGGTTAGTAAAACGAGCCAAAAACATTAACCAGCATCAATTTGTAGGTTCCGTTTATTAAGCGATGGTCTATGACCAGTCCTACTGGAGGGCACCCTCCTGATCGCTATTCAACAACCGTAAGGTTGATAGAATCTTATGCTAAGGCAAAATCCTTTTCGAGATCGGCCTTTAATTCTTTAATGTTCTTGAAAGCCTGATCTTTTGCATTGGCTTTCATATCTTCAAGATAACCACCCAACCCTTCATTGAGAGCATCTTCTTCCCACTCTTCATAATAGTTTCCGCCAAGGGTGTCTGATCCTACTTCGTGACCTTTATAGAAGTAATCAACGCCTGCGATAAACCATGAAGCATTACCTGTGTCTACCTTTTGTTCCATCTCTTTGATATTGTAGGCAGTATCATCATAGAGGTCTGCTAAAGGAACGAATTCCGGAGCATACCAAACCTTTACATCAAAGGATCCGTCTTTGTATTCTTCGTGAATTGTTTTATGCATCGATCATTGCCTCCCACTTTTCTGAAAGTTCATCACAATAGACATCATACTCTTGTGCCTGTTTTTCAAGCAGAGCGATCCTCTTGTCGATGATTGTAGCCGAATTGGCGTCTGAGATGGTTGGACGAATCTGTTTGAGTTCGTCAAGTATTTCTAAAAATTCCATTTTACCCTCTTTCTGTTTGCCTTATTGTTCTTACAGTATAAGGTCTAACGCCTAAGAAGTCAAGAAATTTTTAATCAAAATCAAACAGATTATTGAACCGATTCTGTTGATCTTTTACAATTTGTTCCAAAGAACTACGAAAAGAAATGTTCTTTCGATTCTTACCAATATCACTACAGAGTTCAACAAAGGTTTCTAATTCCAAAGAACCCTTCATGATGTTCACATGAGAACCAACGAACATCACATTATCAGGGGTATAGCCTTGTTCACTGTTGATACGATCGATTGATGGGGAATCAATGTGTCCAGTTTGATAAACAAAAGGTCGACCACTAATGGCACAACGGCCTTGATCGATAATTGCCTTGACCACACTCTCAACTTCAAGTGTCCACTCAAGATTTCTTGTGTTCAGGGCCTTGGATTTCTGTTTGGAAAATTTATTGCGAACGAAACTCTGAGGAGTCTTGTCAACATTACGTCGACGCGAAGCACGTCTTTCTTCATAGTATTCTTTGGTGTGCCACCGATCGCCGATCCAAATCTTTTCGTCCGGATCGTTCCATTGGATTTGACTCTTACAATAATTCTCTGGGCGTGGACCTACTTGGTTCATTATGCATACTCCCGATGATTGCGAATTTTCCATTTCTGTGTGACAGGCAGTCCAAACTCGTCTTCGTCTGTGCAGATCACTACCACAGTTTTTTTGACATTTGCATAGCGATAGCCTTGGTCGTTGACTCGACCGCCTACCCATACCTTGTGTGGGAAGTCTTCGTTGAATGCGGTATTAGGATCATCATTGATGCTATACTCAAAATAATTGCCAACTTCGCACTCGGTGAATACTCCGATTGGATCTTTGGTGTGTGTCCAGTAGGCCATTATTCAATCTCCTCATCAATGACTTCAACTCCTTCGACTACCATGTCGTAGGCATCGTTGCGTAGTCCCTTGAACGCATCGTTGAAACTCTGCTCGCTTGCCAGGAAGTTTAGGATCTCCTGCTTGTCGCTACCTTTGGGAACCTCAATGGTCTGACGGATTGTGGTGATCACATCCACCGACTCGTAATTGCTTGAACCTGCACTCATCGTCTTACCACCTCTACCAAACGGCGTGCCTTACCAGTATAAGCAGAAGCAGATACTCCTACCAACTGACAGCCTTTGTCTCGTGCTGAGTTTTCATTCAAGGCCATTACAGTTCCGCAGAACTGGCCATCATAATAAACAAAATATTGTTGAAACATGGGGTGCTCCTCTTTGCCTAATCCCTCATTGTCTATACAGTATAGACTCTCTTTACATAGAAGTCAAGAACTTCTTGGCATTTTCTTTCAAAGATTCTTCTGCTTCTGCAAGAACGTCTAATAACAATCTTTTTTCTTCAAGATAAACCTTTGCGAACTTAGGATCGTTCTCAACGATGCTTGATGTATTATCAATCAGGTCTGCAACCTTTACAGTCTGCACCCATGCCTCTGCTTTGGCAAGACGCTGTCGATCCATTTTCTTTCGTTCTTTTCTGTTCGGACCGCCTTCCACTGTCGGAGTGTCTGTTAGAGCAAAGACTCCCCTCTCTACCTTAGGTCCAAACTCATCACGGATAAAAGCCAAGGTCACATCAGTGTCCTCAACCACGTCGTGTAGGAGTGCCACGATCTGAGCATCCTCGTCGTCAGGCAGAACAGAAGCAACCAACTTCATTACCCTTAGAGGGTGTTGGAAGTATGGCTCTCCTGTGTATTTTCTTTTTTGTCCGATTGCCTCGTGTGCAATCTTTGAAAAGAGTTTTGCCTTGTCTAATCTATCCATTGATAAATTCACCTAAAAAATCTGGCTTACGGTTCTTGCCTTTGCGACCTTTGATAAAGTTCTTTTCAGAAACAATCTTCGGCATACCGTGACGTCCGCCTGCGTTCACGACCCAACCGTGTGGGCCTTTCATTACCGCACGACCCTTCATCTCTTGGGTATGTGGAGTTGAGAATGTGATTGAATCACCTACTTGAATGTCTTGATAGTTCATTGTGCCCTCCTTATGATCCTGTGATTAAGTTTAGAGTCTTGCCTTCAATGTCAAATCCTTCAATGAAGATATGATGCATATCACCTGACTCTTTGATAGCCTTGTCTGCGGCTACCCAAACATCACCCCAGTTCTTACCTTTGACTGGAACTGTGACATCATATGGTCCAAAGACATCGCATTTATGACGAATCACAACGTCATCACCAAATGGGTGTGGATTGCCAAATTGGATATCCTCCTCATAGATTGACCATACAGTTTCTGCACCAAAGGTCTTGCCGTAGGTTGAAAAGTAGTCCATCTCAGCGAAGAACTCTTGATCTTGTTTTGATATTACTTCTTGCATATTGCCCTCTTTCTGTTTGCCTATTGCCTTATTGTTTATACAGTATAGCCTCAATGAGTCGAAAGGTCAACCTCTTTTTGCAGAAAAAACTCCAACAAAATCAATAGTTTATAAAAAAGATGGTTGGCCTGGCCGGATTCGAACCGACGATTATCCTGTTATGAGCAGGGGGCATTAGACCGCTATGCTACAGGCCAAATGATTTTAGTGGATAGTATCTACACCGATAACAGGATTCTCGTGTTCGGTTATTGATTTGATATTGTCCGGCTTAATCTCTGGACATTCTTCTTCCAGAGTAAGGCAGGCGTCTTTGAAGTTCATAGCAATCACTTCGTAGATTTCATTGCTGTCTAACTCAAAATGAAATACTTTAGGCATCGTGTGTCTCCTTGTTAAGTGGAACGACATTGTCGCCCAGATTATTAAATTTATGATATTTGAGTGCTGTCAGCATCTCTTCTACCTTTTGTGGAGTAAGGTATCCTATGATACCATCTTCCTGCACCCCGGGTAGAATACCACCCAGTCCGTTTCCAGCCTTGTCCGTAATCAACATTTCATACAAACCTTTTGATCCACCATAGGATCCGGTATGCATCAAAATTGAAACATCGATGCCATTATCAAGACTTACCAATGCCTGAATGCCACTTGAAAAGTATGGTGGTCCTTCGGTGGCAAAAGCAGGCTTGAAAGGTATGTCGGTAAACTTCATTTTAACCTCTACTTAGATTGTTTCTTTTTTGGCCTTTTATTCTTAGAATAATATTCTTCAGAAGTCATACAAGGTGGAAGAACTTCTATCTTGCCGCCATTCTTAAGAAATTTAGCCATTGCCTTTTTTAGGTCTGCGACCTGTTTGTCTTTTTCATCTCCGTATATCATATCTATAAACTATATTCTAATTAGAGAAAAGTCAACTAAAAGGTTTACCAATTTATTTCTCAGTTAGATTCTTGACGATAGTGGCACTTTGATTGATACCATTCTTGATGGTTCCGATCACTTCGTCTTGTGAACCAGGATTGAAATAAAGATATGTGGCAATAACACCAATACCAATACCAATTAAGATTCTCATTTTGACCTCCTCTTGGTCGTTGATTGATTCTTTTTTATTGTTGGAATAATTTCCAAAGCCTTAATAATTGCTTGAATATCAGATCCGCCTTTGGCCTTTACGTCATTGAACACCTTCCAACGATCTTCAACGAAACTATCTGATTCTATATTTTTCATCCTATTCTTTTTGGTGTTAGGGTCTTTCCATTGTCTTTTTCTAATCATAAAATTTATCAAATATTGAAATTGGTTTGAAAGAATTTGTATAAACATCTCTGACTCTCTGATTGTATTCGTCTTCAGTTAGAGCCAAATTCCTAAGATGTTTTAGCCAAATAGATTTCATATGATTATCTATTTGGGGATTGTCATCGAGCAGACGTTGAATACTATCTGCTCTTTGACCTTGAATATCGTTGGAAAAAGGACCCATTAAACTTCTTCGCCAATACCTAATTTTGTTAGGTGATGACCTGGGACTCTCCAATTGCCATCTAAGCCACAATCAACTGTGACATATTTTTTAGCAATCTTAGTCACCTTACCTGAAACTTGATTACCTCGTCTGCCAGTAAAGCCTACGATATCGCCGACCATCATAGATCTTGTTGCCTGCTTGGCAAGATGAGTTCTTTTGAGTTTGACGGCCTCAATTACCTGATTAAGTTGATCAATATCCATTTGATAGATCAGTTCGTTTGCCTTTGTTACCAAATTGTTCATAGCCTTTGCTCCTTTAGTTAATTGCCTCATTGTTTATATAGTATAGCCTCAGACGTTTCAAAAGTCAACCTCTATTTTCGTCCAATTTATGGAGTTCAATGTCACCACGAATCTTTGTGAACTTCAAATATCCGCCTTCACATAGTTTATCAATGGCATTAGAAGCACCAAGTTTCACACCTTTGTCACGACCTAAAATATAACCGCAATAGACCAAAGCCAGGCCACAGCCTAAGACTTTCATTGCTAACCATAAATCATTTTCCATTTGGATTCTCCTTGCTCATTGTCCATAAAAGAAAGACCGGAATTGAATATACTCCGATCAGGAATAGTATAAGTTGAATAATTAACATTCAACGATATCCATTGCCCATTGATCCCAGGGCTCTGTGGTTGTGGCTTTGAGACAATTAAAGTCTGTCTTAAATCCTGTAGCCAAAACTTCTGACTCCATTACATCTTTAATCTCGCTGATGTCGTTTTCGTCGTTGGTGTCAATCCAAAGAACACCGTGACTCCAATGCATTGTTGGAGTGTCTTTTCCTATCTTATGAAACCTTTCTTTGATTTCAACAATTGAGTGAGTTTCTAATCCCATTAGGCCGCCTTTCTTTGTTTGGTTAATTCAAGATGCCTTTTCAACATATCAATATGATCGTTGATAGCATCTTCTTCAAGTGGTTTGAACTGTGGATTTTCGTAGTGTGAATAGAACCAAGTCACCTGTTCATTACCTAAATAATCTTTTTGACCTGTGTTCTTTGCGAGGTAAATGTATTCTTCACCTGTGTTGAAACCGTTTTCTAAATAGTCTGCTTCATCACTGTAGGTCTTAGGACCTTGATCCTTTTCGCCTCTGTCTCTTGTGTAATAAACATTCTGAACGTCTTGCATTGGATTATTTCTGTCATCAAAGTCGATCTTTTCGCCGATGATAATGCCCCACTTGGAACTATTACCTAATTTAATAGCGTCAATGATCTTGTCTGCTTTATACCAATTGTCGATTAGATTGTAGCCTAAGCCACCTGGGTATCCGTCCCAATGCTGATATGCACCAATGATACCGTTTTCTGTTTGGATTGCTATTCTTGCCCTTGTTGCCATGTTTTTTGCCTCTCTGTTTGCCTGTTTATACTATTATAATATATTCAGGGGCGACAAAAGTCAACCCCTAAATTTTTTATTTTACATTGACCAATAACTTTCACAAGCAGGTGACATGAATGAAGGAGTGTTCACACTCTGTTTGAACTTCTTGCCTGTCATCATATTAGTCACTTCTTCTTGTGCTTCGATTGACTTTTTATATGTGTCATAATCCACAATCTTCATCTCAACCAATTCACCAGTCAACTCGCCTTCTGCTTGTCTACCAGTCTTGCCATTTTCGTGCAAGCCTAAACCTTCAAAACGAAATGTTGAGTATGGCTTTTGGTTTGCGAAGCCTTCTGCGAACTTCTTTTTGATCCTTGTGAGTGATGCCTTAGCATGACCTTCTGTTTTATGGATTTGCCCACCGTATGAGTATGATTTCTCATTAACGATTTCTGTTGTATCTGTTCTGTATATTACAAACATTTTTGCCCTCCTTTTGTTTAACTGTTATATACAGTATATGGTCAAGGGGCCAGAAAGTCAACCTCTTTTTTACCAAAATAGATAAAAAAGATTGGAAGATTTCTAAAGGATTCTAATAGCGGACGACTTCCCAATTGGTTCCGTCATAGCCTTGCTCACGCTTCGACTGCCGTTGTGCGGCAAACGGTTCATTATTGATAAAGATCCAATCCTCTCCACATATAATGCAAGGTTCAGTGAGACTGTCTGTCTTAGCAGGTTCTCCTTTGAGCCATTCATTGTAGTGAGATGTTTTCGATAGTGAAGAACATCCTGTAGTGAAGATTAATAGTGAACCTAATATTATAGTGAGCCGTAGTGACGACATTAAACCAATTCCTCTACTATACCTAATATTTCTGCCAATCCGAACAATAAGCCTACCACGATAAGTAATGTATCACCTGTCATATAAAGTCCATAACAAGCACCAAGCCTTAATAGGCTTTTTACAATACTCACATAGAAATGACCTTTGCTCGGGTCTTTTGAATTAATTTCCATAGTCACATAATAGTGTCTATAGAAACAAAAGTCAATGGCTTTTGGTTAACAATCTTTCTTTTTGATCGTTCTTATTGATCTTCTGAACCACACGGACAGCAATTTTTTCGTTTTTTACTTTGGAAATGATTTGATCAAAGAATGAATCTACGATGAGAAAGTTACCAATATCGTCTTTGTAAAGTTGATATCTCATATAACTATTTATAGTATGAAAATCAAGAATGCTTACAGCGGGGCCTTTGCTTTTATGGTTGACAGATTTTGATACCTGTGTTATTATTAAAGAATAATGAAAGAACAAGTAAGAACTCATCTTCTAAGACATTAAAAAGGATTCCAATCTCATGATCAAACTTACTGGCAAACATTTCAAACCAAATATTCAACCGAGGCGTCGTGAGTGGCCTAAGTATGCCACACAGATTCTAAATATCGCAGGACAAAATTCGCAGGCTTTTCGATCAAAGTATGTAGGTCATTGTAAAGATACCTGGCTAAAAATGCGTAGTGACGGTATCAAAGGAACTCTTAGTGAGTGGACAGATTACTATAATGACGCTCATGGTAGTGACGGTCTTGTACAAGCAGGCAAAAAAATCTATGACATGATTACTAAAATGAAAGTAGGCGGCATAACGGAAGACATGTGTGTTGACTATGTGAAAGAAGTAGTCTACAATAAGACTCATATGGGAATGGGAGGTGAAGAAGTTGCCATTAGAGTTGTTGCAGATTATTACAGTTTGCCTTATAGGTTTAGTACAGCAGAAGAAGAATCACAAGGCATTGATGGTTGGGCAGGAGAATATCCTATCCAAGTCAAACCGCATGACAGTGCTTTTAAAGGACATGTACACAATCACCCAGACAAAGATAAGGTGTTACTCGTTACATACGTGCCTAAAAAGACGGTGTGCTTTATTCACAATCCTGAGTTTATTCCAAATAAGCAATAAACTTATAGTTTCGCTTTATGTACAGCGGGGCCTCTATAAATATTATAGTGCTGTTCGGCACTACAGAAGGAGGATCCTATTATGAAACTCAATACATTACAATTAAACCTTGCAGTTGGTCAAGAAATTGCAGTAGGAAAACACGACGATTTAGCAAAGATAACCAAGATAGAATATTTCCCTAACAGCGGAGAGTTTTCTATCAACACAACAAGAGGACCTCGTAAAGTTCTAACCTTTAAGTTAGTAGAAACCGCAAACGATATCTACGATTGTGCGGCGGATAAATACAGATAGCATTATGAAAATAAAAGACATTGACGAAACAGTTGAATTAGAAGCCAAGGCAAGTGCCAAGTTGTGTAAGAGTTCACGCTCTAATGCATCACTTGGTGCTTCGGCCTTGTCAAGTTGTAAGAGCCAAGGCTATCGTAGACGCGAAGGTAAGAAGTCTCACAAAGTAGGTGACACTCGTAAAACTGTAGGCGGAAGAAAAATTAAGGGCAAAAAGTACGGCGGCCCATTACCAGACTGGAGTTAGTATGACCTATCAACTATATCGTGGAAAAATACTTGTGTCAACTCCTGTGTTAGACGAAGATGACGAATTTAAACAAAGTGTTGTCTTTTTATATGAAGAAAAGGATGATATTGTTTACGGAGTATGTCTTAACAATCCTTCTAAATTAAAGATATCAGATGTTTTATCAATACAAAAAGATCCAGTTGCTATTGAAAATCCCACATTAATCAACAGTCAAAAACTTTACAAAGGTGGTCCTGTTTCAGAAGAAACAGTAGTGCTATTACATTCAAATGAATGGCAAAGTACTGCAACATATCAAGTTCCGCACAATTTAGCAATAACCAGCGACAGGCTTATGCTTGAAAAAGTAGCAATGGGCAACTTGCCCAAAGATTATAAGATGTTGGCAGGAGTTTGTACGTGGCACCCAAGACAACTTGCTATGGAAATACATCACGGCAGTTGGTTGACTATAGACGAACCACCAGCACATTTGTTTTTCAACAAAGATGGCAAAGCAGGTTGGATGGACTGTGTTAAAATAGCGTCGAACGAGGCTATATCTTCATTTTTTTAAACTAAATAATTGTATGAAGAAAACAATCCAAGGTTTGCTACTTGGATTATTGCTCGTACTTGTGAACTTTACATCACCTGCATTATCTGAAGAGCAACCACAACAACAACCGGGTGTTTCAAGCCTTCCTGTTATGGTACAATGCGGATCAGCCGCAACTATCATGAAATCGATCACAGGCGAATTTAATGAAGTTCCATTTGCAAAAATGTTAGTTTCTTTTACAGCGCCAAGTGGACAACAATTATCAGGATGGGGAACTATATGGGTGAATGCAACTACAGGGTCATGGTCGTACGTGGTAAGTTTTCCAGACAGTGACAGTGTGTGTTATTTTTTAGGAGGCAAAGACTTTGGTCCAGCCACTAAAGGAATTAAAAGTTAAGCATCAAACATGTAAACAACACCAAGACTGGTTCTAAAGTAAGATTCTTTAGGAGATTCTGCTTTGTGCCAACACCTTGATGGAAACATCACTGCTCTATTAGGTTTGAAATCAACAGTTGTTAGTTCCGGACCGTCTTTGTGTTCATAGATTGTAGTTCCACCGTCGCCTTTTAGATATATGACTATGGTCCATATAGTAGACTGTTCACTATGAATATCTGCATGTGGCCACATTGTGTAACCGTTACCGTTCATAGTTCCATTAAAGCGTAGTCGCTTCATGTCTACTATGTCTGCTTTTGGAATTTTTTCAATTATACGTTTACGACAAGTGTTATCAATTACGTCAGAGATTCTCATAGGATCAAAGTCTATTTGATCTTCTTCGTAGATGTTCCATGTCATAAAGCGTTCAACAGGATTGCCTTTGCTTTCACTGACTACTTCACAATATTTCCATGGAACATACTCGCTCTTAGCAATAAGATCGTTAAACACTTCTTGGTCAAAGAAGTTGTCCCAGACGTATATGTTTTCTTTAGATATTGATTCCATTTTCGTACACAGTTTTCCCATCAACTCTTTTTGCAGTTAAAATAGATTTTCTATTTGATCCGTCTGCTTTATAAGAAACGTGTACCCAACCTGAATCAGGAATACCAGGTGTGTAAAATTCAAGAATAACTTGATCGAAGTCTAAGTTCTCAACAATCCAATTAGCAACATCAGCATTAGGTGTACCCGGACATTCAATGTCTGCCGCTTGCCCCTTGCAGTGTTGCGATTTTGATGAACCTCCAACTGCTTCGTTGAGTGCAGGCGACCGATAGCCTGAGTTGATAACAGTTGTTCCAAAATTATCTCTTACCTTTTGCACTACATTTTCAAACAGTGCCTTTGCCGCTTCAAGATGTTCACCTTGGGGAGCATTATCAATGCCCTTTCTTTCAGCAGTCTGGCTTTTGGTAAACTCAGCCATTGTAAAATTTTTTGATAAACGCATTTCTTTTCTCCTTGTATGCTATTTAATATTGCCTATGGTCAGTAGGATCATAATTGGGTTCATTGTCAAAGTGTTTGTCAACCCATATGCTTAAAAGTATAGCAACAAATCCTATCCCTAATATTACCCAAAAAAATGGCTCGGTGGTTAGCAGATGCCATATCACCTGCAACCCATCCATTTCATTATAATTTACTTGAGCCATGCTACTTTCTCACCAGCGTCAACTCTGCGTTTGTGTTCTTCAACTGAACCTGGATATCTCCATGCCCAGATTGCTACCAATGCCATAAAGCCGCCGCTCCATAAAACTGCTTTGAGATTACCCGTTGCGTGATATGTAATAGCAAGTGTTGATGCCATTACAATTACCATTGCATATTTTCCTCGTGTTGGAAATACTCGTTTTTTATTCCAGTTAGTTAAAAACTTACCAAACCATGGATGGTTATACAACCATGCTTCCATCTTTGGTGAACTCTTTGCAAATGCCCATGCCGCTATTACAAGAAAGATTGAAAACGGAATGCCTGGCGTAATAATGCCAATGTATGCTAATCCCACACATAAGAAACCAATTCCCATGTAGAAGTATCTTTTTATTTTATTCATAGTAGTACCTTTCAGGCGCATCCTTCTTGGAAACGCTTAATAACCTTTCTCATACTTGTAACACAATCGTGTATCATTGCTTCATTATGATAAGGCGTAGGGGCAAACCTTAGTCTCTCGGTTCCTTCCTCTACTGTTGGATAGTTAATAGGCTGACAATATATGTTATAGTCTTCTAACAGCATATCGCTCATAGCCTTTGTTTTCTTAGCGTCACGTATCATGACAGGAACAATATGTGTTTTGTTTTCTAACACATCTATTCCTTCGTTTAAGAATTCTGTTTTCAATTGAGTAGCACGTATTTGATGTTGCTCTCTTAGATTGTTATGATCTTTAAGATACTTTACACTGGCAAGAGCACCTGCACAAATTACAGGACTAAGAGAAGTTGTAAAGATAAAGCCAGAGGCTACAGAACGGATAGCGTCTATGACAGTACTATTCCCTGTAATGTATCCGCCCTGAACACCAAAGGCTTTACCCAGTGTGCCATTTAATATATCTATCTCATTTAGACAGCCGAGTTTATCTGCATAGCCTGCTCCGGTGTTACCGTACAAACCAACAGCATGAACTTCGTCAAGATATGTAATAGCATTATACTTCTTAGCCAACGCACAAATTTCAGGAATCTTACTGACGTATCCATCCATGCTATACACGGACTCAAAGACTATGCAAGGAGTGCCTTCGACGTGTCGCAGTTGTTCTTCTAAAGTTTCAAGATCATTGTGCGGGAAAATCTTCTTCTCCGCACCACTGTGTCTAATCCCTTGTATAAGGCTTGCATGATTTTTACTGTCTGACAGATACACAATGTCGGGAATGATACGTTTAAGTGAAACTAAAGTCCATTCGTTTGCAACGTAGGCTGACGTGAACAAAAGTGCTGACTCTTTGCTATGCAATTTGGCCAGTTCTTGTTCAAGTGCTACATGATAGTGAGATGTTCCAGCAATGTTCCGAGTCCCACCCGAACCTGCTCCGGTTTGATCAAGAGCGGTGTGCATGGCATCAAGAACTACTTTATGCTGACCCATTCCAAGATAATCATTTGAACACCAATTTACAATATTTTTAATTGCATACTTCCCGTACCAAATAGCACGAGGATATTCTCCGCGTTCACGTAGAATATCATTAAAGACTCGGTATTTGCCGGTGTCTTTCATTTGGTTAATTAGATTTTCAAAAGGTTTCTTGTCTATCATGTAGAGTATTTATCTACGTATATAATGATTAGACAGTTATACGAAGTTAGGACCGTGTACCCAGCCTACAAGTGCTTTGCGAGTGCCTTTTGTTACAGGTGTTACTCTGTGTAATAAGAATGACGGAAAGAAAACAACACTGTTCTTTTTCATTTGCATAGTATCAGGTTCGTCACCAAACTTAAAAAGTTGAAGATCTCCTCCTTCAAAATCTTTAGGATCATTCAGCAAAATACTAAAACTAATTTTGCGAGTGTTGTTGTTTGCTCCTTTTAGAATACAATCACTGTGCCAAGTATAATGTCCGCCCTGTTCATACTCACTGTATTGTAGAGGTTCTATAGAACTAATCTGCCAATTGAATTTTCCTACATTCACATGATTTACAAGATTATTAATTTCGTCATAAAATTTTTTTGTACTGTCGTTTATTTCTATAAAACGAATATTCGTTTTTCTAATACTTTGCTCATCGCCATGTCCCATAGTCCCTGCTTCTTCAAGACCATGTGTTTGAATATATTTTTCTATTTCATTAATGCTGTCTGCACTAAGGACATTTTCAATGTAGGCTTCCCAAGTTCTATCTTCATTTGGATTTCTAATATACATCATATGATTATGCCTGCATTAATAATAAACCTTGACTGCGATTCAATCGGGCAGTTGCTTCCATGATAACGTAATCCATCAAAAATAACTGCTGTCCCTTTCTTAGGAGCAACACGTTTGTAAACGGTAAACTCATCTGGCTCTGCACGTTCATCAAACATTTGATCAAAGAAGAAGGTATCGCCGTCACTGTCATTAACATAATACAAACACACCAAGTGTGGTATAGGCATATCAACATGTGGTTCTTGTGAAGTATCCTTAGTCCACCCGGTAACGGGAACTGTGAGATTTGCTTTGAGTCTGTAGTATCCTTGTGCACCATAATGCTGTGGAACAAAGTGTAATAGTGTTTGTACTAATCCATAGAATGAACTTTGGACTCCTTGTTCTTGATGATAAAACTGATGGGTAAATCCGTGGCTGTATTTAAAACGTTCGTCTTGTACTTTGGGTTTACCGGTTGTGATGTTTGGTTGGTAGTACCATGGAAAGTCATATCTTGTGAATACACTTTCTAATTCATCTTGATACGATTGTGGTAAAAAATTATCTATTACTTCGAACATACAATTAATTAGCATAACAAAAAAAGGCTTGCACACTAAATGGTACAAGCCTTTCTCTGCTCTTGTCGTATTACTTTTATTTTATAGGTCTATGACCTTCTCTATGTACGTTTTTACTGCTACTATTTAGTTTTGTTTATGAAGTTGTAAAACTTCTCGGCGTTTTCAAGTACTTGGTCAACACCTGGTACATCAGGCATCGTTACTTTATTAACGACTCTACCGTCTTGGTCACGTTCAACAGTGTGTTCCCAACCCATGTATTTGCTTGAGAAGTTAAACTCTGTAAAAGCCTTAGCCATGTCAAGAACCTGTGTTCTAATTTCATAGCCATTTTTATTAAATTGAACTTTTGGAAGAGTTTCTTTTACAGTTTGAGCAAGTTGCTCTGCACCTTTTTCGATGCCTTCTTTAAATGTTTTGTTCATACGTTTTCTCCTATATGTGTGTGTATGTGTGTCGTTACTTTAGTGTAACTTTACTAATGTAACATCTTTATTTATATTTGTCAACACCCGTAGGTTTCCAAACATGGCCAGTCTGTATAGTAATTTGAGCAGGATCCTGCCAACCGTTGTACATCGTCAACATAAATTTCAACATCGTTAGCCCCACTCTGAGACCAAACTAATAAAACAAAAATTACTAAAAATACAATCAAACCCCACGGAGATGGTTCCGGTGCTTTACTCATAAGTTCTCCTAAAATAAAAAGAAAAGCACCCGAAGGTGCTTTTGGTAATACGTTTACTTGTTCATTACATACATTGTAACTTCAAAGCCAAAACGCATTTCTTGTGCTGTAGGTTTTGTCCACATAATGTTTCTCCTTGTTAAGATTTACAAAATATAAACAGATCGGAGGAGAGTAAAAATACAAGTCCTCTTTGAGTCTACAATAGTAATTATACACTATTGACCATAAAAGTCAATAATGAAAATCATTATTTTTTTGGCTTGTTAGGACGAGTTTGGTATTCCCATTCTTCGTCAGTGTATGGCATCCAATTTAACATTATAGCATTCCTCCCCAGAACATTCCATTTAAGATCATAAAGCCTGATAGCACTGCTAACATTACTGTCATAGGCACAACAGCATTCCAAAAAGTTTTAAGCATCAGCATGACCTTTCCAAAAAGCAACCTTATGACCTTTCATGTAATGATCACCTGGCTCGTATGATGCCTTGGCTTTCTTTACTCTTTCAAGTCTTTTGATAGCACGATCTTTTATTGCAACGTCCTTAAGGCCTTCCAGCATTAACTGTCTTGCGAATTCGTGTTTCCCCTGTGCTGACAATTGAGCCGCCGCTCTGGCATAGCCGATTGAAGCAAAAGTATTTTTTAGTTTTTCCCAAATTAACATTTTAAGTTCTCCTATGTGTGTATGTGTTAAATTCTTTTGTAGCCAAACGGTCCGGTAACGACCTGGCGCCTGTCAAGTTCCCTGATACGACGTTCAAGGTCAACATGATCAACAGACTTAGACAGATACTCTTCGTCCCAGTTACGTTCAGTGTATGTAAATAATTTTTTAAGGAAAGTAAGCATTTATGCCACCTCCTTACGGAAAACTCTCGGTCCGTTAATTTCTATTAGTGATGGTGCTCGGCCATGGTTCTTAAGCATGAAATTATATGCATATTCCCAGTCCTTGCCATATTCTGTTTTGGCCCAAGTCAATAGTTGATTGCGGTGGCTGTCAGACAGTCCGCTTTTCATCCACGACATCAGACCACTTAGTAAGTGTGTCATTTGTTTCTCCTATGTGTGGATGCTTTATGGTTAGCATGATACCCCGGAACTTCCCCGGCGGTGCAAGTACCTTTGGTACTCGTCAATCACTTGTAAGGCATGGATAATGCCCATTGTCTATCCAATGTGTCTGTATGTGTGTTGTGTTACAAGTTCTACTGGAATGTAGACTCATTGCATTGCAACATCCGTATTTATATATTAGTACATAATAATACTTTCGTTTAGACAATAAATCAACCTTTTTTTGTGCAATGCAGTGTTGCTATTTTTGCATAACTGTGTCAACTAAAAGTTGACAATCACTTAAATAATACAATGAAGCGTAAGCGACTTACTCCCTGGCAGAGGTGGAAGAAGAAAGCACCCAAGGTACCGGATATAACCTGCCCGGACATTGACGGTATTATTACTAAATTGGAAAAACACTTAGAAACAAAAAGTAACTATACCCAATTTAGACACAAACAAATTGTAAAGACATTGGAACAACTACGTAGAGCAAATGAGAGTTTGCGAGACAGTGGCGAATATTGGTATGGTGTAGCCAAAGATAACTTATCTAAAAAATAATTTAACTAAATACTATTGAGACAAGACAGTAATAAGACAAGACGCAGTAGAATTAACAAACCTCCCGCCCTAATATTAGATACAAACTTCCTCAAATATAAACACGAACAAGGAAAAACATGAGTAATCAAGGACAAGTAAAATGGTTCAACGCCACTAAAGGCTTTGGATTTATCGCAAGTGAAAATAAAGATATTTTCGTACATATTTCAGCAGTAGAAGCCGCAGGCTTACACTCGTTGAACGAAGGCGATACTGTACAGTTTGAAATTCAGGATGGTCCAAAAGGCCCTTCTGCTGTAAACTTAACAGTCAAGTAGTAGAACTACAACTATAGGCCCTGTGTTCGCATTGGGCCTATTTTTATGGAGTTTTTAAAGAAGAAATATTTGGTCCATTGCTTGGACTATTTCTTTTGAAGTATATTTTTGTTGTTCTCTTAAAGGTATTTCGTGTAGATCAAATTCTCTATCAATGTACTTGTAATCTATCTTTGTTGGTTGGTATTGCTCTAACCATGTAAACACAATATTAGGATCAAACGATCCACAAGTATATACGTCCAGTTGTATTACGGCAGGATCACATTCGTCCCAAGTATGCATTACCACGTGTGACGTTTCAATAATTGATGCAACAGTGAGTCCTCTGTTTCCAGCCAAAGTCACGTACTTTGCATACGGACCCATTAGTATTTTCATACCTATGCGTTCAATCAGATCTTTTACTTGTTCGCTTACTATATTTTCTATTGTTGGCGGATTAAGCACTTCCGCTCTAATGATCACGTGCTTATGAACAAGCGGAGTCATTTTCGATGAGTTATTTATATATTTGTAATAAAACTGTAATCTTACTTTCTTGAAATTTCGTTAAATAAATCTGTAACAATTATGTTACCGGTTGGGCAACGTCGAGCCCAATCTCAATATGTGAGCGCCGTGGTAAAAGCGGCAAGCAGAGGAGAAATAATAATGGACGCACTCACCCTATGGATGGCTGTAGGTTTCCTGTTCGCAGGATACGCAGTTATCGCAAATGATAGTGTACAAACTCTCGGTACATGGATAGCATCAAACAATGAGAGATTCAATTGGAAAGTTATGTGGGGAGC
>Ga0222719_10002006_pt1 | contig 19130 bp, 35 predicted proteins | sample C33_34DmetaG_FD_165039 | JGI IMG/M metagenome (GOLD analysis project Ga0222719, IMG submission 165039) | Estuarine water microbial communities from San Francisco Bay, California, United States - C33_34D | ecosystem: Environmental > Aquatic > Marine > Unclassified | place: USA: California... | reverse complement strand
AGATACCCCACTCAATCTCGTTTGAGAATGCTACTTCACTAACATGATTTATGATCTTTTGACTTACATCGAACAGAGGTATCGTATAAAAGAAGTCAGTATTAGCAAGTTCTGCAAACTTGATATCACGATCTTGGATTGACTTCCAGTGTGATACTCCGTATTTCTTTTCAATAGCTCCAAAGAAGTCAGCTATAACTCCATCCATATCTAAATAAATCATGTACGCTCCTCATGTTGTTTTAATAATTCTTCTACGACCTTTGCTTGATTAGCAATGTGCGGGTTATTAGAGGTGATTGATGGCATTGCATTAATCATCTTAGCGAGGACTTCTGCTGCGACTTTCAATTCACCGTATTTGAAAGGATAACCATTTCTCATTACGCAATCTCCCGCATATCTTGTTGAATCTCATCGTATGCTTTTACTGCATACAGAAACAGCTGTGCTTGGTGCTTAATCGATGGATAACGCACTGCAGCTTTTTCTACAAACTCTTGACGGGGAATGTTGTAATATTCACAAGCGAATTCTTGTGCTTCAAAGATTTCTACTTCATGTCTCATAATATAGCTCCTTCTTTATTATAGGTCTATTCTACCATAAAAAAGAGGCTTTGTACATGCTTTTTTTAATTATTTGTGAAATAATTTTCGGCGTTTGAACTCACCTATCGTTTCAAATAGAAGGTCTGTGTAGTTGTCCCTGTGTTCTTTGAAGACCATAGGGGCATTGTCGTCCACGTCCATAAGTATAACGGTGTTAGTGATTGGTAAGCCGGTCCTCTCTTCGAACATAATCGCATAAGCGCTAGCCTGTGCGAAATAGTTAGAAATCTTCTCTTTTTTCTTAGGGTACCGAGAGGTCTTGAAGTCGATAATTGAGGGAACACCATCAAACTCCGCTATACAATCGCAACGGCCAGCCAACCCAAGATGACGACTAAAAAGAGCAGCTTCGAGGCCAAAGATTTTCCCGACAGATTTATCAAGAATTGGCCGCACGTTTTCAAGACTTTGCCTAATATGTGGGAGATAGTCTGTTGTATCTTCATTTAATAAGTACTTCTCAATAATACTGTGTACAGAAGTGCCACGACTTGCTGCACGATGTCCAATCTTATTTGCTTCTTCTTCACCAACTCTACGACGCCATGCATTGATGGCTTCCTCGTTAATGATACTTAATACGCTAGTAACGCTTGGAAACTGACCACCATCAGGAGTGTTATATACTCTACGACCGTCAAGTGTTTCAGTAACAAGATCTTCATATCCCAGATCCAATGGTTCATGCTCAAAAATCCTCATTTAATTTCAAATAGCCTTTCATAGCTTCAGTGTCAAATGATATATCATGTATAAAAGCTAATACGCAAGCAAAGCCTTCATGGTATTCGACGATAGCGGCACTGCCTTTATCATCTAATAATAAGTAAATAACGACATCAGTCAAATTTTGATCTGTTTCATTTATCCTTACACGAGCGCCACCTCCAATAGCTGGATATAGGTTGTACGCCTTATAAAAATTTCGAAGACTAGAAAGATCGTCATTACAAATAACTGGTTTTGCTGATAATACTTCTTCAGCTTTTGCCAAGTTTACCAAATACAGTGTAGAGAATATAATACAGAGTACGGCAAGTTTCTTTAGCATTATTTTAGTCCTAACATCTCCTTCGTCATGATGTAATCACGAAGGAAGTCTGATCTTACGATATCATGCCAATTAAAGGTTATCACACCAAAATTTTTCAATTGTTCTACGATACGTAAGAATCTTTGAAGACCATCTTTTTCGTCATCCCTTGTAAAGTCTGACTGATAATAATCTCCGCTAAATATGATCCTGCAATTTTCGCCGACACGTGTGATAACAGAATCAAGTTCGTGGAAGTTTAAGTTTTGCATTTCATCTACGATGACGATAGCGTTGTCAATTGTTAATCCACGAATATACGATGTTGTAGTAAACTCTATCTGATGATTATTTATCATTTTATTATAGGCTTTATCATCATTAAATAGCTGTGTACAGATGGCTTTATAAGGTGTTTCGAACACCTCTTTCTTCTCTTCAAGTGTACCTGGCAAGAAACCCATATCGCGAATAGGAACTACTGAGCGCACGATGATTACCTTGTGATAAGGTGTATCCCGTTCTAATACACTCTCGAGTGCCAGATATAGAGCTACAAATGTCTTGCCAGTACCTGCAGAACCAGCTAAAACCAAATTATCGCCGTTATCCCACAACTCAAAAGCTTTCTCTTGATTGTTGGTTTCAGGACTAATGCTATAAAGATCTTCGTATTTTACGTTTGATTTACTCACAATACCATCTCGTTACTTCTTCTAATGCTGCTTCTTGCGGATCGATGTGTTTCATTTCTGCATATACTTTGTATGACATCTTCCAACCCATTATGAAATGATTACCAATAAAGGCACCTTTCGGTTTAGAAAAGATATCTCTTATCTTTAAGGCAAATTTAACTCTCCATATCAAATATGATATCATAGCTTAATCGTGTTCTTACGGCCTGAACCTTTTTTTACTCGACCTAACAAATCGCGCCATTCACTACCAGCACGTGTGATATTATCTTTTGTACCACTCGTGGAGAACTTAGGAGTGCTTAATACTTTTACAATATCTGCATCTTCTAAGATCTGAGCTAAGTCATCAAACGGTACATTGACATCCCATTCTTCTCCAGTAGATATACGTTTAAGAGTATAGAGTGGCATCAGATGATTCCCTGATGAGGTGGATTACCACCTACACGCCGTACTGGATTTTTGTACTGCGAGTCACGAATATCTTTCTTTACTTCTTCTACACGGCGCTGCAGCCAAGAGATAGCCGTATTAATATGTCCTGTATCCTGCGGTTGTAATTGTGATTTGGCATATTCGATCTCTTTATACAAGAACTCGAGTTTATCTAAGTTATCCATACACTGCCTCCTTCTGAACGAACCACTCAGGAATAGATCTACGTGTCCACGCCATTTTGAATCGCTCTTGCTTAGTTTGATAAAATTGTTTATATGATCGTACTGGATCTCCATCGTACATGCATTCTGGATTTGACTTCATTGCCAATGGGAACTCAGTGAGCGGACCTTTTGGTAGATTACGCGGATGTGTTTTTAACATACCTAATAGCGATATACCAATAAGAGGATCGATCCTTTCAACTTTATGCATCTTAAACGGTTCTTTCTCAGTACAATACCTATATGTATACTCTTCGCACAAGGCTTTTAGATGCTCCCAATGCCAATCATAGTTAGCAGTAGTTTCAGCTGACCATACAGTACATGGATGCCTTTCATGTACATTTGACATTAACAAAGTCTCCATCTCAAGGTCATTTTGACCTTCAAATAGATCATAATACTTACGCATGGTTTTGCCGCTCTTCGATGGCTTTTTTGTAGGGACACCGTCGAGTACACGATGTACAGTCGACAACATTTGAGCTGACTCTGTAACCATCTTAACAACATGCTTGTCGCATTGCAATTGAGCAGCAATGACTGGATCTTTATCAAGTACGAAGATATTCATGTTTTTTAGTTCCTTCATTATATACAGTATTATTATACACCATTTCTGACTCAATTGACATAGTCCATTCGAACTTTATTTTTTCACCTAATTTGACAGGATCCATTGGATCGCGATCTAAGAACTTCCACAAGATGAACGTATCGATACAACCTAACTCAATTGATTTAATCACATATTCAGTTAGTTTGATAATACCATCTTTGCTATCATACTTAAAATCACATTTACCAAAATACTCATGAATAGCATCAGTACGCATGTCATCTGGTACATGAGTAAACCCACTACTTGGTATATAACCTAGAGCATATTCAGGCCATTCAAACCACCATTTAGTTGGTATTGAATCACGTGAATCTAACCAATCAAAGAAACCTTGATTGACTGTTGCTTTATAAATCATGGATCTACCTCCGCCTTTAGTGGAATTAACTAAAGAATTATATCAAATCCGGGAGCGTTTGTAAACCCTGTATTTTTTTATTTTAGGGGGAATTTTGAGGCTGCAGCCTTTCTAAGGATTCTAATACGTAATTTCGTTTCAATGATATCTTTTTAGCTAACTCGATTTGACCTCTTTCTTTTAGTTTTTGAGCATAAATATTTAATTCATCTGAATCTTTTTTTAGTCTCTCAAATTGTGCTAATACCATGAATTCTTTCTCCAAAGAATAAGAGAGCATGTCGATTGCTCGAATGCTCTCTTGAGTTAGGGTTAATTGATTAATCTTACTATGGCAGTAGATCAGGAAATGCCTCCTTGACTACTTCAATAGTAAGTCCTTTAGGTGGTTCTTTATTCACCATCTTTACAACGATCTCAGCATCACTGGGATGAATACCTTCGAGTAATCCCATATAGATTCTTTCTCGCTTAAACTTTGGTAGTTTATTCCCGTCAATCGTGCGAGCGAAATACTTAAACTTTAAGTGTTCACGTAATAGATTTGCTGGACAATTAAAGGCTTCTGATGGTGTATATGGTGGATTACCATCAGGTACTGTCCACACTACACGATCATCGAAGATCCCGCGTAGTACGTCACGTAGAGCTACAGTTTCGTTCTTCTTTAAGATATCAATCTTTTCTGCTTTCTTGCGTGTAGAACCAACGCTTTGTAATACTTCATGTATCATTTTTGCCATTAGATAAATTCCTGTACTGACTCAATCAATTGATTACATCTTTTATTTATAAGATATGGTAACACCATACCTTTATTATGCCACTGATCTTGAGAATTAAATTCATCGATGATTGTATTTTTCAGATCTTGAGGTGTCTCTGATAAGTCAATCATCTTCTTATTTCGCATATAGTTGCGATACCATGATGCTGCATAAAGCAGTTCACCATCGTCTAAGTCCTCGACCAGAGCCGCCAACTTTTTCTTTGATAGAGGTGTCTGGCGACCACCACTTGCAAATACATCATCGTCTGATAAGACATTTGGTACTCCATCAGAAGTATCACCACGCATGATGTGTTCAACTAAGAATGCCCGAGGATTCTTTTCTACAATAAGTTTCTTCTGTACCGGAGAAAACTGCTGTACATTTTCAAACTTTTGTAGTTGAGCAAAGTCTTTATCGCCTGAGATAATCATGACATCTTCATATTGACCAAACTCTTGTGTGTTTTCTACTAGTACACCAATCACGTCGTCTGCTTCACAACCATCGATATGTAGTACTTTATAAGGAAAGTTCTCTTTTATTTCCTGACGTACATTATTCATGATAGTAAATGCTGCATTCCAATCAAATGTAGACGTGTCACGTGTCTTCTTACGATTAGCTTTATATTGAGGATAAATTGAGTAACGCCAATTATTACCAGCATCGCACGCTAACACGAGTTCTCCATACTTAGCTTTATACTTTGTACGGTACATGCGAAGAGTATTGAGAATCATATGACGAATCATATCCTCATCATTTAATTTTTGTACTGCAATATTTGCTACAGCTATAGCACTAAAGTCGACTAATATCATTATAAACTCCGTTCAATTTAGGACTATTATACCACTATTTTCCGTGAATGTACATAAAAACTTTCACTTGATAATCAAAAACTTTAGGGTAAACTTCTGGATCTGCGAGTCTGTCGCCCCAGTAATCTATTAGTCTTTTGGTAAATGTTTCGAGTGTATCTTGCATCCGATGAATTCGTTATAGTATTCTTCTTTTAGCAGTACATCGTTCTCGAACTGCAACTTGGCCTCATAATAAGACATCTCACCCTTTGTCCTACAAAAATAGAGTATCTCTCTTTTGTAGTTCTCTATTCCTTTAGACTCGACAAGCGATTGGACTTCTTTGTTTGACCCGTAGTATTTCTTCCAGTCAGATTCCACTCGTGTTCGAACTCGTCGATTTCGCTTTGAATTTTTTGGTAATACTTTAGGCCTCCAGAAGTTCTTCTTACCGATATACTTCTTGCCTGTATCCAACTCAGTGATGAGATAAACGAATCCTTGGTAGTCTTCAGGTGTTTCATCGTATTGTGTTCCATCATAATACCACATACCATTATCTATTCTTGTGTCTCATTCGAACGTATACTTGAACCTATCGATGTCTTCTTCATAGAGCTTAGCTATGAACTTTCTGGTGTTAGTATTATATATCAGCTTATAGTCGTTAAGATGTGTACCTTTGTTAGTATGCGGTAGTTTAATCCTTTCTAAACCAGGCACAGTCTTAATCTCATCTAAGTTTTCAAATCGAATGACCTTATCGACTTTATTCTTATCACTTTTTAACCAATGAGATTGATTATGAGATAACTTAAACCAAGTCCATTGCCATGGAACATCATGATATTGTTCTAACCAAGGCTCAAATCCTTTTCGCATGACAGCAAGTTCATCATAAAGTTGCTGCTTAAGTTTATTTTTACGATGCAGCCTTTTTGCTTGAAATTGGAGGACACGTTCGCGAAAGAAGAACCAACTTGCAGCTCTCATCCACGGATTACGTACGACAGTGAAGATATAAGGAGGGATATCGGTCCTTTCAGAATCTTCAATCCACTCTTCGTAATCTGCTAATGTGCTATGGTAGTTTGTCTTATTCTTTGACGTTCTACCATTTGATATGTGCCATACGCCATATTGTTGTTCTAAACTCTTCATCACACTTCGACCGGCTGTCTTTGGAATATGAATGAAGAGTATACGAGGCTTTTTGGTTAGGTAACTCATAACTCAGAATTAGAAATATTTTCTACTTCAGCCCTACGACCACAACACGAGCAAAATTCAGGTTTTTCCCCGTCTTCAACCAGTACAATCGTTACTGATTCGCATTCTTCGCATTCGATTCGATACTCGTTTTCCACTTTTCTCTTTTATCTCCATTTTGCGATCATCGTCGCAGTAAAACCATTCTCGTATTTCATCAGAAGAACGACCACAGCCAACGCAATGGTCGTCTTCTATTTGACAAACCCTCACACAAGGTGAAGGTATTTTAGAAATCGATTTCACAGGCTCCACCAGCACAGGCTGCTGCAGCAAGGGTATCAACATCTGTAAACTTTTGTTCTGTTAAATCTTGCTTCCAGTTAACAGGCTTTAAGTTTTGTTGGATCTTATTCCACTTATGGAGAAGATATGCGTCTTTTAGGCAATGCTCACCTTTCTTCATATCATTCTTGAAGTAGTTATTAGCAAAGTTTTCAAAGCGGCGAATCCAATCCTTACGAGCAGAATTCTCTGCAGACTCAAGACTAATATCCATGCCATAGCCTTGTGCTGTTGAACATGCATCCCATAGATTAGGGAATACCTTCATTGCATCAACGACAAGACCAGACGCAAAGATTGCAGCGGTGCCATATTCTTTTACCATCTTCTTCTCATCGATGACAGCAGTATTTGGTGCCTGATTGTAATCTTTATCTCCAGTTGGGGCCAAGAAAGAGATGCCCGAGAATGAGTAACGATTCTCGTATACGTACTTTTCTACTTCATCCCAATCATCAACGATGATAGTGTTTGATACATTGTGACGTACACCTTTATCAGCACATTGATCTTCGTTTGTACCTGCAACTACCCAATGCTTCTGAGCTTTCTTTACAAGGTCAAGGTGTTTAACTCCATACAGCTCATCTTTGAAGTATGATCCTTTCTTAGGTACGATAGGAAATGATACAACAACGTCTGTACCATTTGCAGACCATACTGACTCTTCTACCATATACGGATTTGTTTTCATGATTGCCTGAGTAATTTCAGACTCTTTATTCATTTGAACATTTCTGATATAGAGTGGAGAGTGTTCTGCGTGGATTCCACTTGCTGTTTGGAGAAGTACTGAAGCGTTGCCACTGGGTTTAACACAAGTAGTACGAGCAGCAGAATTAATCCCAATGATTGCAGCAACTTCTTTGTTAACTTGTTTGACAATCTTTGCTCCTTTTTCGAGGACCTTCTCATCAAATAATACTTTCGGATTATTCATCCATCCTGTAATGGAAACACCAAGCAATGCTTCACGATCGAAGATCTTTTTAGACACTGGACTTAAGAACTTAAAGTCTGTATATCCTGCTTGTACTGTGCCTAAGATTGCTCCTGCGCGACATGCTTTATAGAAGTCTTCTTCTGTGTGGCACATTCCACCATTGATCTCGGTTAGGTTACAACCTTGCCAGCCTGATTCCCCGTCTATTTGAGGGAACATACCGATCTCAACACATGGGTTAGTAGTGTGTTCTTTTGATGTGGTAAAGTAAAAACCTGGTTCACCGAAAGATTTAACAGAGTCCATGATCTTAGAAAACATTTCAGGAGTTGCTTCATCACGTACGATGACTGCTGAGTTATTTGAACGACCACGCTGTGGGTTATCCATAAACCAATTACCAGTCTTAGCTGTCATCATCTCATCATCTTCAGGAGAGAAGAGACAAATAGTAGCAGAACGACGTACACCACCAGAAAGTACAGCATCAGCCGCATGCATACAAATATCATAAACGGTGATTGGCCGAATGGTTGCTGCTTCTTTCTGATCAATGACCAAGCCTTGTAACATATGCTCGATCTTATCAAGAGATTTACGTAGACCTTCTGGACCAGGAGCTTTGAATCCACCTGAGATCTTAGCACCTTTTGGTCGAATCTGAGATAGGTCAAAGAATACACGACGACCTTCATACTCAGGATACTTACCACCTCCAACAAAGTATGAAGACAACAATACGTCAAGTGCAGATGCCCAACCTTCGATTGAATCTTCTACGATATAACCTTTTGCTTGTTTTGTACGCTGTTGAATCTTCGGCAACTTAGCAACGTGATGTTCTTGTACAGAAAAACCTGCACCTGCACCACACAACAGAATATAAAAATATTCACCAAAAAATGCAGCGCGATCAGCATAAGATGAGGTACAGTTGTACATGCGCATCTGATGTTTAAGCAGTTGATCACCACCAAACTGAAGAGCACGCTGAGCACCAAGAACACGTTGTTCTTTATACGATTGCTTTGCTTCGTCTAAGTATGGTTGCAGTTTGTTACCATAGGCTTTATAATTTTCTTCGTGCATTGAGATGACACGGTCAACCGCTTCATCCCAACTTTCGTATTTGCCAGTATTTTCTTGAAAACGAGAGTAACCATCATAGAATTTGGTTTCGGACAAAAACTCTCTCGTGTCTACAAACTGCGTTTGCATACCTTGTACCTCATGTCTTTTTGTTTAATAGATGTAGTATTATATATCATTTGGCTGATTTTGTAAACAGCCCTGGAGAGCTTTTATTCAGTTTCTTTTAGAAAATACTTTTGAATCATTTCTAAATGATCATCATATTTTGCTATCTGTTCGATCTCATGTTCGATAGCTTCATGTACGTCACTGTGCTCTCCGATACCCGCTGGGTTTTCAAGATATACTTCTACATTTGCGATGTGTTTGTCAATATGTCCCTTTGCGTGAGACATTAGGGCTGACAGGAGTGTGTCTCTTATCATTTTCTTTCCTTAGCATGTCAAAAGCCCAAGTAATCTCACGGCACTGCCAACAACGATTGCAGTGCCCTACTGTATACTCTAGGCATGATTGTGTTTCACTAATATCTATACCCTCTTTATGTGCCAAATCAATGATGTGATACTTATAGAGGTGTAAAAATGGTGCTTTGATATTTGGAAATGGAATATAAAATGGTCGATATGGTCGACCATCAATATCAAATTGAGGGAAGTGCTCAACCGGAGGTTGAACGTTTAAACCTAAATATACGTCGACGCCACGTATATTCTGAATAGCTTTCACCATCATTTCAGGTGGATTTGTAGGATCTGCTTTAATTGTTTTTGGAAAATAACCTATCAGACTTGCAACGTTAAGAGGAGTATCAAACCCATCGTCACGATCGGCTGTATAAACCTCAACTTCTGCTTCTCTAGATAATAGATGATAGAGTACTAGACTATCAATTCCACCTGACATTAACAATGCTACTTTAGGTTTCGGGTTGATATTAACTACCCGTTGATCCCACGTAGGTCCACATATATATTGCATTATTTTTTTTCTAACTCTTCTATTCTCTTTTCAAGTTCATCAATCTTTTTAGTTACGTAAGGATATTTCTTTCTCCAAGCATCAGTTGGTTGTTCTAACCAAGTCCAACCATATCTTTCTACTAGAGAGTCAAGAAACTGATCAAGCTTAGCATAACACCACAGACCAGCTCTTGTATCCTTAAAGTACGCCAAGAAGGCAGCACCAGCCAGTGAACCTCCTATACCTGTATATATCCACAGTGTATCTGAAAATAATCTCTCTATCATGCCTTATCTTCCATAAGTTTAATTGCTTCATCGTATTCTTGTATAGAAACAACACCTTCACGCAATAGTTTTTGACGATTAGCCATATGCTTCATTTGGATTTCTTCTTTACTTCCACCAAAGTAAGCAACACAATGCCCTTCTTCGATCATGATTTCCGTAACAAGATCTCCATCAAGGGTGCGAAAGTCTCCAAGTATACGGCCAAACTTACCCTTCATATCTTCGCCTGATTTATCTTCGGTCGTGATAAGTTTACCACCTTCATGTAGCAGTTCTTTGAGTCTCTGCTTTGCTGCTAGACCAAAAACCTTTTCTACTTTATCTGATGTTCGTGATTCTGGTGTATCGATACCCATAATTCTAACACGTTCATCTTTTAGACAAACGCCAAATCCTAGATCGATATCAACATCAACTGTATCACCATCTACAATTTTGATTACTTTGATATCATATTCATTCTGATGCATTTAACCCTCCTTAATGGTGTAATTAACATAATTAGACATGCTATGATCCATAGCACCATCAAGCAGGCCTGATCTGTAGCCTCTAAACTTATCTTTAATCCTTTGCCATACAGTCATCTTACGAATCTTGCCATAATGATTGATATAGCAGAGTTGGCCGTGATGCTTATATCCCATTAATGCTAGAGGTACACGTGTAACGATATCGTTATTATTTACAAATCTCCAATGAGTGACATGAGCGTTCTTTACAAAACCCCGCGTGCCTACCCGGGGAGAACCATATGTATACAACTCACTGACCCAATCTTCGAGACGTGATGCGGCGAGAGTCGCCATGGCTGCACCAAGAGAATGACCACAGATAAATAATTCTTTACCTTTGTGATCTTCTAATACTTTGATTATAGTATCCCATAGTTTATCAAGTTCACCTCTGAACCCAGAGTGAACCCAACCATCGGTCATACTTTTTCTTGGAATTGCGTTGAGATCTGCGAGTACATCTGATAATTCGTTTGGTTCTGTACCGCGAAAACAGAGAACTACTTCGTGTTTTCCCCAAACGATATGGCATTGTGCGCCATCATTTTCTATGAATCTTGAGTTATCGTATCCAAGACCCATATATGAAATCTTTGCTTCGAGATCTTGGTATGCGATCTCAGCCATTTGTGCAAACTTATTGGCTTTCTCCAGGTTTAGTTCCATCTGCTGTGCCCTCTCGTGGTTTTTCTTCAGTCACAGCATTCTCATAGTAAACTATAATATCGACTTGTTGGTTAATATATCTTTTTAGTTCGGCTACATTCAAGGCAAGGTTCTCATAATCTCTCATAGACAAAGCAACATAAGCCACTTGCCCATTTTCGGCAGTAAACTCTTTGATGAATTCATCGTAGTTGTCTTTATTAACTACATAAACTCTTACATCATTTAACTGTACTGGTTTCGGCCGGGTTACTGTTGGTATCGTTGTCTTTTCGATCTTCGTTACCACTTTGATTTCCGGTTCCGGTTTCACGCTGCTGCAACCAGTCAGGAATAGGACGGTCCCCATTGCCACCGGTATCAGTAGTGATCTCACGCCAGATTTTAGCTGTTGCACCATTCATCTTGCCTTCTAATTTTTTGGGATCCATGATAGCATCCCGTACTAAATCAAGTTGTTGTAATTTATTTCTAAGACTATCTCCATAGGCTTCTGCCTTTTGAAGACTTTGTTGTAGTTCATTATTTAATTTACCAATTTTAACTGCTTCTTCTTTGGCAGTTTTAATACTCTCTTCGGCAGTTTGTACTGCTACTTCTAATTGAGCATTATTTTCTCTGAGTGTTGCAATAGTATTCTGTGTGGTGTCATAATAATACTTTGCGCTATATCCTACACCGCCGAGAATACCAAGAACAATAATGAGGAGATAAACTTTAAGCATCTTTTATCCTTCATGTAATGAAGTTGGCGGAGTAAATGCAGATGTATATCTGGCTAATCTTTTTGTAATTCGTACATCTTGTAAATATCCAGCAAAATACCCATTAGCTCCATCCCATCCAGCCCATCCAAGTCTAAGCCCGCCGTGTGCAGCATTATAAGAACCAGTGAAAGTTCCACTTGCTTCTAATGCGCCATTGATAAACATTCTAAACGTGTTTCCTTCACGTGTTAAAGCATAATGAACCCAAGTATCGTGTGTAAACGTATTAGTGCTTTCTAAGAATGGATCTCCAGGAGATGCACCGTTCAAATGGAAAGTATATTTACCAGACTTTCCAATATTATCAAATCTACTGCCACTTGCTCCAGCATTCCATCCACTCACACTACTAAAAAATGATGGATAATTATTACCAGTTGCCGTTGGATATACCCATGTTTCCATTGTAAAATCTGATGTGCCAAAATTAAATGCATCAGGTGTATTTGAAGGATTAGCATATTGTAGATAATCACTATTTCCGTCCAAGAATAGCGAAGAACTACCAGTAAATTTCCTTTGAGTATTTGATGCTGCAGCTGTTCCAGCAATTGTCATTGTTTGATAATTACCACTAGCATCCCAAAGACTATCTTTATTTGTACAAGTCAGTAATTGTGTACCTGTGATGGCAGTGAGTGCTTGTGTTGGTGGCGTGAAATCTGTTGTATAAACCGCAGTTGTAGTTATCCTAAAGTCACTTATATAACCTGTAACAGATTTATTCGGTGTACTACCAGCTTGGTATCTACCAGAGCCAATTACAAATGGTTGAGCAGAGTTTAAGTTTGTAGTGTTAGCAACTGTGCCCTGCGAAACACCATTTACAAATAGTTCTAATGTTCCACTATTTCTTACAACTGCTAAGTGATTCCAAGCATTGGTAATACCAGATGTAGATGATACTAGTATTTGAGATGATTGCCACACTCTAAATGTAGTTGCTGATATTCGAGTTAGTGTCAATCCATCTGCAGAACTTGATGTTGTATGCGCATCCCAAATGCCTTTATCGGTGTCTGCAGCAGTTGCATAAAACCAACATTCGATTGTGAAATCGCCGGTTCCTATTCCCATAGCCGCTGGTGTAGGACCAGTTATATAATCGTCAGTGCCATCAAAGTATACGGCACCTCGATGTGTATCTCTATTATATGAAGCACCTAATGTGTATGGAGTACTTACTTGTTGAACTACAGTTCCGGCAGCAGTTACTGTATTATTATTACCAGAATTATCAATAGACCAATTATAATCATTACATAATAGTAAATCTGTTCCACTGATTGCAGTTAATGAGGCCTTGGGTGGAGTGAATTCTGATGTATACACTGCAGTACCAATTACATATCTAAAATCTCTGATAAGTCCTGTCATTCCATAATCAGTAAATCCATTATCACGACCTATGCTAAATGCTGTTTTACTTGGTATATCAAGACCACTAGCACTGGTGACTGAAGCTTTTTCTATTCCATCAATATAGAATTTTAATGTGGTGTCGGATATAGTTCGAACAAGAGCAAAGTGATACCATTGACCAATAGCAAAGTTTTGACTTACGCTAAATTTCTGGTTATTTCCGATTGTAAAATCATGACCAGTCAAACCTGTATTATTTAGAAGTGGGTCATTCGTAGCAGCACCAAATATTCTATTTTGATTACCTGTACCAGTGTTTGCTGTGTGACAAACCCATCCTTCGATCGTCCAATCACCAGTTGCTGGAGAAAGATCTGTAGTGATACCACTTGTAGCACTACCAAAATATGTTGCGTATCCGCCAGGATGATAAGGTGTAAATGCTAAAGAATTTACATCACCAGTTTCTGTGAGTGTATGTGTATTAGTAGAAGTATCAACCTGAGCATCAGATTGAGATGCATCAGCTTGAAGCAAATAAGTGGTAAAATTAGAATTAGGAATTTCAAAAAGTAGACTAATTGCAGATGTTCCGGATCCAAAGCTAATACCATCAGATGCTTTAAATGTTAATGTAGCTGAAGATGTAGTCGCACTATCCTCGCTTAATGGCGTGATAGTAAATACTGAACTATCTTGACTCAATGTGGCTAACCCGCCAAAGCTTCCATCAGATTCAACACTATATGTCAATGCTGCGATTGGATTATCTGAATCAGTTGCCGTAAGAGTGATAACTGTTGGAGTAACTCCATCCTTCGCAAGTTCAATGCCTCCTTCAGGACTAATTGAGAGAGAAGGTGCTGCGTTAATGAGTGCAACGTTATACCAACCAGCACCATTCGAAACATATATTCGCTGTGTAGAACTAATCCATGCTTGATCACCGGCAGTAAGTCCTGATGTCGGTAGATCATCGAGTGTAGCATAGACAGTAAGACCGCTACCAACTAGATTTAACACAGAGGCAGAATCTAATCCTGCATCGATCGATGATGCAGTATTTAATAATGCATTATTATTTGTATTTGTTATCTCGGTCTTACCAAGAAAGTTCGCGATGTCTCTACTTCTACCCATTAAGCGATTCCCTTTTCGTTATAATAATCACGAAATCTCTTGAGTAATAACGGCTGACCTTTCTTTTTCCGACGATCGTGGATTCGACTTGTCTTAAACTTAGGACCCATATCTTTGGTATCTTGTGGAATTCCAGCGTCTGCCGCAGTCATCATCTCGTTTTTTACTTTTGTACTCATTTATAAATCTCGTTTATGGTAACAAAGAGTGGTTGATTTGTACGTACATGAATCGCTTCATAAACATCAATACCAAATACATCACCAATAGGATAGGCATCATCTTTGACTCTTATTTGGTCTTTTGATCTAACTATCTCTTCACAAGTTGTATTCACAACTTTATAATCTTTTACTCTATAAATTCCTGGTGCTAGTTGTTTATCATCTAATAAGAACCAAGAATTATTTTCATTTACAAATGTCAGTGGTTCAATATTGTGTTCTTTACAAATCTTTTGAATGCACTTATCATCAATATTAAACTTTTCTTTCACTAAGAAAAGAGCGGAAGCAAAAGTTCCAAGTTTAGACGAACCTCCCGGGACATTAGCGAGCAGCCGCTTAATGTTAGCAGCCATACGAATGAAAGGAGTATAAGAAGACTTTTTTTCATCGGTGTCTAACTTAGTTTCTCTTTTTCTTTTACCATTTTCATCTATGATGCCTTGTTTATATGCATCCCAGTTTTTCCAATCCATCACTAGCATTCGAATGAAGCGAAACGTGAAGGTTAGATCAGCTGCCCTTTTTAAGATACCCATCTAAATCTTTCTCAATACTTCGACTACTCTATTATCCATCTCGATGCCTGTATACTGGTCATTCCGAATAAATTGCAAGAAAATCAAAAACGGTTTTATAACTGGCCAATGTCTTTCATCTAGTCTGACTTCTAGCATTTTTAATGCTGGTTCAATATCAAACACATTAAACAAAACAATTAGATGGTTGAGTATTAGCCTTTCAGATAATAACCCATCATCTAAATAACGATTCACTAGTCTTTTGATATATTTGAATCGTTTTAAGTCTTCATAAAATTCATCGATATCAGAGAAGGTCGGTTTATAATAATGTTTCGCAGCATAGAGTAATAATGTTTTTTCATTCAGTGTTTGCATACTATAAGATAACTTTCTCCTTCTCTGATTATCTATTTAGTCTTCGTCGTTATCTTCAAACAATTCTTCTGTTACTTCTTCTTCAGTAACTGGAGACTCTCTTAAGATACGAGGTTTACGAGTTGTCTTCGGTTTAGGAGCATATGCGCCTTCACCTAGATATTCATCGATTTGATCTTGTGTGAAGTTTTGCGCCTTCAACAATTCATTGGTACGCGGATGTCTCCAACCTGCAACTGTAGGAACTGCATTCTTAGCAAAATTTGGTGGGCTAATAGCCATTACTTTCTCCTTAGATTCTATAAGCTTTTACATCATCTTTTTCTGTATCAGGACTATGATGCTTTTTTAAGAATTTATGAATATGATCTTCGTCTTTATGACCAAGATGCACAACTGGATGACCACCGCCTGGTCCACGAGGATCATGAATCTTTGCTTTGATCCCAGCTTTCTTAGCAGTGGCTACGAACTTTTTTGCAGTATGAGCTCCATCTTCTGCATAGTCAACTTCATGAGTGTAGCTCTCTTCGATCTCATCTTCTTCTTCAACTTGAGTAGCATACATTGAAGCATAAGCATCTTTCAATGCTGACATATTATCATAAGATTCTTTTTTCACAAATCCGCCTGCTTGTTTATCATCAGCCTTTGTCTTAGACTCTTCAGGCTTCATGGTGGCAGGATCTTTGAATTGTGTACCAGCAGGAACGATCTTTGTATCACCCTTTGGATTATCGTTCTTACGCTTAGCAGCAGTCTTGACATTCGAGGTCATCTTTTTGAAGTTCTCTTTGTCAATCTCTGGCTCATTCAAGTGTGCGTCAGGACCCTTCTCGATCTCTTTATCAGCATCGGCCATCATATCTTCGGCGCCTTTGCCTTTACGATTGTCCTTCGCCTTTTCGGCTTTATCAGCATTTGGATTATGGGCATCTTTATAACCCTCTAATACACTCTTCAGAGCTGTACGAATACGAGACTCTTTCTGTTCCATAGAATTATCCTTTGTTCCTTTATCAAGTTTTGGATTCATAGCCACATCATTCTTTTCTGATTTGCGCCGCTTCTTGAAATCTGACTTGACTTTGTCATCACTTCTCGGAGATGGCTCAGACTTCTCTGTGTCCATATCCTTATATACACCTTCATTTGATACGGCCTTTGATACTGCCTTACGACGAGCGTGTAGATACTTATCGGTATCATTTACTTTACCGTCGTTATTGATATCTTTGTCTTTACGATCAGCATGCTTGCCCTTGAGTTCGGCTTTGTTTACTGGATCCATATTTTTCTCTTGGACCGTTTCTTGTGTGGCCCTAACACTTTTGAAAGGATTAAAATCCATTTTATTCTCCTATATTAACTGAGCCACATACGCTCCGACAGCTGCAACCAGAGCAGCATATACTAACTTATTTATAAGACATACAGTCCTATGATTATCATCTACTTTCTTTTCAATCTCGTCTAGCTTCGCAGAAAAACGGTTAAGTCTTTCCATTTGATTAGCTTGATTATCTGCCAAAGTTGCTATCTTTTCTTCGGCACGAGCCAATGATATCATAGCATCAGCTAACTTGTCGAGTTTATCCTCGATTCTTTCTAATCTTACATTTGTTGAGTCAGCCATATCTTAATCCGTTATATTAAATGTTAAGTTTTTATGATCAGGATAGGTCACTGCGATATGACCTTCAGGACAGTCATAGTCAATATATGCAATCAATGTAGCAGTTCCTTTTGCTACTCTATGTGCATGATCTCCTTTAAGCTTCATCTTATATGCAAATGTGTCAATCTTATCACTTGCTGGTCCCATAAACTTTCCAATGCTGCTCGTGGCAGGATGTACAATGTTTTCACTATCCCTAATTGATAATGTAAAGTCTGTTACAGTACAATCATCACGGTGCTTTTCTCTTGCAACCTCAACCTTAAACTCTCCATTGGCTGGTCCGTCTGAAATACTAAAGTATTCCGGAGCCCAAGTCATGATGTCCTTCGATTCCAACTTATCCCATAATGTATAGCCACCACCAATCAATGCAAATGACGCTGTTACAACGCCTATACCTTTTGTGATATTCTCTACATCAAAACTAAACATAATTAAGCCTTGAATACCTCTTTAGCATTCACACGAATAAAACGTTTATTTGTTTCATTCTTGTTTGGGTTAGGAATAGTCAACATAACATTCTTGCCTTTCCTGAAAGCTTCCATTTTTGCTATCATTTGAGCTGTGCTACCTGTCCATTCTTTACGTGCTACCTTCGACCAACGAAGATCTACAGATCTACGTTCGCCTTTTGATACCTGATGCGCTCTTTGTTTCTTCTTACCCATTTAACACTTCCATCTTCTACGTGCTGCTTTACCACGTTCACCTGTCCAACTGCGTGATCTTGCACAAAATGATTTTCTTCTGCCAGCATCTTTACTGCCTGGCTTCACCTTACCAGTTACTGCAGTTTGAAGTTTACTTCCAGGGTTCTTACGACGATAAGCTGCTACACCTTTAGCAGTCATACCAGCACCACGTTCTGTAGATAGAAAATGGCCTTTCTTATCTTCGTAAAAAGTCTTAAACCCAATCATTTCATCAATGCTCCCATGGCTTTACCGACTAATTTACCAATAACTCGATTTTTAATTCGTCTTCCAACCTTACCGCGTTTTACTGCGTTTACATCACCCAATGCCTTACCAGTCTTGTACGCTGCCTTACGAATCTTTCCAATCGTTATCTTCTCATTCTTCATACGTTTTGCTTTGCAATCGTCGCAACCGCAATTGCTTTCAGGTACACAATTAGGAACTGATTTGCCGCCCTTCATCTTTGTACCTACCTGTTTATATCCATCCCAACATGCTTCTTTCGTAACATGCTCTCTAAACTTATCCATTGATCTCTCATTAGGCTTTTTACGTTTGAGAGCACCTTTATAATTAGGATTTGGAACCCGTAGGTTTTTTAATTTTTTATCTTGTACTGTAGGACGCACTGGTGTCCTCTCATCTAAAGATTCTTTTACGTCTGATTTCAAATAATCTCTTGCAGTTTGCATATAGTCAGTAGCAAGGGTGATCTTATTCTGCCACCACTCTGGTAAGTTCTGATTATCAGAAATCTAGCCTTGTTGTTC
>Ga0222719_10002005_pt1 | contig 19132 bp, 20 predicted proteins | sample C33_34DmetaG_FD_165039 | JGI IMG/M metagenome (GOLD analysis project Ga0222719, IMG submission 165039) | Estuarine water microbial communities from San Francisco Bay, California, United States - C33_34D | ecosystem: Environmental > Aquatic > Marine > Unclassified | place: USA: California... | reverse complement strand
GCTCTCACGGCTTCTGGCCTCACTCGGGTGGCGCTGATTCGGAACCAGAAGATGCCGGCGTTTTACCGGGGGACTTCGATGGTTCAACGGGTGGACGGTGGAGCGGGGGACGCGGTTCCGTCCGTCCTCCACGAAGGCGAGGCGGTCCTGAACCGGAGAGCGGCGGACACGATCGGCCGGCGCCAGATCGACGCGCTAAACGCGGGAAGCGCCAGCTCTCCCCCTATGGTGGTGGCCGTCTCCCAGATCAATCACCGACAGTTCCGGAGCTTCTACCGGGACGACCGCCAGCTTCCCGGTTCGCTCACTCGAGGGGACCGGAATAGGAGTGGAAGCCGAATCGGGAGGCAGCTGTGAGTATCGACCGTTCCACTCCGATTGTCCGGGCGCTGGGCGTCCCCGATCCCCGTCTGGTCGATTCGGATTCCCTCTGGACTTCCCAGACCAGCTGGACGGAACAGAACCCACGGGCCGGCCAGCCGGAAGACCAGGGGAGTTCCGATGTCGTCCTGAGCGCGTACGGGACACGGGCCGACGATGAAACGATCGAGATCAAGTGTGTGAAGGCCGGCGCCATTGACCCGATCACCGGCGCGGGCTTCGCGTGGCGCGAGACGGGGGATCCGCTCTACCGGGGGCGGAACGCGCCCACTTCCATCTGGTCCTGGAACGCGATCCACTACACGGACGGAAGCACCACCACCACCGGCGCGGTCACGGCCTCGAAGGCCCCCCACGCCGTGACCACTTCGAAGCGGACCGTTCTGGTGGCTTCTCAGGTGTCCCGGTACGCCACCGGGGAATCCATTCAGGTGAACCGGTGGAATGAATCGACCTCGAGCTGGGACACGGTGAATGTTCTAACGGTGGCCAGCGCCCCCACTCAGGACTTCGAACCGTGTCTCTGCGTGGTTTCCCGTTCGACCGGGGACCGGATCGTGCTCTTCTACTGGCTGGAAGACACGGACACTCAGACGATCCAGATCGGAATGGCCTTCTCCGATGACGACGGCGTGAGCTGGTCCACTGGATCTTCCGCCTGTCTGCGGGAACCGCTCTACGATGGCGAAGTGGCCGGGCGTCGGATCCGGGCCGCCTATCGGAATGGCCAGGTGATCCTCTTCGCTCACCTGGTGGGGCAGGATCCAAGCGACGCGGACACTTCGAACGACTTCATCCACCAGTGGGCCAGCTTTGACAACGGCGCCACCTTCGAGGCGGTTCTGAACGGTCAAGGCGCCCAGAACACGGAGGGGGCGTTCTGCGATGTGGTGGCCACGGCGAAGGGCTTCCTATTGGCCTTCGTGTCTGTTCAGAATGTGGAGCCCTACATTCAGCAGCGGATCATTCCGGACGCGTTTTCTCCGTTCACGGCCTCCCCGCTCTACTGCTCCACGCTGGCCGATGTCACGGCCGGAACCGATGTGGGCTATCTCCAGGTGGCGCTGGGCGACTTGGGATCCGCAGAACCCCGGCATGTTCCGGCCAGCGGAACGATGGGGGGACTCTCCCAGATCTACACCTACGGGACGCACGATCTCTCTCTGGTGAGCGCCGAAGACGGCACGCTCTACTGTGTGTCTTCGTGTGTGAGTTCCTACAACACGCGGGCGAATCCCAGCGTTTCCACCACCACCTTCCTCAAGGACGAAGTGGTAGTGGCCCGGTCTGCCGATGGTGGCCTGAGCTGGGAAACGATGGGAATCAGCGACATTCTACCGGTAGAGCGAGACGCGGCCGGCCGCCCCCGTGATGTCCTCCCCGGATCGGCCACACTGTGGAGAAGCCAGGACACCGCGAGCTACCTTCGCAGCTACGCGGGAACCTGGTGGAAGGGCCAGCTGGTTCTGGCCCACCAGTGGGTGGCGGCCGTTGGAAACGAAGACGCGTCCCTCTGCACCCTCTTCGCCGGGGGATACTCCACGGTCAATATGCCCCGGACGGAGATCAAACGAGACGAGACAACGCTGGCCGGCTTCTCGAATACTTGGCTCCCGATAGAGCTCCCGGGGGATCTGGCGAGCTGGACGGCCACCGGCGCCGCTTCTCAGACGCTCACGGATGGGGGCGTGACACTCTCGGCCGTGACCGGCTTCCGCAAATACGCGAACACGGACGCAGCTCGGGGGTACATCGCACGGGCCAGCCTAACCACCGTCTCCACATCGCTGATGGGGGCCACGCGCGTGGGGATCTCGCTACAGGCCGGTGGCGTGGGACTGGACACCCATGTGGAAGTCCGGGTGACCACGGCCGCGCTCCAGCTCTACGATGTCAACGCGGGGGCGGCTATCGGCTCGAATGTGACGATCGACACCACGGCCGGCGTGGACATCGTGGTTTCTCTACAGGAAGGCCGGGCCGCGCTTTTCTACCGGGCGCGGGGCGTCTCGGAAGACCTCGAATACCTGGCCGGGCCATCTGGCGCCGTTCAGGATGACGGGGGCGTAGGAAGCTCGGAAGTGGCCTTCGGAATCCTGTCCAGCGATTCGGCCACCGTGAAGTTCCACGAGATGCACTACGCGATCGGCGGATACGCTGGGCAAGCGTTGGAAACCCTCGAAGGCATGGCCAACCCCGAAGACTTGAACGCGGTTCGCTACTCGCCAACCGGAACCTATGTGGTGGACGGCGTGACCGTCGCAGCTCGGAGCGGGCCAGCCTTCGAGGGGGACGAGCACCATGTGGCGCTGGCCAGTGATTACCCCGTCTCGCGTGTTTTCCCGGCCGTGTTCCCCTCTCCACGGCGTGGAACCCGGACGGTGGACGATTCCACGGAGTCCACGCTGGCCGTGGCCTATGATTCGAAGTCGATCCTGACTGGCTGGGAATCGGCGCCGCTTTCGGATGCCATGTGTCTGGCCGTTCTGGGTGCCAACTGGCGGACCGGGTATGTGGAGCGGTACGACCGGGGGACCGCCAGCTGGGTCACGGTGGTGACGATTGACGCGGCCGAAGGAATGGGATGGGCGGCCACCAACTGGACGCGGACCGGCGCCACAATCCGGGCAGACGGCCCGCTGGGCCCCACGGCGCCCCAGCTCTACCTAGAGCCCAACGAGCTGGCCGGGGGAACGGTGGAGTTCGCGGCCGGGAAGCTCCGGAAGATCGCGAGCAACACGGAAGGGAACACGCGGGGGAGTCTGGACGGACGCCAGGCCACGGTGACCTTCGAGGGGGCGGACGATTCGGAGAGCACTTCGATCGTCCGGTTCTGGTCGCCCAACTTCGTGGCGTGGTGGAACATGCTGGGCCAGACCACGCAGGGTTGGCGTCTCCGGATCCCAGCTCAGGACACGGTAGACGGAGATCTTCGAGTGGGGACGCTGGTGTGGGGGAACATTCACGCTTTCGGGACGCCATACGCGTTTGGCCGCGCGCTCGGCCAGGAACACGGCGTGCAAGTGGTCGAGGCGGAAGACCGGACCTATCGAACCCGGACGCTCGCCCCCTCGAGGCGGTCCGTGACCATTTCGTGGTCTGATGGTGTGCCGACTTGCAACGCGTCCGGGGAGTCCCCCGATCCCGACTATGTGAAGCTGTCCGACAGCTCGGGGGCGCGGCCGGTGGCCTCCAGCTTCGATCTCCCGATGACGCTCCGGGGACTGGCTGAACAGATCAACGGCCCGGCCCTTCCGGTGGTCTACCTCCCCCGACTCGAGAAGGGCCCACCAGATGCCACGACGCTGAACCGGCGCCGGGACTTTCTGGTGGGCGTGATTGACTCAGACATTCAGCTCGACACCGTGCAAGGCTCGGAGAATGAAAACGAGTTCATACGGGTGGCCAGCGTCCGGATCCGGGAGATCGTCTGATGTCGCGGCATTGGCTGGTGAAGGTCACGCTGGCGGGGCGTTCCTTTCGGTGGAGTGACACGCCCGTGGCTCCGGTGGACGCGGGTGGAAAGGCCGTTCCCCACCTGGGTGGCCTTCCGGAGCTTCGGGCGCCGTCCGACTTCGATCCCTTCGAACAGACACCACGGGTGGCTTCCGTGTCCGTGGAAGTTCTATGGCCACCAGACGATCCCCTGGCTGCGATCATCGCGGCCGGCCACCGCTTCCAAGACTGTGAAGCGGAGGTGGCTCTATGGACGGAGGGCACGGCCTACGAATCGCGCCAGATCGTGGTGGCCGGAACCGCTTCGGAGCCGGAATACGGCACGGCCCACCAGCCGGTGGCGTTCACGGTTCAGGGCCTACCGTGGGAAGACATCGGGTCCACTCACTTCCAGACATGGCGCGTCACGGATGACACTTGGCCGACTGGCGATACGGACGGGGATCCGTGGTACCCCGTGGTCTTCGGCCAGCCGGCGTGGAGTGTTCGATCCCTACCGGCCACGGACTTCTACCAACAGGGCTCCCCAGCTCGGGTAGTCCGGCGCGTGGCGAATCTGGCGAATCTGCTTCTGGTGGCCGCTCACCCGGTGGCCGCTTCTCAGGTGACCATTCACGAAGGGCCACGGAGTGAGACATTCCCGGTCACGGTGGAAGCCGATGGTCTGGGCCAGCTGTGTTCCGTGGTGGACATCAGCGGCGCCGGGACCATCTCGAGAAGCGGAGAAGGCTACTCCGTCGCATGGGAAGACGGCGCCGCCTACTCCGGGCCCGGTGGAGCGATCACGGGGGCAGGGGATCTGCTTTTGTGGATCCTTACCCGGCTGGATTACCCGGTGGACTTCTCCCGGCTTCTGGCGTGGCGCCACTGGCTGAACCGATTCAAGATCTCCGGCTACCTGGCCGAGCCAACGCCCCCCTGGCGTCTGATCACGGACGCCCTTCTGGGCGTGGTCCCCGTGTCGATCCAGAACCGGGCGGGGCGCCTTCGGGTGATCCCGTGGCGGTATGACGCTCGGCCGGTGGACGCGATTCGGCATATCGAAGTTGGCCCCGGCCTAACCATGCCGGGCCGGATCGTTCACGAGCTGGACGCCGTTCGGTCCCGCTGGCAGCTCTCCACGGCCACGCGTTCGGACGGGGAAACGCGGGTGTCCCTGATTCTGTCTCCGGACATTCCGAGCGGTTTTCTCACTTCGTCCTCGAGCGTGATCCAAAAGGCGGCCACGCTGGTGGGGGACGCCCTCGAGACAGCAGATGAAGCGTGGATCGGGGACACGGCCACGGCGTGGATGGTCCTCCACTGGCGTTCCATTCGGGGACTGGTCACCCGGTATGTGGAGCTGCAAGACATCACGGGCGAATACGAAGAGCTGGAAGACGGTGATGTGGTGACGCTCACGGTTTCGGGGGCGTCAATCGAGGGGGCGCTGGGCCTGGTGTCGCGCGACTACCTGTCACCGGTGGCGCAGAACCTTCGGGTGATCATTCTACCCACGGTCTGACCGGCCAGCGTGATACCATCGGGGCACATTCCCGCCCCCTCGAGGGCGCCAGCTTTCGGAGTCTTGTATGGCGTACGCTTCCACCATCACTGTCACCGAGATGCAGGCGGCCAGCTTCGCCGGCTGGCTTCTCGAGATCTCCGAGACGGACGCGGCCGCGTCCAGCGAAGTGGAGATCGTTCTGGCGGACTACGGGCTTCCGGCTTTCGGCCGGGTGATCACTCAGGCCGGGAAGCTCACCAGCGGATCGGGCGCGAATATCGACCCGATTCTGGGAAGCGCCACGGACCCGTCCACGGCTATCTGGCGGATCGAAAACGCCACACCCCACGCACATGTTCACAATGTGCCGGCCACCGGCATTCCGTACGGAAACGAGATCACCAGCTTCTTCCACCGGTCGAATGTGAACACGGGGGCAGATAACGCCATCACCTCCCGGTACTACATTCTCAAGGGATGGCCGGTATGAGTCTGGAAAGCCCAACAGGATTGGAAGGTGGGTCTGGTGGCGGCCTCTTCGATGGTGGCGGTGGAGGCGGTAGCACTCAGCCTTCCCTGACTGTCACCGGACGCGTTGACGGGGAAGCCTACACCGTGACTTCGGGGGCGCGTTCCCTGTCCATCACGGCCGCCGTGGGGGCCACGCTGGCCACCACCGTGGAGCTGGCTTCGGATGGTTCCTCCGTCACTGTCACCGACTCCACTACCGCCACTCCGAGCTGGACCGCCCCCACGGGTGGAACGGACGGGGACGCGTACCAGGTCCGGGTGGTGGCCACGCTGGATGGCCTCACCAGCGCGGTGGCCTTCACGGAACGAATCTCGGGAACGGCCGCCACCGAACCTTCCCTGACTGTGACCGGGCGGGCAGATGGTGAAGCCTATACCGTGAGCGCCGGGGGGCGATCCCTCACCATCAGCAACCCGGACGGCGCCACCCTCTCCACTTCTGTGGAGCTTGCTTCGGACGGATCTTCTGTTCCCGTGACCGACTCCACCACCACCACGCCGAGCTGGACCGCGCCAGCCGGGGGCGCGGCCGGTGACGCGTACCAGGTACGGGTGGCCGCCACGCTGGGCGGATTGACTTCCACGGTGGGCTTCACCGAACGGCTGCCGGGGGCGGCCGCTCCGTCCGTGTCCGTGTCTGGCCGGACGGACGGGGAAGCCTACACGGTGACCGGTGGCGCAGCTCGCTCCCTGTCGATCACGGCGGATCCGGGCGCCACGCTCTCCACCACCGTGGAAGTAGCCTCGAGCGGTCTTCCGCTCACTGTCACCGACTCCACCACCGCCACTCCGAGCTGGACCGCCCCGGCCGGGGGCGCGACGGGTGAAGCGGTACAGGTACAGGTGACGGCCACGGCCAGCGGGGCGTCTTCCACTGTTTCCTTCACCGAAAGAGTGGCCAGCGCCGGCCTGTATGATGTCGCGCCAGAAGTGGTGGACCTGACGGACGGCACTTGGACGCTCTACGATCCGGACTTGCTGGTTCAGTCCATCAGCTTCGATTCTTCCACCGGTGAGCATACGGTCACGATGAACGAGCTGGCCAGCCCTACCTCCGATTACAACCCGTGCGGGGGTAGCGGCTACCGGGGGCCCCGATGGTACAAGGCCCTGGAAATCAGCGGAACCGCCGTCAATGCCGACGATGTGATCACAATGATCCACACGGCCGAACCCACAATCACCACCGCCGGATGGAATCAGCGGAATATCTGGGGAACCACATGTAACCCAACCGGGCTGATTGTCGGAAACACCGGTATCTGCGGCATTGGCATCGTGTGGGAGTCACCAGCCGGAACGGAACAGGGCGTGTATCGGCTGGGAAACGCATACACGCAGGCGAGTGCACTTTCCGTCAATCAGTGGGGACTGATTCAGCGCGGCCGGGACCATGTTCTTGGCAGTCTGAATACCTCATTCAAAAGCAACGGCGCGGTATCTACCGTCTCCGGCAATGTGCTGGAGCAGATTCTGGGACCCGCACAATACGGGCTCCCGGTCTATCTCTACTTCGGCTTGGGCATCAAAACGAACACGAGCGTCATTCCGCTGAATAGTCAAACGAAGTTCAAGCTGGGCTATCAGGCCCTCACACTGACCGGAGTCTGATGTGCCCACCGTGAATGTTTCCCAGCCTGATGTCCGTTCGATGGGGATTGCGACCACTGACACGGACGGATCCACCATTGACGAATCCTGTACCGTGATCCCGGTCTTGATTCCGGATGATCAGAAGGCGGACTGGCTGGCTCTCTACGATCCGGCCAGCTCGACCTCCCCAGCGGCCGCCGATTCCCGGCGGATCGCGCGGGCCGTTCTGGATGCTCTTCGCCTCCACGAAGGGCTATAAGGGGCGCACAATGAAGATCGCTATCATTCCTGGCCACGGCCACCGCCAGCGCGGGGGCGCCTACCAGTGGCATCCGGGCGCCGTCTCCGAGCTGGGCGAAGAGGCGGAGATCGTTCGGAAGATCTCGGAAAAGGCAAAGTGGTTTGGCCACGGCCGTGTCATCATCTGCGACTCCGACAGGGAAGGCCCGTGGACTTACACCAGCCGGCGCAACGCGGCCCACGCTGCGATCGGTAGCGGGCCCGGCGTGGTGTGCCACCTCCATGTGAACGCCGGGGGCGGGGACTACCTTCTGGCCCTCTACGATCCCCGCTCTTCGACCGGCCGGGACTACGCGGAACGCTGGGCCGTGACCATCGCGGCCGAGCTGGGCTTGCCCCCTAAGAAGGTGAAGGTTCGGCCCGCCGATCGGGGCGTCTGGGATCACGCTGCGAACCTGATTGAGCCCAGCTATTCGGCCACTCCGGCCGGCGTGGCGGCCGTGCTTCTGGAAGTGGGCTTCATTGACACGCCGGGCCATGCTGGACTTCTGACTGGCGCCGGGATTGATCTACAAGCGGCCGCCATCTGTGCCGCGTGGGATTGAGAATGTCTCGACTCGGAAATCCTGCCTTTGACGCTGGCGTGGCGCTGGCCCGTCATGATCTCCGCTTCCTTCGCCGGTCCCTGGATCGGATGATCGAACCGGCCTCTCCGCTTCTCGAGCGACTTTCCGATCGCGGTCTGGATCTTCTGGTGGAGAAGCTGGGCGAGGTGGCCGAAGACTTCGTGGCCGGCGTCCGGTCCGTGGACAATGATCCGGGGCGCCGAGACTAATGTGGGCCGTTCTGGTGGCCAGCGTGGCCTTCGCTCAGGAGCTGGCGCCACAAACCCACGACTACATGCCCCACGGCACGCTGGGCGACTACACGGGCCCGCTATCGGGTCTGATCGCGCTGCTACTGGCGCTGGACCGGTTCGGCCTTCTCCGTTTGGGAAACCGTGACCGGAAAGAAGACGAAGTGGAGACTCCGAAGGTGGCCGCGCTGGGCGCTCGAGTGGATCACATGGCGGAAAGTCTGGGCCACATGAAGCGCCAGGCGGAGAAAAGCTACCGGGACCGAACGGAGCACGCGGTTCTGCTTCGGACCATGCAGGCCAGCGTGGACCAGCTCAGGGCAGACTGGCAGAAGGCCAGAACCGAAGACCGGGCCGAGATCGCCCAGCGTTTCGGAGAGCTGGCCCGGTCCATTCAAGACCTGAAATAGAAGCCCGTCTACCATCCGAGCCACAACCGTCGTCAGACTTCGTTTCTGAGGGGGGTGATGGTGTTCGGAAGCCGTCTCGGACGGTGAACGGGCGAAGAGTGCCGGCCGGCATATCAGGCTAACTTTCCACAGTGAAGCCATTTCGGGGGCGCTCTGCGCCCCAATAGGGTGAAGATACACCGGCCGGCGTGAATCATTGTCCGGCGGCCTTCATCGCGGCCGCTTGTGCTTTGTCCAGCTTCCCGGCCTGTCCACTGGCCGCCTCTCGGAAAAGGCCCGTGGAAGGATCAATGGCCAGAACACGCCAGCGCCAGCCGTCGCCTACCGGGTAGACCTCAAGGTCTTGATAGGGGGCGCGGACCGTCGCTTGCCAGCCACGGCCAACCGGGCACCAGGCGGTAACGGGGGGGCGCGCCATCAGACGGCCATCGGGTCTTCGAAGTCTTCGCCGGAGCTGGGCCGGGACTTCTCCACGGCCGCCAGGACGGCCCGGTGTCCACCCTTCCGGATCCATTGTGCGGCCTGTCCCTTCGTGTCTTCCGCCATCTCCGAGAAGGGGGCGCGGTCATTCTGGGCGGCCCACGCGTTGAACGCTTCCACGGTGATTCCGGTGGCGTGGAAGGCCTCGAGAAGTGGATCTGCCCGCTTCTCGGCCCGGATCCGGTACTGAGTCCCCTTCGAGAATGCCGACTTCCCAGCCACAATGATCCGGTCTTCTGCGATGTCCGGGGAACCCTTGATCCGGATCCCGCCCACCACTTTGTTCCCTCGCCTGACTGACTTGTCATTGTAGAGCGTGATCCGCTTCCCGGCCCAGCCCTCGAGCTGGACGCCGAAGAGATCCCGAAGAATGACCGTGAGGGTCACATTCAGAACCAGGCCGCGCGGCTCTTCCTCGAACCAGACCACGCCCTTGTCTTTGTCGTCTCCACCTTCCCCGCGCATGGACTCGACAGAAACGCCGGCGATAGTGAGGGAAACGCCGTCTCCGACATCATCAGCGCGAAGGAATCGCGACTTCGAAGCCAACCCGATCAGATCGTTTGCATCCACGCTGAACCTCCGTGTTCCGTGGTGATGCTCCCAGCCTACCGGGGGCGCGTATGCCATGCAAGGCGGTTTCCCGACTTGCGCGTCTGATTGTGAAGCGGTAGCCTCTCCGGGAAGGGAGGTGGCCGTGCCACTTGAACAGCTCCACGAAACGATCCGACGGCTTCGAACCCGCCGTGGAATGACTCAGGCCGAGCTGGCCAGCGCCGTGGGAATGTCGGAGCGCCAGATTCAGCGATGGGAAACCGGAGACGCTTCCGCCATGCAGGTGGGGGCGTTTGCTCGGCTGGCTGATGTTCTGGTCACGGACGCGGCCGAATGGCAAGAGCTACTCGCCGCGCTCCAACGGCTGGGCCTGTCCGGGGCTTCCGCGTGACTCTTCACGCCCCCATGATCGGGCCGGCCTGTCCCGGTTCTGTCAACGCGCTGGCGCTGGCGCTCTATGGGCGCTGGACGGTGGACTTCGAACGGCTGGGTCTGGCGATTGTGGACGAAGCTCGGATCTGGCTTCCGGGCCGTCCGGTTCCAAAGGGGCGCCCACGGGCGTGGAAGTCTCGGCTGGTCACGCCCCCGGCCACGCGGAAGTTCGAAGGGGCGGTGGCGATGGCCTGTAGTCGTGTGGATCTGGTTCCCCCTCGAGGGGAAGAGATCGTGGTGGCCGCCCATGTTTCGGCCGTGTTCAAACGGACCGGATGGGAAGACACGAAGAAACGCCGGGAGCTGGTGGTGAAGTCCCGACTCCGGGCGGATCTGGACAATGTGGTAAAGTCCGTTCTGGACGGCGCCCAGCGTTCCCACCTGATCGAAGACGATTCCCATGTGGTGGCCGTCAACGCGTGGCGAATGGTGGCGCCCTTCGAAGCGCCAAAGCTCGAGGGCGTGATTCTCAGTCTCGCCTGGTGTTCGGTGGTGGACCGATGACCGTCCAGATCCGGGTGAAGTGGAGCGGCCACCGGGCCGCGTTCGGGGATCGCCTCTTCGGGGGCGGACAACGATTCAAGCTGGCCACGGCGGAAGCCATCGCGGCCGAGCTTCGAGGGCGCGGCCATGCCGCAACAGTGGAACGGCGCTGGGCCGGTTCACTTTCAACCGATGCCGCCGTGGGCCAGCTCGGGCTCTTCGGGGGCGTGAAGACAGACAACGGAGACGACAATGAGTGAAGATGCAAAGTGCGCCGTGGCCATGTTGACCATCGTGGGAACCATGTGGATCTGGATGTTCCTGTAGACCGACGAAGACACGGAAGACACGGAGAAGACAATGACGAACCCCACAACCCGGACGCTGGGCCGGGACGACTGGATGACGCCCCCCGAAGTGTTCGAACCACTCCATGCTCACTTCGACTTCACCGGGGACGCGTGCGCCACCGATGAGCGGGCCGCGCGTTTGGATACCTGGATCTCCCCGGAACAGGACGCGCTTCGGACGGACTGGCGCGTTCTGGGAGATCGGGCGTGGTGCAATCCGCCCTATGGCCGGACCATCGGCCACTGGTTCGCACGGGTGGAAGAGATGGTGGCCACCAGCTCCGTCCAGTCGGTGGTGATGCTCACCTTCGCGAACACCGACACGAGATACTGGGCGGATCATGTGGCCAGCTCTCCACACTGTCACCAGGTGGTCTTCCTTCGCCCCCGTGTCCGGTTCGACCTCCCCGGAAGCGGAGTTCGGACGGGGGCGCCGAAAGGGTCCGCGCTGATTGTGTACCGGGACCGGGAGCGGGCCGGGAAGTGGCCTCTCCACTGTTACGCGGACTGGACGGCGGACTTCTGGGTTCAGTCCTCCGGGCTGGCCCAGCTGGCGGAAGACATTCGGAGGGACCGTTGAAAGTCTCGGAAACGCTCGAGCAAGTAGCCGAACGGCTACAGGTGGCGATGGTGGTGGGGAGTGTTCCGGTGGATGGGAGCGGAGATATCCGGCTTCTCTTCGCCAACGCTCCGGCCGCTTCCCTCTTCGGCTTCCCCGGTGGCCGGGCCATGATCGGCCTTGATGTCCGGGATCTGATGCCGGCCTCCATCGCGAAAGATCACCGGTCGATAGTCTCGGACTATGTGGGCCGGGCCAACGGTGGCTCCCGGCTGGCCGGGGGCGTCATGGGAAGCTGGCGCCAGCTCGAGGCCAAGCGCCGGGACGGAACCACCGTTCCCGTCCAGGTGAATGTGGCCGACATTCGGAACAGTGAAGAACGCTACTTCGTGGCCATCTTCACCGATCGTTCCGAAGAGGTACGACGGGAGGGGGCGCTGAAAGCGGCCGTGGATGAAGCGGAGAAGCTGGCCACGGAAGCCGAAGAGGCCAGGCGGGAAGCGGAACAGGCGAAACAACAGGCGGAAGACGGTCTTCTACGCCAGAAGCGGCTTACGGGCCAGATCACTCTTCTCCGTCAAATATTCACCGGGACGATCCTTCTGGTTGTGATGCTGGGCGTTCTGGTGGTCGCACAATGGGCCACGGGCGTCACGGATCCGGATGGGCTGGCGATGGTGGAGCGGGTGCTTCTGGTCCTCACGGGGATTCTGGGAAGTGCGATGGCCTCCGTCTTCGATTCACGGAACCGGGGGGACGCATGAAGCCGGCGCCGCTTGCTCTGGTGGGCGTCCCCGGATGGGGATCCGTAGCCGTTCAGGTGACGGCCATCGAAGGGGACCGGTGGACGGTTCTGGACTCCATCGGCCGAACCCGTGTCCTCGAGACGGAAGATCTGAATCTCTTCTGTCTGGTTCCGGCGAAGGTCGGGATCTCGGCCAGCCGTGACGGCCGGTCCACTTCGAACCCACCACCACCGGCTGGGATCAACGGAGCCGAGTGGCGAAGCTGGCGATCCAAACGGCTGCAACAGCTCCACAACTGCCGAAGACTCGGCTGGCGTGTTGTCGGCTGGACGGAAGACGCGGAAGATCGGGCCCCCACTTCGGTGGAGATCCTTCCGGGGGCGGTCGTGGGTCTGATGGGAGACGAAAACTTCGCCCGGATTCAGGCCGCGCACCGGACCGAAAACCCAAAGTACCGGAGCTGGACCTTCCACCAGAAGGGGCGGCCGCCAGCCCAGTGGATCTATCCTTCCGGCCCGGTCGACCCGGAAGACAGCCGGGGGCGCTGGTGGATGCCTCGAGGGGCGCAAGACTGGACGCCGGGCCGGATGGAGCTTCGAGGGGAAGCCCGGCCACTTGCGGAAGGGATTCAGCCGTTCCCGTACCAGGCGAAGGCAGTCCAGGCGGTTCTGGCGGCCGGCCACGGGATCGTGGAAGCGCCATGTGGAGCAGGAAAGACCGGGATCGGAACCTTCATGGCCGCGAATGTTCGGGGGCGTACGCTGGTTCTGGTCCATACGCTGGATCTGGTCCGCCAATGGAAGGAACGGCTCTCGAGCTGGCTTCCGAGCGTTTCCGTGGGACAGATCGGGGGCGGAAAGGATGAACGGGATCGGCATGTTCTGGTGGCTTCCCTCGCCACGCTGGCCCGGTGGAGCTGGGCCGAGCTGGACGCGCTGGGCTCCGGCTTCCAGCTCCTGATCTGCGACGAATGCCACCATGTTCCGGCGGAGACTTGGGTTCGGGTTGTCGCCGGCCTTCCCTGTCCGTCTCGGATGGGGCTGACGGCCACTCCGGAACGGAAAGACGGCCTGCATAGCTGGATGCATCTGGCGTTAGGGCCCACGGTCTTCCGAATCGACCAGGCCACGCTGGACCGGACGGGGCGCACAATGGCCCCCACCATCTGGCGATTGGACACGGGCGTGGAAGTCCGGGAAGGCGAACACGCGGCCCACACGATGCGAGGAATCCTCGAGGATGAAGGCCGGCAAAGACTACTCCGGGGCGTGGTGGAAGGGCTGGTGGCGAAGGGGCGCCGGGTTCTGGTCCTCACTTCACTGGTGGAACACGCTCAGGACACGGCGGGGGCGCTGGGCGGAGAAGCTCTGGTGGGCTCCGTCTCGGCCTCGAGGCGGACGGACATTCTGGCCCGTATGCGGTCCAAAGAGCTGTCCGTGATTGTGGCCACTCAGCTGGCGGACGAAGGGCTGGATCTACCCGAGCTGGACACGGTGGTTCTGGCCGCTCCCAGCTCACACAAAGCCGCAACACGCCAGCGGGTGGGCCGCGCTTGTCGCGCTCAGGACGGAAAGCGTCCGCCGTGGGTGGTCGATCTGGTGGATGATGGGCCGTGGGCGTTCCGAAAGTGGAGCGCCAGAAGGTCGCTCTACCGGGCGCTTGACTGGACCATTCGGAGCTGGAAATGAAGTACACGATTCTGGACACGGAAACCACCGGACTGGATCCGCTACAGTCCACCGTGATTGAGATCGCCATCTGGACGGTAGAAGACGGGAAGGTGATCGACAAGTGGGCCACGAAGGTGAAGCCGTCTCGGCAAGACCTGGCGCTGGCCCAGAAGGTGGCGCTGGAAAAGAACGGCTATTCAGCGAACCCGGAAGCGTGGGCGGGGGCGCCCAGCTGGTTGGACATCGCCCCCACGGTGGCGCGGAAGCTCCGGAAGACCATGCCGGTAGGCCACGCGGTCCACTTCGACCTCGCCATGATCCGGGCGTGTATGGAACGCCACCAGCTCGAGGAATGGATTCCGTTCCGTGGCCTGGACACAATGGCGCTCGCCATTGAACACCTTTCTCCGCTGGGCCTTCGCCGGTTCAGCTTGGACCGGATCCGCCAGTGGTTCGGGTGGTCCCTCGAGGGGGCGCACACGGCCGAGCAGGATGTGAGGGACTGCTACCGGCTGTTTCGTTTGCTCCACCAGGCGGGACCGATGACACGGGCCCGGATCCGTGCTGGCCGGTGGTGGCGGGGGCGCTCGAAGCGTTGACGAAGACAGGGAAAGAAGATGCCAGAACACTGTCCACTTTTCGTGGAGCTTTGCGCAGGGACCGCGGCGCTATCGCTCCGGCTGGAGCATCCGAGGGCGCGGCCCCCGGTGTCGAGGATGGGGGCGAAGACCGGGTATGCCGATGTCATCCTGCGCTGCATGGGGCTACGACCGGGCCAGGGGGCAGACCGCTACCTGTGGTGCGAGCCGGACGCGGGGGTGCGTTTGCTGCTCCATGCCTACACGGACCGGGAGCTGGCGACGGCAGCGGCAGACATCATCCGGGGATGGGCAGACGAAGACCCGCGCGCGTTGTGGGAACGGTTGCGGGCGGAGGGGCCGGCGGTCTGTCCTCCGGTGGATGCTCGGGAGGTGGCGCGGTGGATCTTCGGAAGTGCGGCCAGCTATGGCGGTACAAAGGGGCAGCTCTGGGATTCATTTCTTCACCCGGAGGAGGGGGGCCGGTATGGGGCTGCACGCGTTGATGTGGCCCGCAAGACAGCCGACGCCCCCACCCTCCCCGCCACCATCGCCGACGACGCGCGGAAGGTGGACCCGAGGGAGGTGGCGCGGTGGGCCACAATCCAGCGGTGGATGTACGGCAACGCGCCCATTTCTCACGATGGCGAGAAATGGTCAAACGGGCGCGGCGGGCAGGGCGGGGTGACTTTCGGCCGTAACAACTTTGGGACCACCGAAACGACAGCTAACGGCCTGCGCAAGAGCCCCACGCTCCCCGCCACCATCGCCGACGATGCCCGCGCCATTGACCCGCCGCAGCTCCCGCCGGGTGTCGTCGTCTACATTGACCCGCCCTACCAGGACACGACCGGCTACGCGCACGACTTCCCGCGCTCGGAGTGGGTGCCGGTGGTGCAACGGTGGCAGGAGGCCGGGGCTATGGTGGTCGTCTCGGAGGCGGAGCCGATACCGGAGCTGATGGCGGACGGGTGGCACGCGGTGCGGATTGACGGCGAGAGACGCGGGCAAAAGCGCACATTTTCCAAACAGCAAGCGGAATGGCTCACGATGTCGGAACCGCCAGCGTGGAAGCCTTCTGTCCAGCTCGGCCTGTGGTGAGCGTTGACGCGCTCGAGGGGGCGCGGTAGGGTCCGGGTGGACTCCGTGTCTTCTCTTGTCCCCACGGCCGAAAGGCCACCCCACCGGGTAGCTCCCGGTCGGGGCCGGGGGCGGGAAGAGCGGGCAGAAAGAGAGAAGACAATGAGCGATAGCGACCGCGAAAGCGGGGGCGCCGAAGTGCGTCCCGAAGATTCACCTATCTGGCAAGTGGTGCTCTACCGGGGGGCGCGTGACAACACGCCCAAACCTCGACAGTGGGACGCGGCCACCATGTGCCGAGCGCTGGCCCATCATCGGGTCTGGACGGGGGCGAAGGTAGACGCTCCGGCGTGGTCCCCGGTCACATTCAGATCACACTCCACAAAGCGCCGGGCCGCGCTGGTGGAATCCGTGACCATGCTGGTTCTGGACTGCGACGCGGGGGAACCACTGGACACGCTCGAGGGTCTGGGAGACGAGTTTGTGAGGCTCGGACACACCAGCTGGTCACACTCAACACACAAACCGAAGGCCCGGCTGGTGTTCCCCTTCGATCCGGCCCGGCCATGCCCGGTGGAGAAGTGGGAAGCGGTATGGGGGGCGGCCTCGAGGTGGGCGGCCGCCCACGGCGTGACAGTGGACGCGGCCACGAAGGATCCTTCCCGGCTCTATTTCGGCCCGTACATTCCCCCGGACATCACGGCGAAGGAAGAGGCGGACGCGTGGATCTATGGCCCGGAACGGGGGACTGGCATTCTTCCGGACCGCCCCCGGCGCTTCCTGAGCTGGGCCCGGCTGGCCACTTCGTTTCCACCACCGGAGGAAGAGGAACCCGTACTGGACTTTGTGAAGTCCACGGCCGGTTCGGTCTATGACACGGAAGATCGCCACCAACGGCGCCGGGCCGCGTTTGCTTCTGGGCTGGTGGCCTCGAGGGCGCGAAAGCTGGCCACGGCCGGGAAGGGAGGCCGGAACAGTTCGCTCTTCGGGGCGGCCAGACTGGTGGCCCAGCTCGAGGCGGCGGGGGCGCTGGACGGGGGCGCGGCGCTGGCCGAGCTGGCCACGGCTGCGAACCAGGCGGGACTGGACGCGAAAGAGATCCGGCGAACACTCGCCAGTGGCTACGCCGCCGGGGGCGCAGATCCGGCCTATGACATCGACAGGGAGATGGGAGCATGACCACCGACAATGTGCTGAGAGCGCCGCCAGCGGAAGTGGAGCGGGAACCAAACAGGGACGAACGGGCCGAACAGATCCGCCGCGTTCTGGCCCAGCTGGAACAGCGTTTCGATCGACAGGGGAACCCCACCGGGCCGCTCCGTTGTTTGGCAAACCTCGACACGATCATGAAGGATGATCCGTGGTTCGCGCGAAAGCTCCGATACAACGGACTGACGGACACGGTGGAGTGGAACCAGAAGCGACTGGAAGACGAAGACATCACGAAGATTCAGCTGGCGATCTGGCGGACCTATCGGGTGGAGTTCACCGCTCAGGCCGTTCACGCGGTGGTCCTCGAGACAGCAAAACAGCGGAAGTATCATCCGGTGGCGCGGTATCTCCGGCGTCTGATGTGGGACGGAGAAAAGCGGATTGATCGGTATCTGGTGGACTATCTGGGCGTCTCGGATTCGCCGCTTCACCGGGCCATCTCCCGGCGCTGGTTCATTTCGTGCGTGGCCCGTGCGATGGGCCAGGGCGAGAAGCCAGTGAAGGTGGACACGGTTCTGATTCTGGTGGGCGCTCAGGGGGCGCGGAAGTCTACTTCGTTCCGGGTTCTGGCGTCGGATGCTTGGTTCTCGGATACCGCGATCGACATCAGGAATAAAGACGCCTACGCCGCGATCCGCACATGGCTCTACGAGCTGGCCGAGCTGGCGGCCACGCGGCCACGAGATGCTGAGACGGTGAAAGCGTTTCTGAGCGCCCCCACGGACCGGTATCGGCCACCGTATGGCCGGACGGTGCGGGAAGTCCATCGCCAAGTGGTATTCGTCGGCACGACGAACGAAGCCACCTTCCTGAACGACCCCACGGGGGCGCGAAGGTTCTGGCCGGTGACAGTGGGCCAGATCGACCTCGAGAAGATCCGAGAAGACCGGGATCAGCTTTGGGCGGAAGCGGTGGAGGCTTTCAAGGCCGGGGAACCGTGGTGGCTCTCACCAGACGAAGACGCCGAGCTGCGACAGGCCCACGAACGGTACGAACACGAAGATCCCTGGCAGGGTTTCATTGTGGACTGGCTGGCCACTCAGGCCGGGAAGGGGATCCGGGTGGGGGACATTCTCGACGGTCCATTGAAGATGGATCCGGACAAGCAAGGGAAACACCACGAAATGCGGATCGGGGGAATCCTTCAGTCGCTCGGCTTCGAACGGAAGCGAACACGGGTGAACGGGAAGAGGGAGTGGCGGTGGTTTCAGTGAGTGGCCCTACCTGTCCCTACCTTGACCACTTCGGTGGCCAGCGAAAAGGCCGATACCATGCGCCTTCTACTGGGTGGCCCTACCTGGCCCTACCTTTTCCAAGAAAGATATTCAGAAGCAATTGTATATAAGTAGAGAGTTTAGCTGGAAGGTGGGGCCACAAGGCGCACCGAATAGGCCAAAGGCTCGACGGTTACGGCATAAAGACCCGGCCCTACCTCTGGCCAGAAGGTAGGGACAAGGTGGGGCCACACTGGCCAGGGAGTGGCAGATGACGAAGACGGAACGGTATCGGCTGGACGCGCGCCGGGCCTCGAGGGAGGCACGGGTGGAAAGGGCCCAGATCTATGCTGAGTGCTGGCGACGGAGACAACAGGGCCAACGCTGGCGTGATGTTTGGGCGTGGGCGTGGAATGTCCGGGGATGGACGGAAGCGCCGGACAAGCTGGCGACCAACACGCGACGGTGGGCGCGGACCGGGTGGCCGGCATGAAGGCCGGACATATTGGAGGGGAGCAAGGCCGGGCCGCTTGCTTGGCTTGTGGCCAGCCCGCCCTCGAGGGGGCGCGGTGTCCAGCTCGGAGGCGGCGCCCAGAACCAGGCGGACCGCGTGACCGGACGGACGGGCCGGCGAGGATTCCACCTGTCCGGCTCTCCGTCAACGCGGGGGCGTCTCGCCCAGACGGCTGGGGATAGGCCAGATGGAAGCACACCAGACGACGAAAACACCCACCAGCAGGGCATTCCGGGCAATCGTCGAGAAGGCCCACCAGCAGGGCCTATACCCCCACCCCCCCCTACCAGCGAGGGTCATGTGCTT
>Ga0222719_10002004_pt1 | contig 19134 bp, 43 predicted proteins | sample C33_34DmetaG_FD_165039 | JGI IMG/M metagenome (GOLD analysis project Ga0222719, IMG submission 165039) | Estuarine water microbial communities from San Francisco Bay, California, United States - C33_34D | ecosystem: Environmental > Aquatic > Marine > Unclassified | place: USA: California... | reverse complement strand
ACTTTCAAAGCATTTTACTTTAGAAGAATTTGAAAAAAGCCAAACAGCTACAAGAAAAGGTATAATTAATAAAGCTGGTGCTGGAGAGATTAAAAATCTAGGCGATTTATGTTATGAAGTATTAGAACCTGTTAGAGCAAAGTTTGAAAAGCCAATTACTATTACTTCTGGTTATAGATCAGAAGAATTATGCGTTGCAATAGGTAGTAAAAAAACTTCACAACACACTACAGGAAATGCTTGTGATTTTGAAATAGCTGGAGTGTCTAATCTTGAAGTAGCTTTATGGATTCAAAACAATGTAGATTTTGACCAACTCATTTTAGAATATTACACAGGAGAACAAAATAGTGGTTGGATTCATGTTTCATACAAAGATGGCTCAAACAGAAAACAAGTATTAACATTTGATGGAAAATCGTATAGTAATGGATTACCTGATGCTAAATGGTCAGGTGGAAAAATAACTAACTAATAGGAGTCTATTATGCCAATGGGTAAAGGAACTTATGGGTCTAAAAAAGGAAGACCAGCTAAAAAAAAATCTAAAATGAAAAAGAAAAAGAAAAAATAATGCCTAAAAAGAAACCTATATATGCCAAACCAAGACCAAAGAAATTAGGAAAACCTAAATCTTTTAATAAAAAATCAAAAGCATATAAATCAGCTAAAAGGCAGGCTGATAAGAAGTTTGGTAAAAAGGTTTCTTTGTATAAAAACATATTTATTTCTAAAGCTATTAAAAAATACAAACCAAGAAAAAAATAATGGCAATTACTACCTCAACTATGTTAAAAGAGTTATATCGTAAAAGATTTGTTAAAGGTAAATACAAAGTAAGAAAGAAAAAAAAGAAAAAGAAATGATTAGAAATTATACTAAAAAAGACCCTGATAATTCAAGCTACACAGGAACTGTAGAAAATTCTTCTGTTCAATCAACTGCTATAGAAACAGGAAGTGGTTTAGTTAGAATAGCAACTACTACTCATGCACATATTAAATTTGGAACCAATCCAACTGCTACAGAATCTGACCCATTAATGCCAACAAATCATGTCGAAGTTTTTTCTTTTAAGTCAGGCGACAAGGTTGCTTTTATTGGACATGGTGCTGGTGCTGGCGAAATATCAATAACACCTGTAGACTAATGGCTAAGACACCTAAAACTACAGGCGAACATATTGTAGCACTTTACGGACACATCACAGGTTTAAAAAAAACAATTCATACAATCCAAACCAATCATCTTAAACACATGCATGATGATATAGAAAAGATAGATGATAAGATTGATAAAAAATTTGATAACATGACAAATTGGATAATGTATGGAGTTGGTGCAATAGCAATTTTATTTATAGCACAAGTACTTTACTTTTTATCTAAATAACTGTACAAGCAATAATTGTATGGCTAATAATAGAATACTTGTAATCAGCGACATGCATATACCTTATCATCATAAGGATAGTATAAAATTTTTATCTGAAATTAAAAAAGAATTTAAACCAGATAAGATAATCAATATAGGCGATAGTTTAGATTTTCATGCAATAAGTATGCACGAACACAATCCTGATTTATATTCAGCTGGACATGAATTAAAACAAGCTAGAATTTATGTGAAAGAATTAGAAAATATATTCCCAGAAGTAACAGAAGTAGATAGTAACCATTCAAGTCTAGTGTATCGTAGAGCATTAAAGTTTGGAATGAGTAAAGAATTTTTAAAAGATTATGGAGATTTCTTAGGGACTAAAAAATGGAAATGGGTAGACGATTTAACACTTACAATGTCTAATGGACAAAGATGTTTTTTTACTCATGGTCGTAGTGCTGATGTATTGAAGACTTCACAAGCTATGTCCATGTCTACTGTGCAAGGACACTATCATACGAAATTTGTAATATCTTGGTGGGCAAATCCTGATAACTTATTTTTTGGAATGAATGTTGGTTGTTTAATCAATCAGAAATCAATGGCATTTGCATACGCAAAAAACTTTAAAACTAGATTTATTTTAGGTTGTGGAATTATTTTAAATGGTGTACCCAGATTATTACCGATGGTATTAGACAAACAAGGAAATTGGATAGGAAAGATAGTATGACCTCAAATAAGCTAAAAAACACCCTTTTAAAGAGCCATAGAGCCTCGCACAGCGATGTTTCTGCATTTTCTGAGCAAGTATCAGGCAATCACTATAAATCGCTTAAAATCCAGCCTTTAGAGTATTCTATGGCTAATGAATTTAATGCCTGTCAAACTCATGTTGTAAAGTACATATCAAGATACAATAAAAAGTGGAAAGACAAAAAAGATCAAATTAAAGATTTAGAAAAAGCAAAGCACGTTATTGATATGCAAATTGAATTAATCAAAAAGGATTAATATGTGGTTGAATTTAATTTCATTAGGTGTAAAGACTGCTGGTAAAATTTATCAAAATAAACAACTTACAAAAAAATTAATGTCAGATGCTCAAATGCGTCATGCTGAGCAAATGGCGAAAGGCGAAATTGAATATAAAGCAAAAATTATTGAGAGTAACGACAATGGTTACAAAGACGAATTTGTCCTTATTCTCGTATCTATTCCTATTTTGTTATTGGGGTGGTCTGTGTTTTCTGACGATCCTGAAATTCGTAATAAACTAGATACGTTTTTTGAATACTTTTCAAATTTACCTTATTGGTACCAAGCAATTTTTATCGGAGTAGTTTCTGCGATTTATGGATTAAAGGGTGCTGACATTATGCGTAAAAAATAGTAACTTGTCTAATGGACAAGATTAAAGTAGACGCAGTAATCACAAGCTTAGAATTACAACTTGAAGCACCAAACAATCCTTATGGTTCTTATGTGTGTTTTAGGTTTATAGATACTTTTCCAAGTTTTCCTAAAGTAAATGAAATGATTGCTGAAATTAAAAAAAGAGATGATGTGGATTTGATTGACTATGAATATAGTTATACGGGAATACATGAAGATACTGATTTAAGCACATTAGAAATAACTAGAAATTAAAGGGGGATTTCTCCCCCCATAATATTATTTTGAAAGCTTTTCTATCGCTAAGTTATTGATTGCTTCTTGCTTTAAATGATCACAATAAGTATGACCATTTTTAGCTTCAACTTTAGAAAAAAGATATAATTTTTTTTTATCAGAAAGTTCTTTTTTTACTTTCATATATCTTTCATCATTAGTTGCTTTAACTTTAGCTAGAGATACAGAAATAGAATCATTAGTCATTTTTTCATTAACGACATAATCAAACACTTCATTCACTTGATCTTTTACTTGATCGTATTCAATTTCAGCTTTAACTAATCTCTTATCTAAAGCATCAACATAAGCTACGATTCTATGAGGATCAAAAGACTTAGGTCTTATTTCTATATACTTAGGTTCGCTCATTAACTCAGTTCTTGTTCGTATTGTTCTGGGTTAAAATCAGTTGCACTTTCCTTAGCCCAATCTATTTCTTCTCTTGGACTATTAGGCAACTTATCATCAGTTAGCTGATAACCTTGTTTAGCTTGTTGATAACTTTGTTGCTGAGGTTTATTTGCTGGAGTGTAACCAGATTTATTATATGGTTTAACCATGTAATAAGTTATTTCTAATTGCATTCCATCATTATATTGGTTAGCTTCTGCCTGAACAGTTTTAGCACCCCATTTAAGCACATACCCAGCTCTAACATATTCTTGTATTTCTGGAGTATTTAACCAACCTTGAATATTTGTTAAATCAAACATTCTTTTAGTTAAAGTACATTTAAATTGAGCTTTATTTGATGAAGCTTGATACTCCATCTTTGGCGCTCTATTACCTGTACTGTACATTTTAAGTGTCAAACCAGCGAATGGTAGACTTTGTCCTTGTGTTTGCATGTTTTTTCCTTGTTTCTGTTTTTATTTTTGCTTGTGTATTTCTTTAGCTATGCAAATATTAATAGCACCGAGAAACGCATCAAACATTTGTTTATTTAATGGAAGCTCCTTAACTTGTATATTTCCATCTTTTTTAGGTAATCTTATAATTAACCCTTTGGAAATTTTAAGTTTAGTTTCTTCCTCATAGGCTTGTTTATACGCATTTAACTGTAATGTGTAGTCAAATGATATATGATTACTTGTTTTAATATCTGCTAAAATAAGATTGCCACTCTTATCTTTTAAAACAAGATCAAGTGTACCAGCATAGTTATATTTTTTAGAAAATACTTTTTTTTCTAATTCTACAACTTGATACTCTTGTTTATTCCACCACTCTAAAAAAAGGTTCCAACAATTAATAACCTTTTCATCAGATTGTTTAGGAATTTTTTTACCCTTAAGATAATCTTCAATCAAACCATGAACAACTGTTCCAACAAGTCCAGCATCTTTTTTAATTTCTTCTGTTTTGTTTTTAGCTTGATCAATTATTCTTTCTAACATAACCCTGTCAATCGTTTCGCCATTATCTAACTTATGATTAATAAGAGCTTTTATTTCTCTAATAGGTGTAGCGACTAGCCAACCTGTTAGTTCTGGTTTAGGAATACCATTACCACATATTCCTGTTACACTTTCAACTTTCTTACCCTCGTGATAATAAATATGCTTATCATCATCAAAATCTAAAGTAAGACCATTTTTTAATTGATGTTTTATATACATCGTTCCTCCTAGTTAAGACGTTCTAATAATTGAGTTATGTCATACTTGTAATATTTAGTAAGACAAAACAATTTAGATACATCAGTTTTTATACCTTTTTCAAATTTATATAAATCAAAAATTGAACTAAAGTATATTTTGTTATCTTCTACTACTGCTTCTGCAGTAATATCTTTTTCAAGTCTTATATTTTTAAATTTAAGACCTATTATCTGATTGAAAAGTTTGGCATTAGGTTTTTTCTTAAAATCTTCTACCATACCTTTAATCATGTAATCAGTTTTTATTTGTTTATTCATAATTTCCTTTCTTTAATTTAAAACTGAATGACCACGATTATTTAAACACTTTCTAACTAATGCTTTATATTTTGTATCCATTGTTGGACTTAATGACCAATGAAATATATTACTGATAAAAGTAGTATTTTCTTTAGCAATAGTTTTGCAATGCTGTAAGTCATTAGTTATTTCAACTGCTTTAGGTTCGTTAAACGTACCACTACGACCCGCAGTATCAATCACAGGATTATACGCACAACCCTGTACGAATAGCATTAAACATAGCAATCTTTTCATATTTCTCCTTTTCTATTTTTAATTGTTTTTTATAACTTCTATAAGATAAAGCTTCAGTAATTTTTGGCATTATCTCATATACCTCAACGAAGTATGGGTTCATATCACTAAAAGTCCAATGACGTTTTTTAGAAATACGATTTATAATATCCATTCTTCTATTCTTTATCGCTTCCGTCTGTGCTATTTTGTTTATTTTCATCTTTTGCTATCTCCATATCTAGTTCAACTATTTTAGCTTCTGTTTTATTTATTTTATCATTTAAGATAACTCTCAACTCATAAAGAGTAAATAACCTTTCAGTTAGTTTTGCTCTTTTAGTAATGTCTTTAAATGCTTCTTTTAGATTAACCATATCAGCACTCCTATTGTTACGATTGATATAATTGTAATTGTAAATGCCTTTACATATCTACGATGTATTGGCTTACCATTTATAATCATACATACCTTTCTTGGTGGGGAATTACACCCCACCGATTTATTGATTTATACTCTTACTTGATTTAAGTTATTAGAAAAGATAATCATTCCGCCAAGTTCTTGTAAGAATGATGCTCTATCATGTGACTTTTCCTCATCATTAGCAAGATTAGTTACTGCATTTGCTAAATCATATTTAGATACAGTAAATTCTTCGCCAACATAATGATTAAGTCTTTCAAAAATACCAGCACGTTCTACATCTGATATTCCTTGACTTTTAGCTAAAGCAACTATTTGATGTGAATTAACTTGTTCCTTAGTTGTTTGTTGAAGTCTTAATAAGTTTTCTTCAAACACTTCAGGATTAGCAACTAATTCTAATTGCTTATTCATCTTTTCTATAGTTACTTTCCACTGCTCATCTTCATTAGGGTCAATAACTATTTTACCAACATGCTTAGCATAAAATTGGTTATAATAGCTTGGTGCCACCATACCATTAGTACATACTAACCTGTAGATAAATGGCTTAATCATAAGTGAACCATTACCAACTTCTGAATTAGTAATAGTAATACCACCTTGTACAACATCGCCTTTTACTACTTCTCCCTCTATCTTTGGAGTAACAGCAGTAATATTCATTTTGTCGCCGTCATAATAAGAGTATTTAAACTCAACGTCTAAATCCATTAACTTATCAAGAACTTGACCAGCAACTCTATCACAATCTATTCTTTTGTATCTATCAGTTAAGATTGCTCTAGCTTCATTGTCGTTATAAGTTCTTAACATAAGCTTTCTATCTTTAGACTTATTAATCCAAAAATTAAGGTTATGAGCAACTAGATCAGCACTTTCTGGCAAACATTTTTGAATATATGATTTACCAATTTTTAGCTTACCACACATCTGACTAACAGATCTATCAGTAAAGCTAAAATCATTAGCACTAGTTAAGTGTTTAACATGAAGTGTAGGCATCGGGTCATTATCAGATTGAGTAGTAACCTCAATGTCTTTTAAATTTACAAGATAGTCAGATTTGTTTTTTCTATCTTCGTAAATAGTTTCTAACATATTATTTATGTTTTCACCTTTTTTCATTTAGTTTCCTTTTAGTTATAATTGATGTGGCTGACATCATCAGTACCTACTTACCAAAGTAGATAGAGGGGAGAAATGATTCCCCTTTCGTCTTACATCATTAAATAATCTATAGTCCATTTAAACCCACCTAAAAAAAAATAAGCAAGGATTAAAGCCATAGAAACATATTCTAAAGCATCAAGAAGTTTTTTCATGATTATTCCTATTGTTAAAATAATTATTCCAAAACTTTTCATCATCTTCTTCTCTAGCTTTTACAGTTGCGTCTCTAACTGTTTTAGAAATTAAATCACAATTATAAAAGTCATTAAGCATATCTTCAAAAGGATAATGAGTAAGTCCATCTTCCTTAGCTACATTCCATTGAACTAAATTATTTTCAATAAAAACATCTCCATAATTTTCAAAGACTTCTTTTACTGTTTTATTTGCTTCAAGTTTTATTTCTCTTGACATTTTTTCTCCCTGTTAAATTACTAAATGATTGCCAACTCTCGCTTTAGATTGAATTGAAAAAGTATAATTAAAAAAATTTACACTTTTACCAACATTCAAATCCCATATAGCATCTGCCATAGTCAAATGAATATAAGGGTGTATATCTCTAAAGTCAGTATGCGTTTTAATGTAAGCGACCAAATCACTTTTATTTAAAAATGATTTAGTAACTCTGTCAGTATCAACTGATATATTTACTCTTCTCATATTTTCTCCTAGTTATAGTTTTCGTAATTTAGCTAACATCATCAGTATAACTTGCTAAAGGTTATAGAACTATAATAATCACAAACTAAATCGTAGGTCTTAACACACACTCTTTGAGGCTCCCACCCAGATTATGAAACAACTTTTTTCTCAGTCAAAACTTAGAATTAACTTCTGAGGCTCTGAATTGGTTTTTATAAGTTTATAGACGAGTACCGAATTACACGTAGTCTTTTTTATAAATAAAGTATGCTAAAAAAGGTCTATACAGTAAAGAAGTAATTATTCAGTAAAATTAGGGATTTTAGGAAAAAAATAGTAAAAAAAGTAAATTTTTAATCAAATCAAATTACAACTTTTAATTTATATAGACTTAAATGGTTAAATCGGATAAACGTAAAAATGAGTGTATTCATTATACTCCCTTTCTAGTTATACATGGGGTGGGTTTTACCGATTTCCCACCCTACAACTCACAGGTAAAATATGGACATGAAACTAAGATGTAGATTAGCATCAATGATGATTGCTATTCGTTATGATAAAAAACAAACCCAAACAAAAGTTGCAAAAAAATTAGGTGTAACTTTTCAACAAGTACAAAAATATGAAAGAGGTATTAATGGATTATCAGCTGAAAAATTAATTACATTTTGCATAGCTTATGATGTTCCAATTAATATTTTTCAATATGGCGATGCTTATGAAGTGTTAGATGCTTCAGATATTTCGATATTGAAAAAAGAAAAAGCTATGAAATTAATAGATGAACTAGAGGAGAAATATAATGATAAAAGTAGAAGTGAAAAAAATATGGTTGGGGAAAGTATCAGTCAGGGAACATATATATAAAAAAGCACTTAGAAAAAAAGAATCTCTAGGTATTACTTACGGAAGTGAATATATGTTTATTCCTTATGAAAAATTAAAAACTGCGAAAACTTATACTGATCAAAGTTTTAAAAGTAAATTCAATGGAAAAGAATATAGACTTGTAGATTTTGATTGGAAACCTTATAAGGAAGATAATACTAACCAAAGGAGTTTATTATGAGTGGCGAAGATTTTTTAGATATTCCTAAAACTGATGAAACTCAACAATCAACACCCGAAGAACAATATTTTAGTCGATCAAAAAATACATGGTTATATGTTTCTGATATGTCAGATATGCATGTTCGCCGTGCATTTAAAAGGTTATTAAGAATGATTAGGCTAGGTCAGTTGATTGAGTTATCTGATTATGACGGAAGTGATAACAAGAACTTTGTTAAAGATGAATTAGATTCAATTATACATCATTGTGAAAAAATTAAAAAAAAAATTACAGAATGAACCAATTAGTTATTTAGAATTTAAGCTTAACAAAGAACTTAATTATGAAGATACTTTTGAAAAAGACGATAAAATTAGGATTGAATATCAAAAATATTTAAACCAATGCCAAAAACAATAACTTTAAAAAACTATAAAAAATTTTGGATAAGTGATACTAAAAATGGTCATGTTATTAAAATTTGTTATGGTAATAATGATAAAAGGTTAGATATAAAATGTTGTTGGCAAAATAGGATAAGAGGTACAGATGCAAGACCGAAAGAAAAAAAAACAAAATAAAAAAGCTAAGATTAAAACTTATGTTGTTGAAGGATATTATTTTGACGGAAAAGAAGCATATACCCATATAAGATATACAAAAACCCTAAAAGGTAAAATGGTTAAAGGTATAATATGAAAAAAAAGGATAGAGAAAGGTTTGATAAACTTAAACAATTAGGCTGTATAGCCTGTAATCAAAGAGGTATATTTAGCGAACCTATCATACATCACATTAGAAAATTTACGGGTATGGGTTTAAGACCCTCGCATGACCAAACTATACCTTTATGTCCTCAACATCATAATATGGGTAATGAATCGGTGCATTTAAACAAAAAAAAATTTGAAGAACTGTTCGGTACAGAACTTCATTTACTAAAAGAAACTAACAATCAAATCAATGAACTAGAAAAAGGAGATATATTTTATGGACAAGGAAACGAATAAATTTCATGCGTTACAGCTATTTACAGATACTTTTACAGCTGAAACAGTACACTTAACTAATAATAAGATAGGCATTTACATAAGGCTATTATCATTCGCTTGGACAAAAAATGCTAAGCCATTTACGACTGAATCTGCTTTTAGAATTTGCCAATGTATTACTGATGAATGTCATATTGACGTTTATGAAGTTTTAGAAGAATTTTTTAAGGTAGAACGTGAATGTGATGATAGGAACAAAAAAACTTGGTATCATAAAAGATTAGTTCAAGAACACCAGTATTTAACTGATAAATATAAAAGAAAATCAAATGCTGGTAAAAAAGGTGCTGAATCTAGATATTCTGCCAATAGCAACATCATGGCACCTATACCTATACCTAAACCTATACCTAATAATAGAAATGAATATGATCATTCATTTGAAAATCTTTGGAAGAACTTAAAAATCAAAAGAGGAAGTAAATTTAAAGCATATAAATTGTGGCTAAAATTAGAACATGATATGCCTACTATTGATGAAACTTCTTTTATTTATAATAAACAAACCCAAAATATTGAAAAAAAGTTTATTCCACATTTTGCAACTTGGCTAAATGAACGTAGATGGGAAATAGAAGATGATACTGAAGATGCTTTAAAAACTGTTGTTTCAAGGCTTATTAATCTCGGATATACTCATGTTGGTAGAGTTCAAAATTATGAAAAATTTACCAAAGATGGTAAAAAATTTAAAATAGATATATTTGATGAAAAAAATATGATATTGCCTGATGAATGAAATTAACTCAAATTAAGTATGGGAGAAATATTATAAAAGTTGAATATAAAAAATTACAAGATTTTGATGGGTATTTTGAAACTAAAAAGAAATTACTTGTAATTGACAAAACAATCAAAGGAGTTAAATTGTTTAATACTATAATACATGAAATATTTCATATCATTATGTACTTTGAAAAAATAACTGTTTATCAAAAAGGCGAAGAACCAATCGCTATAGCTGTAGGAAATGGCTACACAAAAATTTTTAAACAGAACCCAAAACTTTTAAATCAATTAAATAAAATAATAAGAGGATAAAATGCAAATACAAGAAATCAATATTGACGAAATTAAACCTTATAAAAACAACCCAAGAGATATATCAGTAGAAGCAGTTGAAAAAGTTGCTAATTCTATAAAAGAATTTGGAAATAATCAACCTATCGTTATTGATCAAGATAATGTTATAGTGGTAGGTCATACTCGTTGGAAAGCACTAAAAAAATTAGGCAAAACAACAGCTTCAGTAGTTAAAAAAGAATTTAAAAAAAATGATTCTATTGCTTATCGTATTATGGATAACAGATCTAATGAAGAATCTAAGTGGGCTAATAAATTATTAAAGGAAGAATTAAACGTATTACAAGATGAAAATTTCAATTTAGATTTAACAGGTTTTAACTCTAATGAAATAGATCAATTTTTTTTACCAAAAGAAGAAAAATCTGATTTACCAGATATTGATTTAAACCTAAATGAAAATGACGTTAAAATGATTCAAATATTTTTTAACCCAGAACAAGAAACTAAGTTTAAAGAAGCTATTGAAAAATTGTATCAAAAATATAATGTAGATAATATTTCTGATGCAGTTTATCAGGCAGTAATCAATGAATCAAATAACAGCTAAACCAATATTAACAAATCAGGAAATTAAAAATCTTGAAGGTAATTTTATTGATGAAAGTTACATTAAACATTTAATTGATCGTGACACCATAGTTTATAATGAACAAAATAAAATAGTTGCAGTACTTGTTAAAAATAAAGTTGATAAAAATATTTTAGATTATTGCCGTAAAGCATTTAGAAAAGCTTCTAAACGTGGTTCTAATAATCGTGGTATGGCTTCTGGTAACATAGAAAACATTTACAAAGTTGGGGATAAAATAGGCGAAAGAACTATCGGTAAGATAGCTGGTTATAGATATACACCTATAAATATTAAAAATGGTAAATTATCAAAAACAAGTTACGCATTAACAGTCAATAGCAGTACTGTTGGATTTAGTGATCGTTATCCTAGAATACCATATTGCAGAACCACCATGTTCACTCAAAAAAATATAAATGAATATAAAAAAATGATACCTTATATTCAAAAAGTTAATGAAACTTATAAACAATATGCAACTGACCAATATAATAAACAAAAAAAACTTGCCGAAGAAACTAATAAAGATTTTATTATAACTGATACTGCTTTTACTACTGTAACTGTAAATAGAAATTTTAGAACAGCTTGTCATTATGATAAAGGCGATTATAAAAATGGTATGGGTAATTTAGGTGTTTTAGGTGTAGGCAACTATAAAGGCGGATATACAGTTATACCAAAATATGGGGTTGGTTTGGACGTTAGAGATGGGGATATAGCACTATTTGACGTTCATGAGTTACATGGTAATACTAAAATTGAAAAAAGAGGATTTGCTGAACGCATAAGTATCGTATGTTATTATAGAGAAAATATGATTTACTGTGGTAATTCCGCATATGAATTAGATAGAGCTAAAAAAAATATTAAAACTATGTTCAGCGAAGAAGAAAAATTAAAAGCAAAAATAATAATGGAGAAAATTGATGTATAAAATAATCGTACCAAGTTTTAAAAGGCATAAAACTCTTAAAGATAAAACTCTAAATTATTTAAGTAAAACAAATGTAGATAAAAATAACATATATATTTATGTTGCCAATGAAGAAGAAAAAAAAATTTATCAAGAAAATTTAGATAAAAATACCTATGGTCAAATAGTAGTAGGTAAAAGAGGCATTCCTCAACAAAGAAACCATATTCAAAAAACACATGAAATCGGTACTTGGTTATTTATGATTGATGACGATATTAAAAAATTATCAGAAAAAATTAACGATAAAAAACTTGTTGATTTAATTGATTTAGATGGCTTTATTAAAAATGCCTTTTCTTTATGTGCTAAAAGAAATATTAGATATTTTGGAACTTACCCTGTTGATAACCCTTTTTTTATGAAAAAAAACGTATCATTTGACCTTAAATATATCGTAGGGAATGTAATAGGAATTATTAATAACCATGATGTATTGCGTGATGAGGGTCAAGAATGTAAAGCTAGAGCAAATTATACTGCTGGTAAAGAATCCCATGAAATGACTGTAAAATACTATATAGCTGACAAGGGTATAGGAAGATTTAATTATATTGCGCCTACAACTGAATATTGGAAAGGAGAGGGTGGTCATCAAGTATCAAGAAATCAAGATGGAGAAAAAGAAGCAACTGATTGGTTAGCAAATAAATATCCACAATACTTTAAAAAAGTGTTAAGAAAGAATGGTATGTGGGATTTAACATTTAGAAGAATGAAAAAAGGACAAAACCATGGCTAGACCAATGAAACAAGTAGATGAGCAAACTATCCAAAAACTCGCTCAACTCCATTGTACTTATGATGAAATTGCCTCTTTCGTAGGTGTGTCTACTAAGACCTTACAACGCAATTATGTCCACCTAATAAAAAAGGGTAGAGAGACGGGCAATATAAGTTTGAGACGTGCACAGTTTGAAAAAGCACTAGGTGGTAATGTAGCTATGCAAATATGGTTAGGAAAACAACATTTAGACCAAAGGGATAAAATTGAACAAACTAATTACAACGAACCATTACCATTAGTAATTGAAGCAGAAAGTACAGATGTCAAAGAAAAAGGGTAATTTATTTGGTGCAACTATAGTATACACTAAAACTGAAAAAGGTACATCTATAGGGAGAAAACCTATAACTAGCACTATGAATAAAAATAAACGTAGACAACAAGGAAAGAAAAAATATCGTGGACAGGGAAAATAAAAGGATAAAACAGTTAGAGTGGGAATTAAAAGCAGTTAAAGATCAACGTGATAAGCTTCTTAAATTACTTGCTAAGCTTAAAAAGTTTTTAGATGATATAGGAATATAATTATTTAATTACGATAAGTAATATGATAAATAGCCTATTATGGCTAAAGCAAAATACAAGGGTAGATCAGTTAGACTTAACAAACCTATGCGTGGGGACGTTAAGAAATTTAAAGTATTTGTTAAAAATAAAAAAACAGGTCGAGTAGTCAAAGTTAATTTTGGCGATAAAAACTTATCTATTAAGAAAAATATCCCAGCTAGAAAACGATCATTTATGGCAAGATTTAGACCAATTTTAGCTAAAGCCAAAAGATCAAGCAAACAATTAAATACAACCCCTGTATATTGGGCTGTTAAGTCATGGAGAAAAGGATTTAAGATATGATTGATAGATGGTTATATACATTTTTTAGTTGGGTAGATTCATGGTTTAATTGGGTAGATAGTTTCTTCATTAAACCTAAAAAGAAAAGAAAAAACAAAAAAACTTCTCCTGAAGATTTATTTAATGGAGAATGAGATGCGAGATTCAAAATCATTAGAAAGCTTTTTAAAAAGAATAGAAAAAGAATTAAAACAAAAGAACATATTTAAACATCTCCGTAAGGAAGTTGATACAGGTGCTAATGGAACTCAAAAGTATGTTATTAAAAAAGGTGTTAATAAAGGTAAGATTGCAGAATGAAAATTGATACAAAATATTTAATCGCAATTTTAGGTTTTATTTTATCTGGTTTATCTGGTTGGATATTACTATCTATAGTAGAGTTAAAAGAATTTACTAGAATGATGAATGGAGAGTTACTTCAAATAGACAAACAAATAGGTAGAGTTTATAATTATATTAATAGCAAAAATTAATTTATGAGTATTACAATGTATGATTTATTTTATATCTATTTAGTTAGAATTTGCTATAAAATTATATGGTGGGCTACAGGAAAAAAATCAAAAAGAAAAAATAAATGAAATTTATTCTTGCATTTACTGTTTGTTCTGCGATTACAGGTTTTTGCAATAACACAATGACAGTTAAACCAGCTTATGATACTTGGACAGAATGTGTAGTCGCTGGTTCTGAATTAACAATTAAATTTGCAGAAAAACAAGAGGAATTGATTAATAGAGATAAATTATATATATCTTATTTCTGTAATGAAAATAACACTTACAAAACCCCAACATAAAGTTTCATCAAGTAAAAAAAGATTTAGAGTTTTAGTTTCTGGTAGACGATTTGGTAAAACTTATCTTTGTATTACTGAAATGATGAAATACGCAACTAAAGTAAAACAAAATATATGGTATGTTGCACCCACTTTTAAAATGGCTAGGGAAATCGTATGGTCTAAATTAAAAGAAATATTACATAGTTTTAATTGGATAGAAAATATTAATGAATCTAATTTAACTATAACTATTAAAAAAACAGGTAGTAAAATATCTTTAAAAGGTTGTGAGAACTATGATGGACTTCGAGGTACAGGTTTAAACTTTTTAATTCTTGATGAGTTTGCTGATATTGATGAAAAGGCTTGGACTGAAGTTTTAAGGGCATCTGTTGCTGATACTGAGGGAGATGTTTTAATGTGTGGTTCTCCTAAGGGTTATGGTAATTGGGCATATCGTATGTATTTAAAAGGCAAGGAAGATAGTGAGTGGGATAGTTTTCAATTTACTACTTTAGAGGGTGGTATGGTTAGTCAAGATGAAATAGAACAAGCTAAACAAGATATTGATATAAGAACTTTTAGACAAGAGTTTGAAGGTACATTTGAAAACTATGCTGGTGCAGTTTATTATAATTTCCACCCTGTAGACAATGTTAAGAAAAAAGAAATAGATTGGTCAAAACCTTTACATATTGGTTTAGACTTTAACGTGGATCCAATGTCAGCTTCAGTATCTCAAATTGATAAAGATATAATTCATTTTGTAGACGAAATAGTAATTTATTCTAGTAATACTGATGAAATGGTAGAAGAAATAAAAGATAGATACGGCAGTAAAACTAAAATTTTTGTTTATCCTGACCCAGCTTGTCGTCAAAGGAAAACTTCTGCTGGTGGTAAAACTGATTTAACTATATTACAAAACGCAGGATTTAATGTTAAATGCAAATTACGTCATAGTCCTGTAAGAGATCGTATCAATGCTGTGAACTCAAGACTAAAGTCAGCTGACGGAAATAGATACATTTATGTTAATCCAACTTGCAAAACGATCATAAAAGGGTTACAAAGGCAAATATATAAAGAAAATACAAATATACCTGATAAGGCAGAGGGATTTGACCATATGAACGATAGCATTGGATATTTAATAGAAATAGTAAAACCTTTAATATCTCAAAATACTTCATTCAAACCTCAAAGATGGGCAATATAAAATGGCATACGAAAGACAAGAAATTTTAGATGTTCACAAAGACTACGAAGAATCAATTAATAAATGGGAATTTTATATTAGAAGTTTTAATGGTGGTTTTGATTATTCTGCTGGTCAATATTTACATAGATATAATTTAGAACTTGATAACGAGTATGCAAAAAGATTAGGCAATACAGCTTTAGATAACCATTGTAAAAACGTAGTTCAAATTTATTCATCATTTTTATTTAGAGTAAAACCAAGTAGAGATTTCGGTAGTATACAAGGAGATCCTATTTTAGAATCATTCTTAAAAGATGCTGACTTAGAGGGTAATAATTTTAATACAGTAATGCAACAAGCACAAAATTATGCTTCTGTTTATGGTCATGTATTTTTATTTTTGGATAAACCAAACTTTACAACAAACACACTAGCTGAAGAAATTGAAAATGAAATAAAACCTTATTTAAGTATGGTTACACCTGAAAATGTATTTGATTGGAATTTTGTTAGACAAGTTAATGGAAGATATGTTTTAGATTATATTAAGATTAGAGAAGAAGTAGATAAAGATGGTGGTACATATTTTAGAATATGGACTAATGAAAAGATTGATACAGTTTATCAAAAAGCAAACTATGACGAACCAGAGTTAGTAGATACTGTTCCCAATCGCCTTGGCAAGATTCCAGCAGTAATCTTATACAATTCCAAATCGCACAAACGAGGAATTGGCATGAGCGATCTTACTGATATAGCTGATTTACAAAAAGCTATTTACAATGAGTACTCTGAAATCGAACAACTTATAAGATTAACTAACCACCCATCATTAGTTAAAACGCCAGGTGTTAATGCTTCTGCTGGTGCTGGTGCTATTATTGAAATGCCAGAAGAAATGGAACCAAATTTAAAACCATATTTATTGCAACCATCAGGACAAAATTTAGATGCTATTATGGAATCTATTAGAAACAAAGTAGAAGCCATAAACAGAATATCTCACATTGGTGCTGTAAGGAATACAAAAACACAAATAGCAAGTGGTATAGCATTACAAACTGAGTTTGAATTACTTAACGCAAGATTATCTGAAAAAGCTGATTATATGCAATTAGCTGAGGAACAATTATTTAAAATATTTGCTATGTTTCAAGGTAAAGAATTTGATGGAGAAATAAATTATCCTGATAGTTTCAATATAAGAGATTATGCAAGTGACTTAGTATTTTACCAACAAGCTAAATCAATCAATATTCAATCGCCTACTTTACAAAAAGAAATTGATAAAGAAATTGCTAGATCAGTAGTTGATGATGATACAAAATTAGGTGTTATATTTGATGAAATAGAAACTCAAAAAGAGTTAGGTCAATTTACACAAGATGAAGTTGAACAACCAGAAGTGGCTGAAGAAGTAGAGGCAGAGGAAGTTTAATGAATGGCAGATATAGTAGAAGAATTTGCAAACTATCGTATCAGGCAAATAGAAATAGCTGAAGCTGAATACTACGAACAATTAATTAAAACCCTTGATAGAATAGAAACACAAGTAATAGCATTTGCTTCTAGAGATTTACCAATTAAAGATAATGAATTATTTGATTTAAAATCTGCTGTTGCATTTCAACCAAAAATAAGACAAATTTTAGACACAGAATATTTGGCATGGTCAGATACAGTTGTTAGAGAGGGATTTAGCAAACAAGCTAAAAGGATAGAAAAAGCTTTTAAAGAAATAGGCAATATTCCTATTGAGTTTCAACAATTAACTGAAGCTGATTTAATATTAATTAAAAATTTAAAACAACAAGCATTTAGTCAATTTAAAGATATATCAAATACATTTACAAGAAACTTATCAGAAACAGCTTATCAATATACTTTGATAGGTACTACTAAAGAAGAATTACAAAAACAATTACGATTATCAATTAATGGCATTTACAGTAGTGCTGACGACAAGGAAATTGATAAATTAGTTAAAACTATAAAAGCTGATGAAGTAAGATATAGAAAACTAGACAGAAGATCAGCAGAAGCTTTAGCATTAAAGAAAAAATTAGACTTAAATATTCAAACCTTGCAATCTAAATATGCTAGTGATAGAGCTGGTAATAATATGAAACGATATGCTGGTCAGCTATTAAATGACACTTTAAGGCAATTTGATGCTACTTTAAACTTATCAAAGTCAAAAGATGCTGGTTTAACATACGTTAAATATTTTGGTAATGTCATACCTACCACAAGGGAACATTGTAGACTTGTCAGGAGTGGAAGATATGATAAAAGAAAATCAGGACTATTTACGATTGATGAAGTCAAGAAGTTATGGGCAAGTAAAAGCTGGTCAGGGAAACAATCTGGCGATCCTTTAATTGTTCGTGGTGGTTATAATTGTCGTCATCAATGGAGTTACGTCAATCCTAATTGGTATGATAGTAACGGAAAATTAATAATTGAATAAGGAGTAATATGTCAGAAGAAAATAAGGTTACTCAACCTACAAATGAGAACACAGAAGCTAAAACTGAAGCTACTGAAACAAAAGAAGAAACTAAAACTTTCACGCAAGATCAATTAAATAATATTATCGAACAAAGGATAATGGCTGAAAGAAAAAAATATGAAAAGAAAATACAAGAAGAAGAAAAACAAAAAGATGAGTTAGTTAAACAAAAACAACTTGAAGAAGCTAAGACTAAACAAGAACTTGAAAAAATAATGCAAGAACGTCTAGCGGAAAAAGAACAAGAATTAACAAACTATAAGCAACAAATGAAAATGGAAAAAGTAGATAAATCCATATTAAGTGTTGCTTCATCAAATAAAGCAGTGAACCCAGATCAAGTAGTAGCATTATTAAAATCTGAAGTTCAATTAGCTGATGATGGTAGAACAGAAGTCCTTGATCATAATGGAAACATAAGATATAACGAGAAAGGACAACCTTTAACAATCCAGGAGAGAGTTAAGGAGTTTTTAGATAGCAACCCACATTTCCGTCAAGGGTCTTTGTCAGGTTCAGGAAGCCAGAGTGCTATCGGTGGTAATAGCCAAAAACCCAAAGAAATAGGCGACTTGGATTTAAACAATCCATCTGATAGAAAAGTTTATGCAGAAATGCGTAAATCTAGAGGTGGTTTTAGATTAAATCCTAAATTAACAATTAACAATTAACAATATAGGTAAATAAGATGGCTAACGAAACAACATCGTCTACACTATCGGAACTGTATACAGAAATTATCCAAGAAGCTATTTTTAACTTCCAAGAAACTTCTGTAATG
>Ga0222719_10002000_pt1 | contig 19167 bp, 27 predicted proteins | sample C33_34DmetaG_FD_165039 | JGI IMG/M metagenome (GOLD analysis project Ga0222719, IMG submission 165039) | Estuarine water microbial communities from San Francisco Bay, California, United States - C33_34D | ecosystem: Environmental > Aquatic > Marine > Unclassified | place: USA: California... | reverse complement strand
ATAGAGCTGCGTTTGTAGCATCACAGGAGATTAACTTAGCTGCTTTTGTTGTTGAGGTTATGAAGAATATACAATGGAAATAATTAACTCGTATAAAGCACTTAAAGGTACTTTATTTAGAACATTGATCTATACTTTAGGTCACTTTATTATTGCAGCTAGCTGTGTAATGGTTATTACAGGTGCTGACTTTATAACCGCAATGACAGATGCTGTTGTTGAACCGTTAATTAATGCTGTATGGTTTTTTATCTTAGATAGGTTATGGATTTCAAATGGAGATTGATCTATTCGGTAACATAATTCAAAAAGATCAAGAAGTGGATCTCTCTGTAGAGAAAGATTCACCTTTTGTTTATATGAATTATATTAGCAATAAAAAGTATCCTTCATCATTTGACGGGTATAATAGTTTCTTAACTAACTTAGGTTTTAGTCAGAGAAAAGACACTGTCTTATACGCTAATGAAATGAATAAGTATTCGGACTTAGAAGTCAAAGCGCAATTTGACTTCTATTACCATAGTCTACCTAAGAAAAATTATTTTGCTAAATGGGCTAAAAAAGTGAAGACAGAAGACACAGAGATGATTATGGAATACTTTAAGGTTTCATATAAGGTAGCTAAACAGTATGAAAAGATCTTAAAAGAAGATCAATTGCAGCAGATTAAAAAATGGTTTGAAACTAGAAAAGGAGGTAAATAAATAATACGCGGGTCTTCTTAATTATGGAAGATAAAAATGTTAGATAATTTATTAGAAGTGAGATTGCGAGAAAAAGATGACTTCCTCAAAATCGTTGAAACTTTAACTAGAATTGGTATCTCTACTAGAGATAAAAAGCTAGTTCAAACCTGTCATCTGTTTCATAAAAGAGGTAAATATTATATTTGCCATTTTAAAGAACTATTCAAACTAGACGGTGTAGACAAGTCAGATATATCTGTAGAAGATATTGAGAGAAGAAACGCTATTGCTAAGCTTTTAGAAGAGTGGGGGTTGTGTGAAATCCTTCAGAAAGAAAAAGCAGAACCAAGTTCTTTAAACAGAGTTAAAATCGTTCCTTATTCAAGGAAAAGAGATTATACCCTTAAACAAAATTACACAATAGGTAAAAAGGCTGCTGAGTAGCTTATAATAAAGGTATGGATTACTATACTAATATTGTTCGACGCGGTGATAAGCTGCTTATCAGGGGTGTGCGAAATGGTGAAGAGGTTCGTGACAAAGTTCGTTACGAACCTACACTATTTGTTGAGCATACTAAAGATTATGGATTTAAATCTCTTTACGGTAAGAATCTTAAACCGTTAGATTTTGATAATATGAATGCTGCTTTCGCTTTCGCGCAAGAGCATAAAGATTCTAATCTTAAAATTTATGGTTTCCCTCGCTTTGAATCGCAGTATTGTCTTGAGAATTTTGGTGATGCTATCGATAAATGGAATAAAGAAGACTTAAGAGTCTTTAATATTGATATCGAGGTAACCTCTACTGAAGGTTTTCCAGAAGCTAAAGATGCTGCTTACCCCGTAACCGCTATATGTATTCATGATTCTAAGATTGATAAGTTTGTGACTTTTGGTCTTAAAGGTGATTGGAAAGAAGATGAGTCGATTCTTCCTGAAGATATTCGCTCAAGAGTTGTGTATGTTAATTGTAAAACTGAGACAGAACTGTTTAATAAATTTTTACAATACTGGAATAAGTTTACACCTAATATTGTTACTGGCTGGAATATTGAAAAGTTTGACTTTCCTTATCTTTATAATCGTCTAGAAAACTTAGGTATAGGTGGTTATAAACTATCCCCTTGGGGTAGAGCTTCTCTTCGACATATTCAAACTCAAAGAGGAGAAGAGCTAGCTGTTAATATTGACGGTGTAGATCAGATTGACTATATCGATCGTTATCGTAAAACTAAGATTCAAGAATCATACAGGCTAGATTTTATCGCGTCTGTTGAGCTAGGTGAACGTAAACTAGACTACTCTGAAGTGTCTGGTTTACATATGCTTTACTTTGAGAATTTCCAGAAGTTTATTGATTATAATATTCAAGACGTTAATCTTGTTAAACGTCTTGATGAAAAGTTAGGTCTTATTGATGCGCAGATTATGATTGCGTATATGGCTTGTATTAACTATGGTGAAGTCAACTCTACAGTAAGAACCTGGGATAGTTTGATCAATAAAGATCTTCAAGGTAATAGAATTATACCTCATTTTCATATTACTACAGCTGAAGCTTCAGGTCAAATACCTGGTGGTCATGTTAAAGAACCTCAAGTAGGTAAACATGGATGGTGTATGTCATTTGACTTAAACTCCCTGTATCCTCACCTAATTATGCAGTTTAATATCTCACCTGAAACCTTTAGACCAGAACATCAAGTATGGCCTATGGATGGTGATATGGAGAGAGTTCAGAAGTTTTTGGAGCACGAGCCCTATAAAGCACCTAAAGGATTGTCAGTATCTGGTTCAGGATACACGTTCTCCAATGAGGCTGAAGGGGTAATACCACGTCTAATGCGTAAATTGTATGATGAACGTAAGATTGTCAAGCAGGCTATGTTACAAGCTCAACGAGAAGGTAAAGATGATTCACTATTAAATCTTCGTCAGTATGTTATTAAGATTCTACTTAATTCAGGTTATGGCGCGTTTGTTAACAAGTATTTTAGATGGTATGATCAACGTATTGGTAAGTCGATTACTTTATCTGGTCAGTTAATTATTCAGGTTGCAGAACGTGAAATTAACAAATGGATGAATAAGGTAATGCAATCTGAAGGTAAAGATTATATTATTGCTATCGATACTGATTCCAACTATCTTAACTGTCAGCCTCTTGTTGAAAAGTTCTTTGGTAATAAGAATAAAGAAGAGATTGTAGATATTTTAGATAAGATTGCGAAAGAACAGATACAGAATGTACTTGAAAAAGGCTTTCAAGTAGAAAAAGAATATTTAGGTGCTTTTGAGCAGAAGATGGTTATGGAAAGAGAAGCTATTGCTTCTTCTGCTTTCTGGACAGCTAAAAAGCGGTATGCTATGTGTGTTTGGGATATGGAAGGTGTTCGTATGCCTGCAGACAAACCTAAGCTAAAAATTCAAGGTCTCGATGCTATTCGTTCCTCTACTCCGCAGTCGTGTAGAGATGCTTTACTTACTATGATACGATTAACTCTTTTAGAAGATGAAAGAACTGTTCAGGAATATATTGCAGACTTCAAAGATAAGTTTTATAATATGCAATTTGAAGATATCGCTTTTCCTAGAACTATGAATAATATTACGAAGATGACTATGCAAGATGGTTTTGGTAAAGGTACACCTCCACATATTAGAGGTGCAATTGTTTTTAATAGATTACTTAAAAAGTATGAGTTAGAAAATGATTGGGAGTCTATGAAAGATGGTGAGAAAGGTAAATTTATTTACTTACGAGAACCTAATAATATCGGTACAAATGTGTTATCTTTTAACCACACTGTACCTAAAGAGTTTGATTTTACGAAGCATATTGATTATAAAAAGCAGTTTAGTAAAGCTATTATTGAACCTATGGAAATTATTCTTAATCCGATTGGATGGTCACCAGAGAAGCAAAACACTCTAGAAGACTTCTTCGGGTAATAAATAGAATAAGAGGATATTAATATGGATGAAAATATTATTAAACAGTTTGGTTCTTTAGCTAACTTTAGGAGTTTTCTTGAAGAACAAATTACAGAAAAAATTAATGACGGCGCGGAAATCTCTAGAGGTAAATCTCCTACAGAAACTTCTAAAGAAGAAAAAAAAGAAAAAAAGATTTCTAAAGAAGTTAAAAAGAATGCTGATGGGTCAGGTTCAGAAATTCATTACGACACATCTGGTGAAGAAATGCCTCCTCCAGAGGATATGCCTCCTCCGGCTCCTCCTGTGGACCCGACAGGTCAACCTGGTTCACAAATTGCTGTTGGACGTAAAGAAGTAGATGATGTAGAAGCAGATCCTAAGGCTGTTCCTATTAAACTTTCTGGGAAGAAAGAACAACTTAATATGAAGCCTAAAATTACAGTCAAAGATGATGGATTTAAACGATAGTAATTTGGAGATTTACGCAGCTAAGCATTATAGATCAGAATCGTGTCTAAGTAAAGATGAATTTATAGAAGATTTAAATAGACACAAACTTGCGAAAAAACTGACTAAAAAATTTGCAGCGGAACGGTCAGACAATATTAGATTATTATGTAACCATATATTATGTTTTACAAATAGTTTTGAACTACCTGCAGCTAAAAATATATTAATGCATGGTGTTTCTGAAAAAGAGAAGACAGTTATGAAGACAGTATTAAATTATTTTGGATTTTTATTACCTAATGAAATGCCGAATATTAAATTCGATCTTTATACAGCTAAGATTTTAAAAGAGATGGATAATGGCCGTTAATCAGGTTGTAGATACAGTTATTATTTTTAGAATATTAAAGAAGTTAGTAACTCCTTTTAATAAAACAGCAGCTTTTAAAGCTGGTGTAATTGATAAGAATGGTAAAATCTTAATTAGACCAGGTGAAAGAACAGCTGATCAGAAGAAAACAATTACTCTTTTAGATAGAATGGTTTTCAATCTTAAAAGATTGCTAGCTAAAGTACCTGGTGGTAAAACACAGTTAGCTACTTATGTAGCAGCTCTTGCTTTACTTAAAGAACATGTAGAAAATCAGAGTAACTCAGAAACATCTCATGTTTTATTAGAAAAAATGCAAGAACATAACATAATTCCTCCAGTTAAACATGATCTATCTACACCAGAAGGCTTTATGGATGCGTGGGAAGAAGCTATGTATGAAAGTTCTGTTTCAGGCGCTTCTTTTGGTGGTGCTTTCTCAGGTGCTGGTACTAACGCACAAGTTAATGCTACAGGTATGGCAGGTATTGACCCTGTACTTGGCGATAAAAAAATCAAGAAACGTAAAGATCTCAGAAAAATACTAGACAGATAGATATAATATCTGTATGTTCAAGACTATTTCTGAAAGTGTTATGCAGGGTACTTGTCCCTATTGTGGACGAGATTCGTTTGTCTATACTTTCGAAGATAGTAAAATGTTTCTATGTCACCATTGTCAAAGACATCTTAATTATGAAAAAGTAGAGAATAATGTTAACAGTAATAATAATGCTAGTAGGGATATACGGAATGCTAACACCGTTATTATCAACTATGATAATGTCTTACATAACTGTACGGTTTTATCTAATCTTCCTGACGACCATTTCTGCTTACAATATACACGGTCCAGGAACATCCCTGTTAGTGTGTATTCTGAGCTTTACTATTGTGAGGATTTTGGAGAAGTTGCTTCGTATGCCGAAGTTAAAGCCGGAGTATCTAAACGACTAATATTACCTTTTTATAATAAAGATGGTGAGCTGTTTGGGCTACAAGGTCGATCTTTAGATAATTCAGAACCAAGATATATTACGTTAATGTTTAATAAAGAAGAAGAAAAACTATTTGGTATGCATAAAGTTGATATGACTAAGACTTTTATCTGTGTAGAAGGACCCATAGACAGTTTATTTTTGAAAAATTGTATCGCAATGGCAGGTTCTGATGGCCTATCAGATAAATATATTTCAAACGCTGTCCTATGCTTTGATAATGAGCCACGGAACAAGCAAATCGTTGACAAGGTGGAGAGATATATTGACAAAGGATTTAAGACAGTTGTTTGGCCGGACCACATCAAAGAAAAAGACATAAACGACATGATACTAAAAGGTATTGATGTTCAAGGTATTATTGAACGCAATACTTACGCTGGTTTAGCAGCAAAAATTAAGTTTAACGCATGGAAAAAAATTAATGGCTAGTAAGATAAAAGTAGACTATAATAAAGATAATCTCTTAACAGAATACGCAGTAGGTATGTTAGAAGATTTTTACATGTTAGAACACGAAAAATCCCCTCAAGACGCATTTGCAAGAGCTTCAGAAGCATGGGCGACTTTTAATGGAGAACTAGACAAAAAATTAGCTGAACGTTTATACGAGTATGTTAGTAAAAAATATTTTATGTTCGCTTCACCTGTATTATCAAACGCACCTAATGGAAAGAAAAAAGACAAAGGTCTTCCTATCTCTTGTTTCTTGACTTATGTACCTGATACTCTAGAAGGTCTTATTAGTCACAGCTCAGAGTTGCGCTGGTTATCTATCTATGGCGGTGGTGTTGGTGGTCATTGGTCTGATGTCCGAACTGTTAGTGATATCGCACCAGGACCAATGCCGTTTTTACATACAGTTGACGCTGATATGATTGCATATAAACAAGGCAAGACACGTAAAGGTTCATATGCTGCATATATGGATGTATCTCATCCAGACATTATGGAATTTATTAACATGAGAATTCCTACAGGTGACGTTCAGCGTAAAGCTTTAAACCTACATAATGCGGTTAATATTTCAGATGAGTTTATGCATTGTGTGTTTACTAACGAACCTTGGCATCTAAAAGATCCAAAGGATAACTCAGTTAAGGAGACTGTAAATGCTCGTAAATTATGGGAACGTATTCTCGAAATTAGGTTCAGAACCGGAGAACCATATCTTAATTTTATTGACACTGCTAACAACGCGTTACCTTCCAATTTAAAGAATTTAGGATTAAAAATTCATGGATCTAATCTTTGTAATGAGATACACCTTCCAACAGGTCCAGACCGTACTGCAGTCTGCTGCCTTTCGTCTCTTAATCTTGAACTATATGATGAATGGAAGAATACGTCTATTGTCGAAGATCTTATCACTATGCTCGATAATGTTATTCAGTATTTCATTGATAATGCTCCAGATGCTATCTCAAGAGCAAGATATTCTGCTGAGAGAGAAAGATCAATTGGACTAGGAGCTATGGGTTTCCATTCTTACTTACAAAAGCATGGCATTGCATGGGAATCAGAAACCGCATCTGTAAAAAATGTTATTATGTTTGATAATATTAAAACAAAAGCATCAAATCAATCAAAACAATTAGCGAAAGAAAGAGGAGAATATCCTGATGGTACTGGAACTGGCTTTAGACATGCACACTTACTTGCAATCGCTCCCAACGCTTCTAGTGGTATCATTCTTTCTACTAGTCCTTCTATTGAACCGTTAAAAGCTAACGCGTTTACACATAGAACACGTGCAGGTTCTTTTCTAGTTAAAAATAATCATTTAGCGAAAGTGTTACAAAAGTATGAAAAAGATAATGATAAAACTTGGTCATCAATCATTACAAACAAAGGCTCTGTGCAGCATCTCAGTTTCCTTTCATCAAAAGAAAAAGATATATTTAAGACTGCTCAAGAACTCGATCAAATGTGGGTCGTACAACATGCGGCGGACAGGCAGAGATTCATCTGTCAAGGACAGTCTGTTAATCTTTTCTTCCCTTCAGGCTGCGACAGATCCTACGTTAATAAAGTACATCTTAGCGCCTGGGAAAAAGGCCTCAAAGGTTTATACTACTTACGGACAGAAGCGAAAAGTCGCGCTGAAACCGTCGCAGATAAAGTCGAGCGTATCGCGCTCGAAGATTACAAGGGAACTGTTATCTACGGTAAGGACGATTGCCCCTACTGCGAAATGGCTAAAGAAGAGTTTCTGATGAGAGGAGTCGAATTTGAATTCGTTAATCTTAAAGAAATAGGCAAAAGCGCCGCAGAAGTAACCGGTAGAGATGTAAAAACTGTACCACAAATTTACTATAATGGTAGTTATGTAGGGGGTTATCAAGAACTTATGACCTTCCTAGATGAGAATGTCACTTTAGAAGAAGGTGACGAATGTAGAGCGTGTGAAGGATAAGGAGAACTTAATGTCTACATATACAGACGAGCTTAAACAAGAATTAGATAGGGTTACTATCAAGGGTAATCCTGATAAAAATTCTTTTGCAAAACTAGCTTCTATTATTTGGAGAATGGATCAACGTATTCAAGTATTAGAAGAACAAATTGTTATTGATGATAAACCTGTGAAGAAAACAAAAACAACTAAAAAGGAAGATTAATGTCAGTATTAGAAGAATCAAAAACGTATAAACCATTCCTTTATCCATGGGCAGTTGACATGGTGAAGAAGCATGAAGAAATTCATTGGGTAGAAGATGAAGCTGAACTATCAGAAGATGTTCAGGATTGGCGCACAAAGTTATCAGAAGAAGAGAAAGAGTTTATCACACATGTGCTTAGATTGTTTACTCAATCAGATGTACAGGTTGGTGCTAATTATCACGACTTTTTGATTCCTAAATTTAAGAACAATTAAATTCGTAATATGCTAGCTTCGTTTGCTAACAGAGAAGGTGTACATCAAAGAGCATATGCGTTGTTAAACGATACTCTTGGTCTACCTGAAGAAGACTTTCATAAGTTTTTAGACTATACTGAAATGGCAGATAAGATTGAATTCATGCAAGACAATAATGTTTCGACCCAGACTGGGTTAGCATTAGCGCTAGCGCAATCAGTCTTTAATGAAGGTATGTCATTGTTTGCATCATTCGTTATGCTTCTGAACTTTCAACGGTTTGGTAAAATGAAAGGTATGGGCACTATCGTAGAATGGTCCATTCGCGATGAATCTATGCACGTTCAAGGTAATGCTAAATTGTTCAGAACATTTTGTGATGAACACCCACGCATTGTTAATGATGAATTGAAATCTAAAATTTATCAAATGTCTAAAGATGCAGTAGCATTAGAAGACAAATTTATTAAACTAGCTTTTAAAGGTAATGTTATTGAAGGTATTACTGAGAAAGAAGTTAAGCAATACATTCGTCACATTGCTGATAGAAGACTATTACAATTGGGTATGAAACCAAAATTCAATGCTAAAGATAATCCTATTCCTTGGCTTGATTGGGTTCTCAACGGAGCTTCACATGATAACTTCTTTGAGAAGAGAGTTACTGAATATTCTGTAAACGGAATGGAAGGTAACTGGGGAACATACGAAAAAACGGCTGCTTAAATGTTAGATCGTTTATTTTCAGACACACTCTGGATATACACAGGCATTGGAGGGTCGCTCGCAGGAGCGGCTTTCCTTGCTTATTTTAAAGATACAAGAGCGGGTTTATGGTGTTATGCTAAATTAGATCTGTTCTTAGACTACCTTGTAGCTAGATACGGTTGGACTTGGTTAGAACAGCCTACTGATGCTTGGAGAAAAAAGTATCCTCATGTTACTAAAAAGATTGACGAACTTGAGGAACGAATTAAATTATTGGAGAAAAAATAATGTCAGATAAATCACTACATGAACAAATTCAAGAACAAATGGAAGCGTATCTAGCTGAAGCAGAGCGTTTTGATGGTAAAGGTATTAAAGGCGCATCTGCATCATCACGTAAAGCTCTAGGTGAGATCGCTAAACTTTGCAAAGCTCGTAGAGCTGAAATTCAAACAAAAAGAAACAGCATGTAATGGATATGCTAGAAGCTTTAATTAAACAATATGAAGGTGAGATTGCTGTAGCAAAAGCTACAGTTCGTATCTATATTAATAATAGTGTAGGTATTGGTGAACACCCACAGCATGCGGAAGAAATTGATAATCTGTTAACTAAGATTGCTGACTGTCAAGACAAAATTGAAGCTGCTGAGGCGATGTTGGATTCCAACCCTCAACTTCTCTAAAATCTTTAAGATGACTCGCTCTTAACCTTATGTTTAGCATATCGTTTAAACATAGCGGGTCATCTCTAAATTTCCACTGTAATAAAAACTCTTGCATTTTAGCATGAGATTTTGCAGAAAATTCTCTAATAACTTCTTTGGTCAATTGACCTTCATACTCTTTTACAATAGTAGAAGATCCAAAATACTTTTCAAATTGTTTATCAGTCTTACCTGAATAACCAATATAATATCTACCATCTGGGAAGTATGTACAATATACTCTATGCACCTTAGGAGGTGCTTTTTTTCGCTTTCTCATATATTATTTATTTTAATACACGTTAAGTATCTTTGCACCTTTTGCGTTACCTGTAGAAAAATCAGATAGAATAATAACAGTGTTTCCCGATCCTGTCATTTTTACTGAAGGGTTCATAATATAACTACTGTTAGAAATTACTTGAGTCCAACCGTAGTTAGGTTCTATAGCATGTGTCCACCCTGTCCTTGTAACAAATGTACTTCCACTTCTGTCATAAAAATTACTTCGGTATTGATAAGTACCTTGAACGTAGTGAACTAAAGCAACACTCGCATCTTCATTCAAAACAATAGAATCGCGGGAAGTACTACTAGTGCCCACTGGCAGATTTGAATTTGTTAAAGTTATTGCACCGTTTGATTTATTAAAGGTATACAGTGCTGGATTAGACCCTTTAGGGTTGTATGTAATGAAATTCTCACCATTACCAGAAACCGTTACATGATTGTCTGTGTGAACTCCATTTCCCATATTATAGGTAGATTCATACCAAGAATTTCCTGATCTTCTATAAACATGTATATAATGATTACCACTAGCATCATGAGGAGCATCGGTTGCCCAACCGAACCCTGTAGTGCTATAATTGTTTGCATTTCTGTCCATGAATATGATAACATCCCCGTCTTTTTTAGCTATTGATGGAGGTTGAAAGTGAGCACCCCACTGATAATTAACAGACTGTGCTGCACTGTGTTGGAAGAATTTTTCAACAGACCACGAAGAACCCGATCTTCTCCAACATAGCACTCCTCCATAGCCGTTTGTAGTACCTGATCGATATTTAAACTCTAATCCCATAAACATTCTATTAGCATCTTTATCAATATCAACCCATCTGCAATACGAGGCGTTTCCTCCACCCTGACTTAATCCACTTAATGTTGTAGATAAAGAATAGCTTGTTGAACCTGGAGAACTAGAATAGTAAACTGCAACAACATCGGTTGTATCAGATCTAGTCATAAAGACCCATTTACCATCGTCTGATATAGATGCATCAAACACGGTTGATTGCGTAGCGTTTTGAATTATTTCTACAAAATCCCATGACATGCTAGCGCCGGCTCCTGCAGGATCTCTTTTAAATACAGCAACTCCTCCATTACCACCACTACCCAATCGCTGACCAATTACTAAAGCCCACATACCGTTATAGCTTATATCTGGAATAATAGTGTCACCCCAATCATAACCTGATGGGAATGTAGCATTATTTAATTCAGTAAACGCACCCATTGTCAAAGATGCACCTACGACATTAGTAGAACTAGCAGCATTACCTACTCCTGAACCAATTCTATCTGAAGTAAGAGGAACTGAAGTATCTTGAATAGTCATAACATAGGTGTCACGAGTAGTTCCATACTGACTACCTGATCTTAAATACAATAACATTGTTTCAGGACCTTCAGTTGTCACATCTTCTTGAATGGTTGTTGAACCAGTATGGGTGTAGTAAAAATCGCTTCCTGATGTAAAAGGTCCAGCTTTAGTTAATTGACCCTGATACGGGTTAACGTCGGTTAATGGTAGATTTTGATGCCACCACATAGTTTCACTTGAATTGTACACTCTAGCTACAAAGTTAAGTACATCTCCTTCATCAGGGGTAGCACTCGGGGTTGTATGCCAAGTATATGAAACTGCTCTAGAAGTGTCTGCGACACTAACTGAAACAGTCTGTCCACCGGCAGCTAGCACCATTGTTTCCGTTCCTTCATTAGCAGCGTCTTCTCTGAATGTGAATGTAAGAGAGTCAGCGCCTCCTGCTTCAATAACAAAGTTACCACTTATACTCCCCGTACTCAAATCTGAACTATTAATTCCTGTAATAGAATAAGGAACATTTGTTCCTACATCAACATTTTCAGTTGTTAACGTAACTATTGTGGATTGTCCTTCATTTGCTGAAGTGGGTGAAGCGGAAAGAGTATAAACTGGTTCAGCTGCACCGCCGGCTAATACTGATCTTGCGAAACCTAATGGCATTTAATATCTCCAGAAAAAATTATGTATTCTATTTATAAATATATCGTACAAGATTGATGATCGTGTATAGAATAGACGGGCTGGACGTGGGGGCAGTACCCACCGCCTCCACCATAATTACTTGGAGAGATCAATTGTTTAAATCTATTAGAGTTTGGTTTGAAAAACGGGTTGCTGAAAAAGAAAAAAACAGAGTAAAATATCTAGGTAAGTAATTATGATGGGGGCGAAATAGGATCGACAGACGTGGTAAAGGTATTCGTAGATCGAAGTACATTTAAAGTAACTGCAAAACGCAAGTCTACTTTCGCTTCAATCCTTGGTGTGAAGAAAGAGGTTACCTCATCTTCTGCTCAGGCTCTTGCAGCAATCGCCTAGTAGAGTTAAGTACTACTAGCGGGGTTTTTTGAGAGGGTTTTTCCTGGCAACAGAAAAAATCCTCTTTTTTTTATAAATAATTTGTCTATTATTTTTAAGGAAAAAAAATGCCATTAAGTTTTGCAAGATCAATATTAGCAGGTGGAGTAGCTGAACCGGCTTATGTGGTTACTTCAGATAAAGTTTCTGTTAACGAAGGGGACTCAGTAACATTTACTCTTACAACAGAAAATGTGGAAGAAGGTTCTACTTTTTCATATGAAATTTTAGGTGTAAGCAGTGCCGATCTTTCTGGCGCTAGTTTAACAGGAAATTTTGTTGTAGAAGCAGACGGTACAGACTCAATAACATTTAACGTTGCAGAAGACTCTCTTACGGAAGGAGAAGAAACCGCCGCGTTAAGGTTCTGGGCTGGCGCTTTACCAGATGTAACTGTAACAGTTAATGATACTTCGTTGACACCTACATATAGTTTATCAAGATCAGCAACTGCAATTAATGAAGGTCAGTCTGTTACATTCACACTCTCAACCACTGGTTTAGCTGATGGTACAACTGTTCCTTACACGTTATCTGGTATTTCTTCTTCCGATATTGGAGGTGTTAGTCTAAATGGTAACTTTGCAGTTAACAATGTCGGTGTCGCAACTGTTACGTTTACAGCAACAGCAGACTCGACCACCGAAGGCTCAGGAGAAACTCTTACCATTACTTCTGGTGGGCAATCTACAACTTGTTTTATTAATGATACATCAAAACAAATTCAATACAATGCTATAACTGTTAGTGATACAACTCCAAATGAAGGAGATACTTTAGAATTTCAATTCTGGGTGTATAATAGTACTCAAACAATGTATTGGTCTATAGATGGAAACCCAACAGCTGACTTTACTAGTGTTTCGGGTTCTTCAACATATAGTCAAACATCATCAGATGCAAATAATACCTATTATAAACATTTTTTGAGTATTCCTATTACAGCAGATACAACTACTGAAGGTAATGAGTTAAAATATCTTAGAATTAGAACATCTAGTACAAGTGGAACAATTGTGCTTACACAACCGTTTACTATTCAAGACACATCAATAACAGTACCTTATGCTAGCTCTACTCTTACAGATACAGGTTATGCTTCATATGGAAATTATTCTGTTGGTGCATATGTTCAGGGGTTACCATCATATTTTTGGGATATATCTGATCCAGACAGTAATGATAGAGGTATAAGATACACTGTTGGTGGTGGTGCTATTGTAGGTCCTTATACATATTACTCTTTAGCAACAGCTGGTACTAATTATCTATCTGTGGTAGAGCATTATAATCATTCAGGTGCTACTAATGGTTGGCATGCTATTGGGTGGGCATATGGTCACAGATCAGCTGTTAATCAAAGTGGTTTAACAGGGTCATATACTGATTACAGTGCTCCAACTAATGTTAACATAAATAAAATGTTCACTGGTTCGTATCATAAAAACTTTTTTCATTATGTAGCCCAAGACAACGGTATTTATAGATTTTATAAGTATGATGTTATTAACCGTACTACTACATTGTTGTATAGTTTTAATTATGCTGCTTCTACTCCAAACGGTGTACATTATCAAGCATTGTGTTCAATTTACGATTACTGTAGAGATATTTGGATAGTGCATGCAAGAGGAGACAGTGGTGCAGGAAACGCTGCGACTTATTTAGAAATGTGGGATAGCACAGGTTATCTTGGTAGAAAATATGTTGGTGTAAATATAATGGGTGGAATATTTGTTAACGCAAACACTAATGAAACACCTAGCATTAATGATTACATAATTCTTAAAAAGAAATCTGGAAATATTCAAACATTGAGAGCGAGTTAATAATAAAAAATTAAGTAAAACTGTTATAAATATATTAGACGTCGAGTAATCGAGTCTATATCAACTGTCCATAAAACGGAGGTTAACATGACAGGAACTTACGCACTGCCTAGACAGGCATTCATTGGGTTTGATCGTATCTTTGATCAACTCGAAACTATCCACAGCCAAGCTAAAGATACTTATCCGCCACATAATGTTGTTCGTGAAAACGAATTTCAGTATATTGTGGAATTAGCCGTTGCTGGATTTACCGAAAAAGATGTTACTATTGAAGTGAAAGATCATATCTTGACTGTAACTGCTCAACGTGAGCAGCGTAGAGAACAAGAGAAGTATCTTCACAAAGGTATCTCTGCTCGGAAGTTCAAAAAGTCATTTCGTCTCTCAGAATACACTGAGGTACGAGGAGCTGAAATGAAGGATGGCATACTTGCGATTGGCCTCGAAGTAGTCCTTCCTGAAGAGAAGCGTCCCCAGACAATTCAAATCAATAGTCATACAAAGGGGATTAAAAATGACAGCACTAGCACTAAAAAGCTTTTCTCTCGTTCGTGAGGGTTTTATTAATGGCTTAGCATCATGGATGCTTGGTCATGCAAGAGCAGTTGGTAAGGCAGTTGAACTTTCACGTTCTATGTCAGCTAACGAGCTTATTGCAACACATTTGCTTAAAGAATATCCAGAGCATACTTACTACAGCTTATTGGCAGAACTTAATCGTAATACAATGGAGCGAGTTTATGGTAAATAATCTTTGGAAATATTTTTTTAAAAAAGCAGGTTGTACTCCTGAATCAATTTGGGAAATTGAGAAATTACTCACAGCTCAAGTAAACAGGATTAACTAATGTGGCCTTACACTGAAGAAGAGAATAGTAAGCTAAACTAATAAATAAATGGAACAGGGTAACTTGTTCCATTTTTATTTTATAATATAAAAGGTAGGAGAATTATAAATGCCATTAGCTTTTGCAAGATCAGTACTAACAGGTGGAAATAGTAAAAGTTTTACTCTTTCAAGAAGTTCCACATCAATTAATGAAGGTAATTCTGTAACTTTTTCATTAACTTCTTCAGGTCTTCAAGGAGAATCCATTCCTTATACAGTAACCGGTATTAGTAGCGCTGATTTATCTTCCGGAAGCCTTACAGGAAACATTGTTATTAATAATAATGATATAGGGTCTGCTGTTTTTACTTTAGCCAGCGATTTTACCACTGAAGGTACAGAGACTATGGCATTTACAATAGGTGAAGATTTTCAAAATTTTGCAGATGAGAATGGATTTTCTTCATCAGTAACTATTAATGATACTTCAAAAACACCTACAGTTTCTATTTCCCGTTCTTCTTCTAATATTAATGAAGGTCAATCAGTTACTTTTACCTTCTCCACCACAAATCTAGGTTCATCTCAACGAATTTATTATAAAATTACCGGTGTTAGTTCTTCGGATATTAGTTCTGTTTCAGGAGCTACATATTCTGCAGGTTCGATTAGTTCAGAAGCGGGCTATATGACAACAAATTCAAGCGGTGTTGACACAATTACAATTACTCTTTCTGAAGACGAATTAACAGAAGGAAACGAAACGCTTACAATAACATGTACAAGATTAGCAAACTCTTCTGGTACTACTGTAAGATCTATAGGTAACGTTTCAAGCACATGTACTATTTCAGACACTTCAGTTGCTCATCCTGTTGGACAATTTGTAGTGAATTCCCAAAACCAATCATATTCTGCAACTTCAAATAACTTAAACCCCAACCTGGCTTACACCGTCAGATCATCTAATTCCGGATGGGGCGGAGGAATAACCTATAATTGGACAGTTCCAGCCGGGGTTAGTGATTTAGCAGTTGTTACTGTTGGCGGCGGCGCGGGTGGAATGGGTTCGGCAGCGAACATACAAAACACTTATGCGTATAGATCTGGTTTATATGCTTTTGGTAGCCCTGGCGGCAGTGGAGGTTCTCTTACCGCTAATTCATTTAGAGGTTTAACTCCTGGTACAGTCTATACTCTCACGGCCGGCATGGGCGGCGCCGCAGGTAACGTCGCCGGTAATACGACAACGGGTAATACTGGCATCACAGGAGGGTCTTCTATATTTGCTCATAGTAGCGGTTATCAAGACGTTACCAGTGCACTTGGTGGACGTGCAGCGTCTACTAATAACGCGACAGCTAATAATACAACAGGTAGGTATTGGTACAATAGTAACTCTAATGCTACAAACTACAATGATCTTTCAAGTGGAGTTACTAGAACCGGTGGTACATTTGGTGGACACGGCGGGCCTCATAGTAAAGGTAGATCGCAATACTCTTCATCTTTTAATGGTGCTGTACAACACTCTTACGCTACCCAAACAGGAGGAGGAGGAAGTGGCGCATCTGGTTGGGGTAATCAATTATCTTACCCTTCCGGAGGAGAAGGTGCGCCCGCGAGTTCAGCAAATTATCTCCAGACTAACGGTAGCTCCGGCAATAACACCTATGGCGGTGCCGGAGGAGGAGGAGGCTCTTTCTACTTGAGTGGTAGAGGCGGAGGTGTAGGTCTTGATGGTCCTGGAACTGCTGGTGCTGGAGGAACTGGTACAAATAGTGTCAACGACAATAGTTACGCAAACCAAGGCCAACCCGGAAGCCCTTGGAGTGGTTTTGAATATGGAGGCGGCGGTGGTGGAGCCGGAAGTCGAATAAACACAAATGATGCTGGTGGCAGAAGCGCTGGCAGCGGACATACAGGTGCTATAAGAATTAAATGGTCAAAAGATGCGTCGTGGTAAGTAACTCTAAAGATAAGGTAAGTGTATGTTTTATTATGAATATTATTTTAAAGAAAATTTTTTTTCTGATAAGGAATGCGATCAAATATTAAAACACTATGAAAATAACATATTTTCAAAAGATGAAGGCGGTGCCGGTTTTAAAAAAGCTCAAAGCTTTGTATCGTTATTAAAAGATAAAGACCCTTATATTTCTTATATTAATGATTTTGTAATGTATAATAATAGAGAATATTTTGGCTTAGACATTGACGAAGCACCTTCTTCTGTTAATATTAATAATTATGAAAACGATAACAATAATTATGATTGGCATATAGATTCAAGTTCTGAAGGATCATTAAGAGATATTAAAATTACAGTAATTTTAAATATTTCCGAAAATAATAATTTTTCTGGTGGTGATTTTTATATAGCTCCTGGTAGAAAGAGATTAGTAAAAGAAATAAGATCTAAAGGTTCTATTCTTATATTCCCGTCGTATTTTCCTCACAAAGTTACTAATGTTACAAATGGTAAAAGAACTTCACTCTCTGCTTGGTATAAAGGTCCTAAATTAAAATGACAGAAATAGATATGCTTGATACTAATAATTATAATTTAAAAAAAATGGATGTAGAAAAAGATAATTTTATAAAAATTTACGACTTTCCTGATAAAGTATGTGAAGATTTAGTGGGGTGGTTTCATGAAATAAAAGATTATAGATCTCTTCAAGTCAAGCGCTTTGGTAACGTTGTTGATAAAACAGATAAAATTAAAAGATCAACTGATGTTAGTGTTTGTTATCAAGATAGTTTAGATTTTTTTCAGGTTAATAATTATTTACGTTTTTTAAATTCCGCTTTACTAGATTATATTAATACGTTCCCTATATTAAAAGAAGGTCCTAAAATAGGTTTAAATAGTGATTTTAACATTCAATGGTATAAACCTAACCAAGGTTATTTTAAGCCTCATTGTGAAAGAGCTCCTTCTAATTCAGCGGAAAATAGAGTCTTAGTTTTTATGACATATCTTAATAGTGTACAAAGTGGAGGAACAAGTTTTCCTTACTCTGATGTAACCTTTGAAGCTAATATAGGTCATACATTAATTTGGCCAGCAGATTGGACACATACACATGTAGGTCAAATTGTAGATAAAGATAAGTATATTGCTACAGGTTGGATTGAATATTTAGAAAGATGCTCAGATTTTAATGGTCAGTTAGAAGAAGAAGATTTTACTTTTGAGGAGACGATTTATGAGCCTTTGCAAAAAATGTAATCACAAATGTCATTGTCAAAAACCAGATTGTGAAGATTGTGTAAATGATGTTTGTGTTGTATGTAAATGTGAGGAAGAAATTCCTAATTCATTCTTGAAGAGAAATTAATGGTTACCATAACAGAATCTGCAAAACAATATCTTAAAAAGGTAGGGCAACCTAATGTTTATCTCTCTGTAAAAGGTGGAGGTTGTTCAGGTTTTACATATGTGTGGGAAATGACAGAAAAAGAACCTACTGTAGAAAATTTAGTAGTAGACGATATGGCTGAAATGTTTGTTATTGGTTGTACTATCGACTACGTTGAAGAGCTAGGCGGCTCTTTTCTTAAAGTAATTAACCCTAACGCTACAGCTAGCTGTGGTTGTGGTGAAAGCTTTGCGGTCTAATATTAAATAAAAAAGCCGTCACACCTCTTATAATATACATAGGAGGTGTGATATGGCTCATTCAAGTGAAATTGTAAATACTAAAGGTCATCATCTTGTAGGTGTTCAATGGCCTGTTACCGGTTCAAAAGGTGACAAATATTTTGTAGAAATGACTAACTGGGGTTTTGAATGTACCTGTGTTGCTTATCGTAAATGTAAGCATATTAAGTCTGTCGAAGAAAAATTCAACGATTAAATATATAATGTAATCAGGTAGCACCTGTTAAGTAAAACAGCTAGGAGAAAAAATGAGTGATCTATTAAGTAAGTTGAAGAAAACTTCAACTGTAAAACAGTCTGAGGTTCTGTCTAAGTCTCAACTATTCAATAAAAAAGATATGTGTCCAACTGACGTTCCTATTTTGAACGTTGCTTTGTCTGGTTCTGTAGATGGGGGTTTGACTTCAGGTCTTACTGTTATTGCAGG
>Ga0222719_10001999_pt1 | contig 19180 bp, 17 predicted proteins | sample C33_34DmetaG_FD_165039 | JGI IMG/M metagenome (GOLD analysis project Ga0222719, IMG submission 165039) | Estuarine water microbial communities from San Francisco Bay, California, United States - C33_34D | ecosystem: Environmental > Aquatic > Marine > Unclassified | place: USA: California... | reverse complement strand
ACCAGTGTGGAGGAGTGGAAAACTCATGGCTGAAAAAGACGATGATTGGGAAGACTTGGTGCTTGACGATCTGGAAGAAGAGAGTGAATTAAATTTCGGGGAGTCGGAAGCGCGTGAGGAAGAAGACGAAGAGCGGGACGAAGCATTTTATGCCAGCCGTCTTCAGTTGATTGAAGAAGTCGCGCGTCGGGTGAGGCAGGCTTAGTTTTTCTGAAGCGCGTTTGTTAGCACCGCACACCAGAAGTAAAGATCGCCGTCGGCCATGTTGGACCGGATTTTGTTAACGCGGTCGCAAACGAGTCGAATGTTACCGGGCACGTAGCCGATATCCGGGTCAATCCTGTCGATAGAAATATTGGTCCCGCGCCGTGAGCCGTGGTTCGATGACAGTCCTTCGTGCATCCATGTCATGGGCAGGTTGGACACGGCACATAGTCCCTGCTGTTCTTGAAATAGATTGCATAGAAAATCTAAGTCAACCCTTTCGTCAAATTCTATCTTGTAGCGCCGGACGCGTTGCCGCATGTCCCTGTGCCGTGAGGAGAGGTAGTTGCGAGGTGATTTGTAGACGGAGGTTTTATGACGTTCTGAGTCACAATCAATGCAAACGGGTTTCCCACCTTTATACGTGCCCGTACTGTGGTATCGCTCGCCAAAATATTTTTTAACTTTTCTTTTCTTGCAGATCTTGCAAGTAAGCCGATCCAACCGCCTGCCCCCACATGCGATTAATCTTGGGGGTCAGGTATACGTGATTACACTATGTTAAGCAAGGAGATAAACAAGAAAATTAGAAACAACGCGAGATATCCCTGCCAACCCATTAAATTTTTTTCGGGTTCCGTAATGCGGTAAAGTTTTTTTGATGAATCTCCCTCCGCCGCAGGGGGCGCGGTTATGGACACGGTGGCGTTTTGCGGTTGTTCCCACGCTTCATTGACTTCTGTCTCGGGGTTGTCCGCGATGAATCGTCCGTCTTTGCCACGGGCGCGGCGTTTTTTGTTAGCCATCAGGATTTTCCTCCTCAATAGGTCGGTAATAAATAACAAATGTCTCCGCTTGTACTCATGCAATGTCAACCTCTGCTGTGGTTTCAACCCACACCTGCGCGCCGCAAGGTAACGGTTTATCAGGAGAATAAACAACGGTGCTAGGCCCGTGGACCGTGACGCTGTGGCCATAGGTATTGCTTTTACCCTCTTTGACCGTAATCACTGGTTCTCTTTCGCCGGTTTTTTTGTTGCGGCGAATGACGTGTTGGTTTACGTGGATTCGTTTAATGGTCATTCCGGTTGCAACTTTGACCATTGTGAACAGGGGACCGTGGCCCGTGACTTATGTAGCGTACAATACCACTTGCGTTTCGCTGTCGGTTTGGCGTGACGACAGGTCCGGCATTCGACGGATAGGGGAAGAGGTTGTTCACCGTCGGGCCAGCAGTGTGGCTTGTAGTTACAGTACTTGCACTCAAAGCAATCCGGGGTATCTGAGATGCGAGTAGTGGACGAGCCACGGACCACGGATAGGGATTTACGCAACAGGTCCTTGAACCGTGGTTCATCGAAGGGGACGTTCTGTGCGTGGTACACGGAGGTGTTTTTGTTGTATGCCACCATCCATGCGGATTTGAAGCCAGACAGCCCCATGAGGAGTTGCATCTGGTCGTAATAAATTGGGTGACTTTTTTCGATTCCCAAGTTTTTAAAGGTGCGCCATTTTTTTTCGTTCATCGACTTGATCTCAAGGATCTGCATCGATTCGCCGTTGTTAATGACGCCGTCGGCGTGGCCGCGTAGGTGTCCACCGAGGGCTGTGTACGTCCATTGCATCTGGGTCTTGGGGTTGACTTCCTGAACGTAGACGCCCGCCATCTTCAGGTCTTCGACAACCACTTCTTCCAAGTAATGTCCGAGAGCGAAGATCCGCACGACTGCGGGTGGTGGGGGATTTTGCGGGTAGCCGCGCAGGCTGTACTGAAGGAAAGCGTGGCAGGGATTGCCCACGTTGCTTGCGCCTATGTAGCACCGGCGTTCGTTCTTGTAGGCTTTTGCTGTACCCATATCAATCGCGTCGATTAACTGCACGTATGCGCCTCATCTGCATTAGTTGGATAACTTAGCATACGAAAAGCGCCAGCGCAAAAAAAAGCCCCGCATTGCGCGGGGCCGGGTTAGTAGCATGTTCACTTTGGGAGTTTAACATTAACCCTAATCAAACGTTTTAGGAGTGACACGCATGAGAACATGTCACGCCCTCAAAGTAGCACTACGGTCGAACTATTTCAAGCACTTCTTTTGTGGCCTGATCGGCGGGTACAACAGACAGGTCGCATTGAATTGCCACTGGTTTTTGAAGGCGGTCGGCAGTTTGGTATGCCGCCTCCATGGCAATCTTCACGTCTTCGGAATCCATACCGAAATACCACTTTCCAGTTCTCTTATCAAACGTACCAGAAACCATGTCAGTTATTAAATTTCATTAGCATTCTTTTCTCGTTCCGCGTCTAGCTTGGTTTTGAGAAACTCATGCCAAATATGTAGTTTGTCAAAATCAGACCGGTCGATCTGATCGCCGCTCTCGTAAGCTTCTTCAAGCTTTCTTAGCGCCTTGTCAAACTCCGCCTGCATTGTTGTGAATCGACTCATATTGAAAAGCTCTTGGACGTAAGGTCTACGCCATTCTCCTTCTTAAACGAATCAACCTGCTCCGCAATGTATTCCTGATCGCCGTCTGACAGATTTGCCATCTTCCAGCCCTCATGAATGTAACGAAGCTGTCCACTAATTGTACGCCCTTCAACGCGAGCAATCACTACTAGCTCTTCATAAACGTCGCGCGGCAACAACACGGATTTCCATTTGGTAGTGTCCATTACACTTCTCCTAGTTTGGTATAAGAGAGTATACGGACGATCCTAGTCGGGATCAACCTCAGAAAACGTTTCTGCACGGACATCGTCATACATCTCAGTCAGGTCGGCAATCAGGTCCTGCAAGACATCTAGCTCGCAAACGTCAGGCAAAAGGACAAACCAACGGTCGTTTAAGACAATAAACCCTTCGCCGTCATATAGGTCATAATAAATGGTGCCTATCTTAGAGGCAGTTCTGATATCACCCATCACTAATATCCTCGCACTCGCCCCAGCTTGGGCCTACTTCTACATCACATTTATTTGGCACCTGTAATGGCACCGCGTTTTCCATAATTCGGGCAAGCTCCTTAGCTTGTTCCGGGCTGTCTACAGAAAAGGCCAGTTCGTCGTGAACCTGCAACATGGGAATAAAACCCGCTTCACAAACGTCTATCATCGCCTGCTTAGTCATGTCTGCGGCAGACGCCTGTATCAAACGGTTCAGAGCCTTGTACGTGTAGGCCCGACGCAAACTGGTCGTTGGCCCGTGGGTCGCGATTGCTTCTTCGCGGGGAAGAGCCTTGTGCATTTCAAAGCTGTTAGGTTCCCACAGATCAAAGCGGCACTTCCTGCCCCGTAATGAGCGGATACTGCCTGATGACCGTGGGTCGTTAAGCTTGTTTTGTACGCCCTTCATCAGCCCTTTCACGAATGGTACGCGCTTGTGATACTTCTGCGTTAACGCCTTGGCTTCGTCCACGGACAAATCTAGCTGGTCAGATAGCTTGTTGACGCCCATGCCGTACATCATGCCAAGGTTGATTACCTTAGCTTGCTTACGTGGGATACCTGCCATCTCGCTGACCATGCTGTGGAAGTCCATATCCGGGTTGTTGCGGTAGCCATCGACGAAACTTTCCACGCCTTCCATGGGCATGTTTTTGTAGTCGCCGTAGTTCTTAGCGAAGTGAACCAAGATCCGTGGCTCTTGTTGCGAGAAGTCTATGGCCGCCCACTGCTGTCCCTGTTCTGGTAGGAACAGCGAGCGAATCATGGGGCCTAGCTCTGGGTCGCGGGCCGGGATTTGTTGTAGGTTGGGCGAGTTCATGGAAATGCGGCCTGATACGGTGCCCCCGTCGTCTGACCGTAACTGATTGATATGACTGTGGATTCTTCCATTATGGACATACTTCAGGATGCCGTCGATGAACGAGCCGCTAGTCTTGTTTAGGTTGCGGGCCTTGACGATATGCTTTGCAAGCTCATGGCTATGCTCGGACAAGAACGACTTGGTAAAGCTGGGCGCGTCCTTCTCCGTGCGAGGGTAGGGAATTTTTAATTTATCGAAAGCCTTGGCTATAGATTGTGCGGCCCAGATCTCTACATCCATTCCTGCTAGCGATTTGATCTGCTTTATCGTTTCCTTTTCCTGCTTCATCAGGATTTGCTTGGTCCGTTCGGCGCGGTCGATGTCCACCCGAATGCCTTTCATGGTCATGTCCACAAGGCGGGGTAAGAGCGCAATCTCAAGCCGCCACACGTCCCAAAGCTCCTCGCGGTTCAGTAGGGTCTTGAAGTGGCTCCAAAGCTCCAGCGTAATCTCGGCGTCGGTTTCGGCATATGGCCCAACGTACATGGCGGGTAGCTTCCACATCTCCCCTTTCGGGTCTACGCCAAACTCTTTTGCGGCCTCTACCAATGTTTTTTCTGATTTGGTTTTGCCAAGGTGGTCATAGCAGAGGGCGTTAAGGCTGTAGCTAAATCGGTTCTCATCAATCAAGCTGGCGGTAATCATGGTGTCGATCACACGGCCTTTGACCTCAAAGCCCTCCGCACGTATCCAGCCCAGATCGTACTGAGCGTTGTGCATGATCTTGTCAGCGGGGCACTCAAATACTTTTTTGAGCCATTTACTGACGATACGCTTGTCAAGGTTACCCCCGCCAGCATGGCCGACGGGGATGTAGCACTTCCAACCCGGCACTGCGATGGCATAGCCCACCACCTCACCATCTTTTGTGGGCCAACCGGGTCCTTTCTGTTTCAAGTTCGGGTCCCGTGTTTCCACGTCGATGGCGATTTCTTCGGCGTCAAAGATGTCGGGCAACTCCATTGGAGGAACCCAATCGCTCTTTGGCGGGAACATAGCCATTTGCAGTTTGCCGGTTGTCATTAGGCCACCTTACGCTCGCGCAAAATTGCTTTCTCAAAATAGTCACAAGCTCGGCACCACCAGCCCACACGTTTATTTTCTGCCGCGTGAATGATTTCTTCCGCCTTCGATGGGCATTTTGGACAAGGTATGTAACTCATTTCGGTTTTTTGTTTCATAAAGCGTAAGCCCTCAAATAATCTTCTGGTTCTAGGATGTAGAGGTTTTGAAGTGCCCGCGTCACCCCCACGTAAAAGACGCGGTGAAGATCGTCCCCTGACGACTCAAGCGCCGCCGCAGTCAGATCCGGAAGGATTACAACGTTTTGTGCCTCGCCGCCTTTTGTCCCGTGAATCGTGGACAGTCGAATGCGGGGCTTGGCGTTAAATTTTTCGCCCCGGCGTAAAAGCGCCGTAATGTAGGCCCGATCCCCGTCTGGTATTTTATCCATTGCCTCATGCCAGATCATCTCGTCCGTAGCCAATAGACCAAAATGTTCTTGTAACTGCTTTAGTTCAAACATTTCGTTATCGTCGGCGGAGATTGTTTTGTGGCCCCGCTTGACTCTTACACCATTTCCAGACATGTAGGAGTATATGGCTTGAGCAGTTCCGGTAGTGACCGCACGACCTTTACGTAAGCCTTCCCAGCCGTTAATTGCCAACGACATTTTTTGCGGGATGGAGCGACCCCCATTTTGTCGTTCAAACAAATAGCCGCCGTTTTTTAATTCTTGCTCTATGGGGTAGAGCATGAACCGTGCTTGCGCCATGATTAACCAGTTACCTTCTGACATGTCTATTGAGCGAATGTCCGGTACACGGTAAATTTGGCCCTGCTCCTGACGAGGGCGATACACCTTTGGAAAACGGTTTTGTATTCGTGAGGCTATCTTTTCTGCTAGCGCGTGAATTGCCGCAGGTACACGGTAGCTTTGCTCCAGCACCTCCGATCCACCGGGCAGGTTAATAAAATGATCAACGTCTGCGCCTGCCCAGCGGTAAATGGCCTGATCGTCATCGCCAGCTACAAACATGCGCTCTGACTTCGCGTCCAATTTGTGGGCAATATCCCATTGCAACGGCGACAGGTCCTGCGCCTCATCAAGGAAAGATACTTTAAAAGACGGCATCAGGTGATCCGCTTGATTAACGAAAGCCAAAAGCATGTCGGTAAAGTCCATCAGGCCAAACGCTTTCTTGTAGTTTTCGTAAGAGTCGGCCACATACTTAACTTCAAGCCACGTGAAGTTTACGTCGGAGTGGTTGTACTCATGCTGAAGCGTGGTCTTTTTGGTTTTTGCAAGGTTTATTAGCTGAAGGATCGGGTGGTCTGTCGCTTTAAACGACACATCCTCTTCTTCGCTTATTGAGCTATGGAGCGTGAACCCTATGGCTTTAGACAACTCTTTATAGTTTTCCCCGCTCATCAACTGATTTTCCTTTACGCCCATCAGCCGGTAGGCCAGAGAATGTATTGTCCGGAAATAGGGCAGATCTTTTTCGGGGTCCAGATCAAACCGTTGTGCGGCCCGATCTCTAGCTTCGTTTGCCGCTTTTCTAGTAAACGCAAAAAACCCCACCTGTGATGGGGTTACACCTGCGTCTAATGATTTTTCCACCATGTTTAATAACGTAGTGGTCTTCCCCGTCCCCGGAGGCCCAAAGATGCGAAACATTAGAACGGGTCCGTGGCCCGTGTTTCAAAACTTTTGGACTCTAACTGGTCGTGCGGAATGTCCTGCACGGGTACGCGCCACACGCGTGTAGGTTTACCTTTTATTTTTAACAGCATGGATTCCCCGTTTATGTCGCGTAAACGTTGTGCCACCTTGTGGGTTTTAAACTCACTGAAACGGTTCTTTCGCAGAAAGCTTTCAAAATCCTTTAGCCGGAAATGAACAGCGTTGCTTTCTTCATCAACCCATGGTCTGCGAAGCAGTATTTCTTCACGGTCTTCCGCTTTTTGCGTCGAGGTGCAGAACTCATCAAGATACTCGTAGAACTGGCCGTTAATGCTGGCGTCTTCTGACACCTCCATGATGGACCCGTCTGTCTCAGCCATCTCCTTCATCAACTGGTTAATACGAGCCTCCCAGCCACGCCGAGGCATTGTCTGGGGCATGAAGTTAAGCTGTTCAATGCAGGCTTTCTGAAACACGGTTTGATTCTGCAATGCGTCGGTGTCCAGTTCCAGCGGTACGCCATTAACGTCAAGGAACCACACAGGCGGTATGGAGTTGTATTTCCGTAGGTTTGCCACGGCCATGTCACTAACAGCCGCGCCAATGCCGTACTTCCGGGTTTGACACAACTCGCGGTTGCAGTACGGCTGAATAGGGGCGTCGTTACAGCGGTAGGCGTAGTCTTTCTTTTCAAGCTGTTTGACGACTAGGTTTACTTCGTTTAAGGGTAACGGCGGATCGATATACGCCATGTTGTGGTGCAGGATCTCATCCTGCCATGTGTCTGGGTGCGCCTTCCGCAGGTAAACGCCTATGCTGAAGAGTCCGTTGTTTCGTCCTCCTTCGCTGATTTTTTGAGAACATAAGGTTTGGAGACAGGGCGGACCATCCACGATGGCTGTGCTTTCAACCGTGGCTTGCGTAAGTGCTTCCAATTGTTCCGGCGTTTGGACGTGCGCCTCATACAACCCGAAAAATTCTTCCAGAGTCGCCGCACTGCCGTCATCATTGAACGCATAGCGCAACCCCTCCTCCGCATTAAAATACGGCATGTTTAAGAAGTTTCCGATATCCCCCCGATCTAAAAACAACTTTATCTGCTTGGGGAAAATTTCACTGCCGCCGTAGCCTAAGCCACTAGCCAAGTGTTGTAGCGTTGACTGCATCGCCTTTGCAGTCACCCACTCACTGCTGAATAAGAAGCAGTGCGCGCCCCCGGATTTAGAACGACATACTACCAGAGGGAGCTTACCGTGACGTATCTTTTCGATCAGCTTCTTGTGGTCAAGCGGGTACTCATCAATGTCAATACAGCCCCACTTGCAGGAGTCGTCTTCATTGATCGGGATGATTCCAATGCCCGCCCCAGAACCGGCTAAATGCTCTTCAAAATGCTCCGTGGTCCGTGGTTCGCGGACGACGCGAGCTTTGCCAGTGTTCTTGCCATTGGCTTTTGTGCTGTCGATTTCATACGTGCCGTAAGCTTGCTTCAGGCCATCAAAGATAGCCGCAAATCTTTTTGCATCAGACATTTTTATAGACCAAGAAAGGGGGCACAAGGCCCCCGGTAACACTTAAAACGGCGCGTCGTTAGACGTGTCGCTACCCTCTGCGGTGTGCTTCGCTTCTACATCACCTTTCATGATGCTGTCTGCGAAGGCCTTGGCCTGCTGGTATTGAGAGCCGTCTTCCACCACACCCTCAAGGCTGATGTCCCAACCGTGCCAACTGCCTTTGCTGTTCTCTTCCGAGACAGTTTTGAGCAGGTAAACGTGGCTAAAACGCGGTGGCGTAAATGGCCCGTTTTTGCCCATTAAGGTTCGCTGGGCAATCGTGGAGTTCCACTTCCGGCTTTTTTTCATCTGCGTCGATTTCATCGCAATGACTGCCGTAGTGGTCGTACCGTCCTCGTTGAGGATCAGGACGTAGTGCTGGTGAGTCTCCTCAATGTACGTGCCCTGACCGCCGACAACATAATCTTTGTTGTCATCGCCGCGCTCAGTGCGAGGCCGCTTGTCTTCGGGCGTGTAGATATTTAAAGGAGCGCCGTTACCACTGCCCCGAGGAGCCCACTCAAGATAGCGCCGCTGATAAGCGCAAGGTATGACACGAATACCTGTCTTTCCAGCGTACACTTGATTCGATACGGTATTGAGAATATCGCCCGCTTTAGCGTTATCAAGGTCATCCAGCACTGGGTCTTGGCGGCTAAGAACTTTAAGGAAAGGGATTGCCATGTCGTCTTGACTAAGGTCACCCATTCCCATTCCTGCATCTTGCTCAAAGATGCTGGCATCAAACGCGACAATTTCATTCATTGTCTCCTTCTTTTCTGCGACTGCTTTACTCATTACTTCTTCCTCGCGATGTTAGCACGTTGGCCCACGTAGGCCCCAAAAAGTTCCATGGGAAAAGTTTCCCCGTTCTGTACACGTTCCTTGACAAAGGCTTTCAGAGTGCTGGGATGCACATCTGTTTTCTGCTCGGCGGCATAACCAAGACCCTGCGCGTATTCAATGAATTGCGCCGCTTCTTGGTCTTCACCACGGCCAAAGTTACAGCTAACGGTGTTTTTGATGATGTCATCAAAACCGTTTTGCCGTAACCAATCAAACGCCGTAGCTTTATTTTCCGCCTTGATGTGCGCGCCATACGTCGGACGCACAGTCACCTTTGATCCGTCCTCCAGTTCAAACGAACTGAGGCCGAGTTCAAGCAACATGGCAGGGAGGTCTTCGTCGGTAAGTTTCAGCAGTTCTCGCTTCGCTTCCTTGAGTTGATCTTCTAGCTTCGCCACAAGATCTTCATGGTTACGAACAGCGCGAGCAATTTCTGCTACGCTGGCCAAGCCGGTGTTTGCCACCTTTTCGATGGAGGAAGCAGTGGCTTGATCTGCTTCCATGTCAAAGAGCAACTCGCTCATTTTTTCTCCTTTCGTGGTCAGGCCCTTGTTAAGGGCTGGACGAGCAGTCTCGCATCCTATATCCTCCTATGTCAAGCGTTGAGGGAAAACATGTACGAATTTAAAACAACACCTTACGACCACCAGCGGACAGCCTTCGTTTATTCATGGCAACGCCCGTACTTCGGGCTGTTCATGGAGATGGGGACGGGCAAATCAAAAGTCGCTATCGATACCATGGGCGCGCTTTATCAAGCTGGTGACATTGACACTGCACTGATCATCGCACCCAAGGGCGTATTTGATAACTGGGTCAAGAAAGAGATCCCGGTGCATCTACCAGACAGCATTCAGACCAAACTGGTGAAGTGGCAACCCAACTTCACGCAAAAGTTTCGTGCAGAGATTCAGGAGATTGCCGACCCGGAGAACCGTGAGCCGGGGTTCTTGCACATATTGGTAATGAACACTGAGGCGTTCTCGACTCAGAAAGGCGCGTCGGCGGCGCTGAAGTTTGTCAAGCTCAACCCGGACTGCATCACGATTCTGGACGAAAGCACTAGCATCAAAAACAAGGGTGCCCAGCGCACCAAGAATCTAATCAAAGTGGGGCAAGCGTCAAAGTACCGCCGCATTCTCACCGGCTCACCGATCACCAAAAGCCCCATGGACTTGTTCAGCCAGTGCATGTTTCTGGATCAACAGGCGCTGGGGTTTGCCAGTTACTATTCGTTTCAGGGCCGCTACGCGACCGTACAGCGACGTTCGATGGGTCCCCATAGCTTCAACGAGATAACAGGCTATCGTCGCTTAGACGAGCTTGGAGAAAAGCTGGACACGTTTAGTACGCGGGTGTTGAAGGAGGACTGCCTAGACCTCCCAGAAAAAGTCTACCAGCGCAGAGATGTAAACCTGACTAAAGAACAGGTGGTTTTATATAAGCAAATGAAGGACTTAGCGTTGGCTCAGTTGGAGCAGGGCAAGCTTGCGACGACAGCCTCCGTTCTGACGCAGATTATGCGGCTACAACAAATCTGTTGCGGCCACCTTCAACCAGACGAAGGGCCGATACAAGAGATCAAAAACAACCGGTTGGATGAGCTAATGGACGTGGTCGAAGAAGTCCAAGGCAAAGCCATCATTTGGGCCACTTACACCTACGACATTCACCGCATCGAAAAGGCGTTAAAGAAAAAGTGGGGCAGTGGCGTGGTAGCATCCTATTACGGTGAGACTCACCAAGATGATAGACAAAACATTATCGACCGTTTTCAAGACCCTGACTCCGAGTTACGTTTCTTTGTTGGACAGCCCCGGACGGGTGGTTACGGAATTACATTAACTGAAGCAAATACAGTGATTTACTTTAGCAACAGCTACGATTTAGAAATACGTCTGCAATCAGAAGACCGCGCACACAGGATAGGCCAGAAGGACAACGTGACTTACGTTGATCTGGTCAGTCCGGGAACAATTGATGAAAAGATTTTAACTGCTTTGCGCGACAAAATAAATATCGCGGGCGACGTTTTAGGCGAATCGGCAAAGAACTGGCTGATTTAAGCCGGTCCTTGCCTCATCAACATCTCTGACGCCAGCATCCCGATCTCATCCTGCGGCCCCAAGACCTGTGCCGCCCGCTGTAACGACTGAGGGCTGACAGGAGCCGGGGCCGGTGGTGCGGGGGGCGCGGCTTGTGCTATGGGCCGCTGTGGTGCAGGAGCCGCCGCTTGCCTCACGGGTTGTTCTTCGATACCTAAAATATTGGCAATGTACCCCTGTGTTTCACGGGGCAGTGTTGAAGGGTCATCGTTATACGCGTCAGCCACACGAATTCCAGCGTTATAGGCAATCAACTGTCTAACAGGATCGTCTTTATATCTTCGCGCCAACATGTCGAAATATGCTCGGCCAAATTGTTCGTTAAGCTCTTGAATTCCCAGCAGGCGTTCTGCTTCTTGAAGGCTCTCTTTTCCTACACGAATGTCGTTTTGACGGGCCATGTCAAAAATACTTGGAACACCGTATCCGGGGTCCATGGCGGTAGAGGGCATAACCTGAGAAATACCAATTGCTCCGGCCCTAGAGCGCAATACTCGACCCTCTGAGTCAGTTTGTCGATTACCCGACTCTTGTTGCAATACACGATTCCACAAAACATCGTCTGATTTTTGAGCGGGAATTTCGGGCGTTATTTCAGAAGGGACGGGCGCTTCCTGAACCCCCGCCATATCACTTATGGCACCAACAAAATCAGGCTGAGATGGAAAATTCCTAGCTCTGGCCATAGGATCAAGGTTAGGAATCCCTGAACTTTCATCTTGATCTGTGGTTTCATCAATCGTGTATAACCGCCTACCGGCAACAAGGCTTTTGCTCAACATCCAATCTTTAAACATTTGAAACATGTTTTTAGCTTGGCGTTTATCTCGCGGTGTTTGTAACATCTTCGCCAGCATTTTTGGATCAGCCAAAAGCGCCTTAAACGCTTTCATATTGTTAATCCCTGAGTTGCTGACAAATAACGCCCGTAAAGCGCGAGATCCGGCACCTGCGGCGATCAAGCTGGCTTCACTTCCTCCAAGTAATCCGGATGCGGTAGTCCCCAATTTAGCACCAATAATTCGTAGCGTTAAATCTCGTAAAGGACTACTGTCTGATTGTAAAAGCTCATCTAAACCTTCTTTAGTAAGCAAACTTTCCACATTCCGCATTTCTGCAAGATATTGTTGTATTGTTTTTACCTCGCCTTCAGTAAGTATTTTTTTACTTACCATCCACTCTGCTGGCGTTACTTGAGATCCCGAGGAAGTAGGGCTAAATAAGCTGTCAAACATCCTTTTAGCGTTTAAATCGCCATTTTGATTACTTGAGCGATTTATAGCCCAATCAAACATGCTTGCTTTTAAACTTTCAGTGGCTTCTTGTTTTACTTCACGCGGCACATCGGATCGCGTAATTGTGTCCCATATTTGATTTAATTCAAAAAATGGTCGCTTTGACGACAACGCCCCAGCAATAGTGGCTGAAGGTGTTTCATCGCCTCTTTCTACTAAAGTTTTAAACGCTAAACGACTTTTAGCTTCTTTGAGGCCCTCTTTTTGAGAATTGCGAGATGTCATTAATAAGTCGTAAGCTTTGTCCGCTTGACGTAAATCATCTTCAAATTGCTTTGGAAAAAGAGCCATTAATTGTTGGTTGTTTGGGTCATTCAACCATCTTTCAAGTTCTTTAACATTTAACGCTAAATCGTCGGGATTATTTGTACCTCTCGGCTGAAGAGCCACAGAGCGTATGTTTCGCAAAGCTCTTTCCATAATGTCGGGTACATCATTTACGATAGACCCAACATTAATAAACTCTGAAAGATCCTCCAGCAACTCTACATCAGGCTCTACTTGATCTCGTAAAAATTGCCCAACCCTAGATATTTGTTTGGCATTACGGTAAACGCGGTCACTACGCCCCGTGAACAAAGTTGATACTGCTTCCTCTGCGGGTATTCGTTCTGCTCCCGTAGCGAGAGTTCCTAAAATTGCGGAAGGCGCGTTAGCCCTCGTAAACACATCATTTAAGGCTCTACTGAAGGCCCTTGCCGCGCTTAGGGCGGCTTGAGTTCCTTCTCCCGCGATTTGATCTATGGCCCCTGTTAAATCTTGATCTACTGCATCAGAAAATCGAGTAGATAAACGCGCCGCATCATAGTTACCCGTCGCCCGCAATTCTCTTGCGGCATTTAACCCGTTAGTTCGCATTTCAGAAAGTTTTCTAGAAGAAATAGAAATTGGCTCGCCTGCTTGGCGTAGCTCATCAACCAAAGACCTGAGATCGATAATTTCATCCGCCCTAACTTCATCTTCATTTCGGGCTACGATTTGTCCGCCCACTTGACTCAAGTCTATTTCAGCCCTTGCCGCACTTTGTCTGTTGAGTATAAGTTTGCGAATTTCTTCCAATTCCGCCATTCGGAACTCGTCGTCGTCAAATTTGCGGCGACCTCGCGTAGCTTCTCTTAAATCATCAATAAGGTTTAAGTCTCTACGAATTGCCTGAAGCTTTTCTTCTGGCGATAACGCTGAAAATTGAGGCCCGTTGCTAGACAAATTTAATAGATTACGCATTCCGTTCTGGGTTCTTTGCGACATCCTGTCCAGCAAAGCCTGACGGGATTGCGATAAACGCGCAATTCGCCCCTGTATATTTTCTCTTTGTCTTGATTCAGCAGTTGTCCTCGCCGCAGTCCCGCGCCTACCCAACTGACTTGTATCAATGCCCGCGTCCTGAAGAATTTCCTTTATATAATTGACTTGCACTTGAACTGCTTTAGGTAACGCCGCTAACGAGGTTCGACTTTCAGGCAGGAGATTAATCCAATCAAAAACGTTAGGTATTTCTCGAATAGCGCCAAGCTCATCATCATTGCTCGGTACGTCTCTAAAAACATTTATTTCTGCATCAGGTATCCGGCTATACAGCAGACGCTCTTTAGACCTAGCGGCAGTCAACGCATTTTCAAGATTTGTTTGTAAGGCTCTTCCAATCGTTTCTGCTGTTTCGCCTGTTCCTACGCGATTTGCCGCCTCAATAACTTTTTTAGTTTGCGCGTCCATTTGTTGAATGAACGCAGTTTCTATTGTTTCCTGAAAAGATTTTTCAATCTGCTTCAATGCTGATGAATCGCCTACCATTGCAAATGCCGCCAGCATATTTTTGTAATTATCAATAGAACGTCTGACGCCTTCCATGCCCTGTGCTTTTAGGTCAGGAAATAAAGCCGCCATTTCATGTTCAATGCGAAGCAAGGTTGGACTTTGAGAAAGAGTTCCAGACGTGAAATCTCGGAACGTTGGATCTTCTGATAACTCAATTAATACTTGAGCCAATTTTTCTGGATCTTCTCCAGCTTGAAGTAAACGTTCTTCAATAATGTTGACGACATCAACAAAAGCTTTGTCTGAACCCTCTCTTTTAAACAAGCTGGATAAAGGTTTGCCGCCCATACTTTCTGGTTTAAGGGCCGTGATAACTTTACCAACACCAGCTTTAATGTCTGGCCAATATTTGACGCCATAATAGGGCGCTCCAACAACAGCAGGAAGAGCTATTCCCCCAGATAACCCGCCCAGTATTTCAGCCGGTAAAGCGTATTGACCGTCCAGATATTCTTCTGAAACGTATCTTCCGCCGGTTGCGCCAACAACAAAAGAACCTTCTCTTACTGCGGTTTTAAAAGGACTTTTAGCCGCTTCCGCACCCATTCTAGGAATTGCTGTTTCTGCGCCTTTAATCAGTCGAGTGGACAACGGCGCTTTTCTTCGCGCTTCTTTGAAAGCCGCTTCGCTAGCTTCTTTTGCCACAGGACCAACGCTAAGTAGTTTCTCAAGCTTTTCCATTTTCATTTGCTCAAGATCATCTACGTATTTAAGGGCACCAAATTTAAGGGCTTCTTTTGCGGTCATAAAAGGTAGTGGTGCAAAGCTGGTCGCAATTGCCGCTGTTTCACCGACACGTTCCATTCCCGCTGTTCGCGGATCAACTAAATCAGGAGAGCCTAAGAAATAATCTCTGAGGGCTTCGACAGATTCTTCTCCCGCGATCTGCCCCGCAATGCCCGTTGCCACAGGAACTAAAAATTTTGCGCCTATGAAAAAAGGGTTTACGGGAGGGATTGCTTGTTGCAACGCATAGCCCGCTTTCACGCCCCCGTAAAAACCGCCCAACCCTGCCATAGAAGGTCCGATCCGCTTACCAAAACCACGCGCAAAAGAACCTTCCCTCATCGGCTGGTTATCGGGGTTGCGAAGATAGCGACGTAAAATTTCTTCGTCGGTTATTTGTCTATTTCGATCTGCTTCTGGAGTAAGTTGTGACGTGCCTAAAGCAATTGAACGGTACGGATCTTCATTTTTACCAAAAAGACCGGGGTTTTTCTTTTTAAGTAAAAATGCCGCATCTGTCGCTAACACTTGAAGCGGGGTGGTTCCTTCTGGAAAACCTCTTTTTTGTATGTCTTCTGGAGTGAGTTGAAGAGCTTGATCAAATAAATCAGCACTAATCTGTGGATATGTGATATCCACAATTTGAGCGTTTTCTTGAGTTTCCGGAATGGCTTCGTCTACCATTAGTTCATACCTGTTCCACCGGGCGTGGTGTTGTCAGATTCGGTTCTTCGCTCGCTAAAATTAAACCGGTTGCTTTGGAACTGCTCGTCACCGAACTTTGGAACTTCGCCTAACAGAGAACGCAATAGCTCAATTTCTCGTAGGCTTGCTTCCGCCTCTCTTCGCTGTGCCGTGTCTAAACTACCGCTAGCCAACTCTCTTAAATTAAATTCGTACAACTGATCTGTAACCGATTTAATGACTTGCAGTTTTTGGGCCTCAACTTCTGGATCGGTAAAGAAAGCGTCTGGATTCGGGAACAAATCTGAAGCCAAAGCCATTTCTGCAACAGGGAATCTAGAATTAGAAACAAGAGCGACTTTACCCACAAATCGAACTGCGCGAAGGTAGGCGGCCTGCTCCTCTCTTTCACGATCCTCCGGATCTAAATCTGTCAAGAAACCAATGTAACTGTTTAATCCTGCGTTAAATCTTGCTATCGGACCCGTAGCGTTCATCGCCGCATCATAAGCAAAGCGCCGACCTCGCTCAAGATCTTGCGCCGATTGAGCAAGATTTTTTAGCTCGCCCTCACCTTCTGTCCATGCGGCAATTTGCTCATCATTTAAACCGCGAGCTTTTAAACGTTGTTCTAACGTTGCCGCAGAAGCCGCAATTGAGTTTGCGGCACCTTGACCTAAAATAACACTCTCAGAAGGAGCCAGCTTTCCGGCTTCATAATCTTTAAGAATGTCTTTGTATTTCTTTTCTATGCCAATAGATTTTTGCACTTCGGCAATGCCTTCTGGCGGTTGCCGTGTAACAGTAAACCCTCTACTGGTTATATCCGATATAGGCTTTTCTTTTCCTTCATCATCTATATATGTCCCCGGAGTAAAACTTTCTACGATGTCTCTATCTCCTTCAGGAGATCGGATAACTAAATTAGTTAACTGTTGTGCCCCGCCGGAGGTCATCTTTCTAAAAGTGTAGTTTCCATCCATTTGATACATATCGTATGTCAAAGAATCTACGGGGTTATTGATGTTTAAAACCGCAACTTCATTTCCTTTATTATCCAAAACGACACGCTCATCTCTACCCCTAGACAACATGTCTGCACGGGCTTTTGTTTGCGCCAAAGATAAGGCTTGGCGGCTCGCTAAAGCATTCTCTTCAATCCCTAAAGAGGCTTGCAAGGCGGATGCCCTCAACTCCCTATCTTGGGCACGTATTGTATTTTTTCTTTCTTGTGCTTGTGCCCCAATGGCCGCGATTTCTGCCGCAGTAGGCTCAAATGCCTTCGCAAATTGAGATGCCGCAGACCCCCCTGCTTGAGGGTCCCCCGCCGCATAACGTAAACCGCCTCTCGCTACAGACAGAAGGGCTTGCGCCTTATCCATGTTTGCTTGTTCTTCCGCTTCAGTTTCTCGGTCTTGTAAGGAAACTATGTTTTGAAACAACGGCATTAATTCTTCGTACCGAGTTTTTACGTCGCTACTTTTAAACGTAAGCGCATCCGGGTCTATTGCAGACATTAAAGAACTTGAGCCTGTGCTGGACAACATTCTGGCGGCTAAGTCTTTGTAGGATTCTGACGGTGCTGTAGCAGTAGGCCTGCTACCAATAAACAAATGAGCTACCTCACCGCCTTGTCTAAAATTTTGTGGGGCGGGAGCCTCCTGCGCTCCTGCGGCCATCAAACTACCCACCCCCATACCCATATCGGTAGGAGTGCCGTCAGCCGTGGTCATTTCCACGTCGCCCGCAATCTGTTGAACCAGAGCGCCGATCCCGCTGTCCATCATCCCCTCTTCCGTCATCATAATGACCGGCTGAACCATCGCGAGAACGGACTCTGGTGTCTGGTTTGCGTCAGATTGGCCGACATACCCCGCAAGCTCTTCGCGTCGAGCATCCAAGGTCTTGTCGTTGCCGCGCAACGCGTTGATGAGATCTTCCGTGGACTGAGCGCCGTCAATCCCCGCCATCATGTTTTGCGCGTATTCGGCCCCAAGCTGTTCGCCTGTGGCCCGCGCTTCCATCTCAGCTTTCTCCAACACCCCTGCTTGACGGGCCATTTCTGGGTCCATCTGCGGCTGTGGAGGGGCCATGGGTGGCGGAGCCATGTCCTGCGGCATGGGTTGCGCTGGGCCGCCCACTTGTCGGAATAACGGTCTACTTAATACGCTCATTAAAACATTCCCATTGCTTTGGCACCGCCTGCGGCGCTAAGTCCTGCAATACCCAATCCCGCAATCTGCTGGAAAGTGGACGGGTCTTGCGTTTGGCTGATCTGTGTTACCTGCTGTGAAGAAGGTGTGCCTTTGTAGATGTCGCTCAAGAACGAGTACTGCTGATAAGGCAGTTGATACAGTTGCAAGTTGCTCTGACGCTGTGCATCCAGAATAGATTGCTGAAGCGCCTGATCTCGCGCACCCAATGCCTCAATCGTCTTGACATCGCCAAGATTAAGCGCCTGCTGAAGCTGGCCCATGCCTGCTTGCTGAAGTCCCATCTGACTGAGTTGACCGCCCAACTGACCGCCCGCCTGTGCCAAAGAGCCAAGGCCCTGACCCATCTGACCGCTAGCTTGCGCCAGATCCATCAATTGTGCCACATCAGCCTGACCAAGCTGGCCATACTGTAAGCCTAGCTGGCCAAGGCCTGCGCCTGCTTGCATTGCCGTCCCTGCCGCCTGCTGGCCCAGACCGCCATAAAGCTGGGCCGCCTGCTGGCGTCGTTGTTGAGCGGCTTCAAACGCTTGCTGTGCCTGCTGGGTTGCCTGACCGTAACCTGCCATACGAAGCTGGCTCGCGGTTCGTGCTTTCTGCTCCGCCAAGTTACGATTCATTTCCTGCTCTGCCACGGCCTGCCGAGAGCCACCAAAGGCTCCGGTAGCGGCGGCCTGTGCGCCAAGCTGTTGTCGTTGCATCAGACTACCACGATCAATGTCGCGCATAGCCTGCTGAACCACCGCATCTTCGTAGGGGTTCATGTACAAATTGGTTTGGAATGGATCAAACTGGCGGCCTGTGCCGCCTAGTGCCTGATACCCCGCTTGTGCCGCTTCCCGAGACATTTCTGCCGCACGGCCAAGATCCCCTGCGGCGGCCTGTTGGTACGCGTAGGGCTGTGCGCGTTGCTGTGCGGCAAGTTGCGCGGCCTGAGACAAGACAAGCTGTCCTTCGCGAGTAGCGCCTAACGCTTCTCCAAGACCCCCAAAACCGTATTGCTCCGCGTATGCCTCACCACGGCGCATGGCGTCCAAGCCCGCTTGCATGTAAGGCTGATACGAGCCAATTCCCTGTCGTGCCATGACCGCCGCTTCCTGCTGAAGGGGCGTCAGTCCGGCCACTTGATAAGACGGTGGCGTAACAGGAGGCGGAGGCATCCTGCCAAGGTTTTCATTGATAAATTGAGAAACGCTACCTAATAGTCCGAGGCGGTACGCCTCGATTTCGGGCGCTTCCTGAATAATTTGTCG
>Ga0222719_10001995_pt1 | contig 19198 bp, 31 predicted proteins | sample C33_34DmetaG_FD_165039 | JGI IMG/M metagenome (GOLD analysis project Ga0222719, IMG submission 165039) | Estuarine water microbial communities from San Francisco Bay, California, United States - C33_34D | ecosystem: Environmental > Aquatic > Marine > Unclassified | place: USA: California... | reverse complement strand
CGTATGAGTGGTCTTGGCAAACCTCTAATGAAAGGTCCTAACGAAGAGACTGTTGCTGAAGCTCATTACAAAATGGTCGATGGCAAAAAGATGCGTTGGGATGATATGAAGAAGATGTGGATGCCAGTCCAAGCTCGTGGGTTTGCAGAACAAACAGAAGAACAAATTGATGAGTTGAAGACAAGTACTCTTCGTTCATATATCTCAAAAGGTATGAAGGATAAGAAGAAGATTCCTCAGCGGATGAAAGGTCAAAGTCGCGCGCTTGATAGATTGACTGGTCGTCAAATGGTTAAAGTCAAGCCAGGCGAGAAAGCTCCTCCTTTTGCTACTCGTAAGTTCAAGTCATACAAAGCAGAACAAGCAGACAAGACACCTCCTTTCGAAGGTCCATACAAGAAAGTAAAATCTGTTGTTCCTGGTAAGCAAGGTGAGGGTCCTTCTACCGCTAAGCATCTTGCTAAGATGGGCTTGAAGAAGTTTATGGCCAAGGACGAGAAGAAATGAAATCGTTCAAAGTATTCGAGGCAACATATCAGGGGAAGAAGGTTCCTCTGAATAAACCTATGCCTGGCGACGTTAAGAAGTCTAAAGTGTATGTAGATCCAGACGGCGATGGCGTTGCTAAGAAGGTCAACTTTGGTGATAAGAATATGACGATCAAGAAGAATGTTCCTGCTCGTCGCAAGTCATTTAGAGCTCGTCACAATTGTGACAATCCAGGACCTAAGGACAAGGCACGGTATTGGTCTTGTAAGGCCTGGTAATATAAATACATGGGGAAATAATGGCAACAGAGTCACAAAATAATCGATTGGATAGAATCGAAGAAAAGATTGACAGACTATCTGACGCAATGATCTCACTTGCACGTGCAGAGGAGAAGTTGATTCAGATAGAAAAGAATAATCATTCAGCGTATGAACGCATGAATAAATTTTCAGAAAAGTTAGATCGTTTGGAAGAATGTGTAACAAAGAATTCACAGACGGTACAGTTAATTAACAAATTGTTCTGGGCTACGTTCGTGGCCGTAATCGGAACAATTGCTTCGCAAATCTGGATGTAAGGAAACACTATGAAAACATCAGACATTAGAAAAATGGCCCAGGCCTACGTCCAGGTCCTGGAAGGTAATCAACCTCAATTCGAAGTGCCAGAAGGCCTCGATAAGGAAGGCGTAGCTCATTTTATGGGTAAGGCCGCTGCTGCTCACAAAGCTGGTAAGAAGAGCTTTGAGATGGGCGGTAAGACATATCCTGTTACTATCAAGCCTGGTCATCCAGCTGGTCGGAATGAGGAAGTGGAAAAGGTCGAAGAGGCTGAGGGTAAGATGAAACCATGCCCACAGTGCGACGGCTCTATGGAGAACCATAGTCCTGACTGCCCGATGATGAAACAAGAGGGTTGGGATGATATGATGAAGGCTGTTAAGGATCGTGCCAAAGGCAGTCCAGAAAAGAGCCCATTTGATAAGAAGAAAGTTTCTACTGGTACTGTATACCAACGTAAAGCAAACAAGGACGGTAGCTCGAAGATGCGTGAAGGCACAGAGTGGACAGTATTCCGTCGGATCATGGAAAAACAAGACGCTCATACTAAGGGCGCTACTGCTCCTGAACCAATTGACTCGAAGGCATCTGGTTCTGAAAAGGAGTTTGTTGCTAAGCACGGAGGTTTAGGCGGTAATGATTCAGGTATTGATGGTGCTAAAGCAGCTGCTGATACAGCGAAAGCTGCGACAGCTGGCATTAGCGTTGCCCCTAAGCGTAATGGTGATAATAGTGCTGGCGATAAAGCGATGCCGACAGTTTCTAAAGTTCAAGGACAGTAAGATATGATAGAACCTCCTAAGTGGGCCAAAGATGCAGTACCAACTCCTCAAGGCTGGAAACATCCCAAGCGTAAGGAGATTCTGTTGAAGCGTAAATTTACTCAAGAGCAGATTGATGCGTACATGGCTGTTAAAGACTGGACGCCACCACCTGCTCCTGAAGTAAAGGTTGAACCGATTCCCGCAGTTGTTGAAGAGGTACCTGTTGTTGAACAAGAGCCTAAGCCAACACGCTCTCGTCGTAAGAAAGCTGAACCAGCTCCTGTCGAACAACAAGAAGAGGAACCAAGAGGCTTTTGGCCGTTTCCAATTAGACGACCCTAAATAAGATTGTATTATCTTGATTAGGTTATTATGGAAATAGAGCTAACAGAACAGAACCTTTTAATATACGCTGCAAAACATTATTATAATCCTCGGTTCATTGATGCAGAGGAGTTTTATGAGGACCTCAAGCGGTTCAAGTATATAAAAAGATTGTTGAATAGGTATCAGGAAACTGGTAAACTGTCAGAGAGATTGATACTGAATCATTTGATTGTTGTGTTCAATGTGTTTGGTATAGATGCTGGTCTTAAGATGTTGGAGATGAAGGTCGAGCAGGATCAATGGCACATCATAAAACCGTTCTTGGTACTACTGAAGATTATTCGTAATGACCAGTATACTAACATACCAATGGACCAATACGTAGTAGAACAATTGAGAAAGATTTAATGGGAATTGTAAAGAGAGCAGGAGACTTAGTATACACACTAAGATTCCTAAGATTATTAACAACCGACTTCGTCGATACGAAGGCGTTTAAACTTGGTATCATAGACCAAGATGGTAAACGTAACAAGGATGTTAATATTTCCTCTCAAGAGCAGAGAGATGCTTATACACGTTTCCATAGACTAGTATTCAATATCAAGAAACTAATTGAAAAAGTTCCTGGTGGTAAACAGAAGATTGCGTCGTATGCTGCAGCGTTGTATTTGCTGAAAGAAGAATTTAGCATCACGGAAAAACAAATGCTAGAAGGTATTGCACAACTAGGTGGCGATACCGTTCTTGATGTAAAAGAAGGTCGTGATTGGTTTGTTCTGGAAGATGGTAGACTGTCTCCTGGTATGTACAAAGCAAAGAATGCTAAGGTACTAAACAGAACATTCGATGAGATGGTCAGACCAAAGGATTACATCAAGATCGAAGACAATGCATATCCGATAGGTAAGATATTTGGTATAGATATCTACGAAGGTATTCATTTTCCTACAAGACAAAAAATATATGTAACGGTTGGGGAGCTGCTGGCATGAAAGAGAACTTTATGGACGGGCGTAATCCTCAAGACAAAGGGGATATGGCTCGTCATGGTCTCAAAGGCAAGAGCATCAGCCAACTAAAGAAAGTTCGTTCGTCCAAGACAGCGAGTAAAAGAAAGAAACAACTAGCGCATTGGTATATCAATATGCATAAAGAAGAAGCACCAGCTACATCTATTGGCAATCAATCTGTTGCTCTACCTCCGACAATGCGTCCGAAGGTCGTTGTTGATCGTCGTAGAAAGAAGAATCAACCGCCCGTCCTACTAAAAAGATTCAGGAAATATATCGAAGATAATAAGATAGGTCAGTAATATGTTTGGAATTGGTTCTGTGATTAAGATTGTGGCAATCCTAGCAATTGTCTCAATAGTGGCTGGCGGTATCTATTATATTTCCAACCTACAGGCTGCTCTAGCCGTCTCCCAACTTAATGAACAAAAGCTCGAAGGTGCTATTCAAGAACAGCAGGCACTAATCACTTCTATGAAAGTTGATATCGAAGCTATTCAGGCTACGAACGAGCAGCTAAGAAAAGAAAACGAACAACAGCGCAAAGACGTAAATGCTTTGTCTAAGAAATTTGATAAAAGAGACTTTGGTGTATTTGCCATTGCCAATACAGAGAAGACTCAACAACTGGTTGATCGTGGAGTGAAGAATGCTCTGCGGTGTTTAGAAATTGCTAGTGGATCTCCTCTTACAGAAGAAGAAAAGAAGGCTCCATCACCTATAGAGGCCAATCGTGAATGTCCAGCGCTTATTAATCCTAATTTCACTTCCGCTACTAATTAGCGGTTGTGGTATCACGAGTCTATTTCAAGGACCTGATGTAAAGACTGTAGAAGTACAGACAAAGGCCGTTGAGAGGACTCGTTTGAATATTCCTATGCCTGATCCTATGGAGGCAAGGGATGTTAAGTTTATTATTGTCACAGAAGAAAATGTAAATCAAGTGTTCGAGCAGCTGAAGGGTGAAGGTACTGACCCAGTATTCATCGCTCTGACAGATGATGGATATGCTCAACTAGCATTGACAATTGCTGAGGCAAGGAACTTGATTGCCAAGCAGAGAAGTATTATAATTAAGTATAAAGAATATTACGAACCTGAGAAGAAATAATACTTGCTCACATTTTGAAAACCCTATATAATACTACTTCCACAAAAACAACGATGATACTTGTGAATTCACGAGTAGGGGATCTACATGTCTGTAAAAATTAATGTAAGTAAAGATGAGTTATTAACTGAGTACGCTGTCGGCATGTTGAAGGATTTCTACATGCGCGATTATGAAAAGTCCCCACAAGAAGCATACTCAAGAGCCGCACAGGCTTGGGCAACATACAAAGGACAGAAAGACGAAGCGCTAGCACAGAGACTATATGATTATGTAAGTAACAAATGGTTTATGTTTGCAAGTCCTGTTCTATCGAATGCACCTAATGGTGTAAAGAAAGATAAGGGTCTGCCGATCTCATGCTTTCTAACATACGTCCCAGATACAATCAATGGTCTGATTGACCACTCTTCTGAGCTTCGTTGGTTGTCTATCTTTGGTGGCGGTGTTGGTGGCCATTGGTCCGATGTTCGATCTGTCACTGACATTGCTCCAGGACCAATTCCATTTTTACATACCGTTGATGCAGACATGATTGCGTATAGACAGGGAAAGACGCGTAAAGGCTCGTATGCGGCTTATATGGACGTCTCTCATCCCGATATTGCTGAGTTCTTGAACATTCGTATTCCAACTGGTGATGTTCAGCGTAAGGCATTGAACCTCCATAACGCTATCAACATCAGTGATGCATTCATGGAAGCTGTAATCAAAGGTGAAGATTGGGAACTTAAAGATCCTCACTTTGGTACAGTATCTGAGACTGTTAGTGCTCGTAAACTATGGGAACGGATTATTGAGGTACGTTTCCGTACTGGTGAACCTTATCTAAACTTTATTGATAGGGCGAATGAGTTCTTACCTCAAAACTTGAAAGACTTAGGATTAAAAATTCATGGCTCGAACCTTTGTAATGAAATTCATCTTCCTACCGGTCCTGATCGTACTGCGGTCTGCTGCCTATCTTCTCTTAACCTTGAGTACTATGAAGATTGGAAGCACACGACCATTGTCGAAGATCTCATCACGATGCTGGACAATGTACTCGAGTATTTTATCGAAAACGCTCCAGATGAAATTTCCAGAGCGCGCTACTCAGCTCAAAGAGAGCGTTCGATTGGACTCGGTGCAATGGGATTCCATTCCCTACTACAACGGCAAAACGTGGCTTGGGAATCAGAGCTCGCAAGACAAATCAATGAAGTAGTATTCAAACATATCAAGGAGAAGGCAGTTGAACAAACACAACGTCTCGCTGTGGAGAGAGGTGAGTATCCTGACGGCGTTGGCACTGGTCGCCGCCATGCTCATCTACTGGCCATCGCCCCTAACGCCTCTAGTGGCGTTATTCTTGCCACTAGCCCTAGTATTGAGCCTTCAAAAGCGAATGCATACACACACCGAACAAGAGCAGGATCGTTCCTAGTAAAGAACAGATACCTCGAAGAAGTGTTGACGCGTCATGGTATCAATAACGAATCAACATGGACGTCTATTATTACAAACAAGGGTTCAGTTCAACACCTCCCTGAGTTGACAGAGGGTGAGAAGGCTATCTTTAAGACAGCACAGGAACTAGACCAGACGTGGGTCGTTCAACACGCTGGTGACCGTCAGAAGTACATATGTCAGGGTCAATCGGTCAATGTGTTCTTCCCATCAGGTGCTTCGCGTGCATATGTAAATAAAGTGCACTTGAAGGCTTGGAAAGATGGTCTGAAGGGATTGTACTATCTCCGTACCGAAGCAAAGGCAAGAGCGGAGAATGTATCTGAGAAGATTGAGCGTGTTGCTCTCCAGGACGACACGAGATCGATTGTATATGGTAAGAGCGATTGCCCTTGGTGTGCTCGTGCTAAAGACGAGCTTGCACTAAGAGGTATTCCGTTTGATTATATCGATCTGCAAGAGATTGGAAAAACTGCGAAAGAGGTCACAGGACGTGATGATGTGAAGACCGTACCGCAGATTTACGTAGAAGGCAAATACGTTGGTGGTTATGAACAACTAATGGATTTTCTAAACAACACACAGACACACGAGCCAGCTCTGGCTGAGGGCGATGAGTGTCGAGCATGCGAGGGATAAATGTCACTATTCAAACAATCAAGAACATACAAGCCGTTCATGTATCCATGGGCGGTAGAACTAGCAAAGAAACATGAAGAGATTCACTGGGTCGAAGATGAGGCTGAACTTTCAGAAGATGTACATGACTGGCGGACTAAACTTACTGCTGATGAGAAAGAATTTATCACACAGGTTCTACGTCTGTTTACTCAGTCCGATGTACAGGTGGGTGAGAACTATCATGAATACTTGATCCCCAAGTTCAAGAACAACGAAGTTCGTAACATGCTATCGTCTTTCGCTGCAAGAGAAACTGTTCATCAACGCGCATATGCTTTGCTGAACGATACTCTCGGTTTGCCTGATGATGAATACTTTAAGTTTTTAGAGTACAAAGAGATGGCCGACAAGATTGACTTTATGTCACAAGGTAAGATTCACACTCAGACCGATCTTGCTCTTACACTAGCACAATCTGTGTTCAATGAGGGGATGTCGCTGTTCTCTTCATTTGTCATGTTGTTGAACTTCCAGCGGTTTGGCAAGATGAAAGGTATGGGTACTATCGTTGAATGGTCTATCCGTGATGAGACGATTCATGTACAGGGTAACGCTAAGTTGTTCCGCACGCTGTGTGATGAGCATCCTCGGATTGTTAATGATGAACTCAAATCAAAGATCTATGAGATGGCTAAGCAAGCTGTTGCATTGGAAGACAAATTTGTTGCTTTGGCGTTCAATGGGTCTGACGTACAAGGACTGACAAGAGATGAAGTTAAACTTTATATTCGTCATATCGCTGATCGTCGTCTGCTACAGCTTGGTCTTAAACCAAAGTTTAAAGTGAAGGACAATCCTCTTCCGTGGCTTGATTGGGTGCTGAATGGTGCCTCGCATGATAATTTCTTTGAGAAGCGAGTAACAGAATACTCGGTTACCGGTATGGAAGGCGAATGGGGTTGGGCTGAGGCTGCCTAATGGGTGAAACAGAATACACGGGCGAATGTGTCGTCTGTTTTACATCAATGCGGTTAATAGTACAGGAGGAGGAAGAAACTCCTGTCTATTGCCCGTTGTGTGGAAGTACGATGGATTTTGAGCAAGAAGAAGCCGATGAATAAAGTGTCATATAAGTACCCTTACCGAGTTTTAAGGTGCATTTATATGTGGTTATATGAAAACCAACCATTCACTGAAACTCCTGATGACTATCAGGGGTTTGTCTATATGATCAGGGAAAAGGATACTGATAAGAAATATATCGGTAAAAAGTTCTTTTGGAAACCAAAGACATTGCCAGTAACGAAGACTCGTAAACGTAGGGTCCGTACAAGAGTTGAGTCAGACTGGAGAGATTATTGGGGTTCCAGTAAAGAAGTCCAGCAGTTGGTAGAACAAAAAGGCAGTAGCAATTTTGAGAAAATTATATTAAAATTGTGTCATACAAAAGGCGAATGTTCTTACTACGAAGCTAAGTTACAATTTGATTATGATGTTTTGTTGAGAGATGATTTTTACAATGAGTTTATAGGGTGTAAGATACACTCTAAACATTTGAAAGCTGGTTTAGATGATTCTGATAGATTATAACGGGATTGCAATTGCTAATCTTGTTACACAACGCGTAGAGATAGAAGAGAACTTCCTGAGGCATACAATCCTCAATTCTATTCGTATGCATGTCAATAGGTTCAAGTCAAAGTACGGAACTGATAACATTGTGATTGCTGGGGACGGACAACGTAACTGGCGGTACGAAGCATTCCCGAACTACAAAGCGAAACGCAGATCTTCACGTGAACAATCTAATATTGATTGGACTGAAGTATTCCGTGTAATCAATCTTGTGTTTGACGAGATTGGTGAGAACTTTCCATACAAGACAATCAAACTTGCTGAGTGTGAGGCTGATGACATTATCGGAACATTGGCACACAACACACAAGAATTTGGCAGACACGAACCTGTAATGATTGTATCTGGTGACAAAGACTTTGTCCAGTTGCAAAAGTATGATAACGTTGCTCAATACTCTCCTGTCAAGAAAAAGTTTCTTACAGAGACTAACCCGAGAAAGCAACTACTTGAATTGATATTGAAAGGCGACACAGCTGATGGAATACCTAATGTTCTATCTGATGATAATGTATTCGTTGAGGGTATTCGTCAGACTCCACTTAACCAAAAAAAGATCGATGCAATTGTAGAGGACCTATCAGATGGTGAGTTGTTGCATGCTGCATCGTGGTATCGGAATTACCAACGGAATAAAAAATTAATTGATTTGGCGGAAACACCGGATCACCTAAAACAGAAAATTATAAATATTTTTGATGAGCAAGTAACGGCTAACAAGTCTAAGATACTTCCGTACTTGGTTGAAAAGAGATGTCGACAGCTCGTCGATAGCATTGGAGATTTTATTTAATATGGCTTATACTAATCGTTTATTAATTTATGAGATCTTTGAAAAAGTCGGTAAGGCTAAAACGAAAGATGAAAAAATTAAAATCTTGAGAGATAATGAAACAACCGCTCTCAAGGATGTGCTGCAGGGTATCTACGACTCTCGCGTAGAGTGGTTGCTACCAAAGGGTTCCCCACCGCCCTATGAACCAGCAGACGCAAGGTCTGCTCCATCGAACCTGCTTCGACAGAACATCCAATTTGCTTACTTCCACAAACTTGGCAAGGGTAAAGATATGATGCCTGTCAAGCGTGAAGCACTTTTTATTAGGCTCTTAGAGTCTATTCACCCCAAGGACGCTGAGCTAGTTATTGACATGATCAATAAAAAAGCCCCAGCGAAGACTATAACCAAAACCATTGCAGAGGAGGCCTTTCCTAATCTTATCAAATAGTGTTCAACTTTATAAGGAGATTGCATGCCAATATCCCAACTCGAAAGACTTAAGCAAGACGTAATTGAATTGGACAACCACATTCAAAAGTTAGTCGAGAAAGGTAAACAAGACTTAGTCACAAAACTTGAAAGGAAGCGAGCTTATTTAAGCTCATATGTGGCTGAGAGAGAACAAGTAGTGCAATAATTAGGAGGGACGGCCAGGAGACTGGCCGTTAAACTATCAACATGCCAACATACGTAATGAGACATAAACAGACAGGTGAAGAGAAGGAAATGTTCCTCTCAATGTCTGCACGTGAACAATATCTACTAGATAATCCTGATTGGGAGCCTGGTGTTACAGTACCAATGGGTCTGATCAGCGATTCTAAGACACCACATCGTCGCGCCGGTACCGAATGGAACGACGTACTTAAAAAAGTCAAAAAAGGCTCAGGCCAAGGCAATACTATTAAACATATCTGATGGCCAAACAAAGAGAACAAGGCGGCACCGATCGCCCTAAAAATAATTCTATGACTGTCCGTATTGACAACCTACGGACATTCGAACCAATCACCAAGAACCAAGAAGTAGCATTTAAAGCATGGGATGAGGGAGACAATCTAATCCTTGCAGGCTCTGCAGGTACAGGTAAAACATTTATCGCTTTGTATCTTGCACTCGAAGAAGTTCTTGACCCCCAATACCCTCAAGACAGATTAATCATTGTACGGTCTATGGTACCAACTAGGGATGTTGGTTTTCTGCCTGGTACACTCGATGAGAAGACGATTCAATTTACTTCTCTATATAAATCTTTGTGCACTGAGTTGTTTGGAGATTCCACAGCTTACAATAAGATGATCTCTGCAAAGCAGCTGCAGTTCGAGTCTACATCGTTCATTAGAGGTTCTACATTCAACAATGCAATTATTGTCGTTGATGAAATGCAAAACTTGAACTTCCATGAACTTGACTCTATAATCACCAGAGTTGGTAAAGATAGTAAGATTATCTTTAGCGGTGATTATCATCAATCAGATTTTAGGTTTAAGGATGAGAAGGAAGGTATCTTCAAATTCCTTAGTATTATAGAGCAATTGAAAAGTTTTAGTATTGTAAACTTTGGTTGGGATGACATTGTTCGATCTGGCCTGGTTCGTGATTACATCATGACAAAAGAAATGTTAGGAATTGTAAATGATTAACATCTACGGTAAAGACAATTGTTCGTTCTGTGTTCAGGCAAAGAACATCGCTGAACAATATAGTCTTTCTTACACATATTTTGATATTGGTGCCGATGATGATGCCTGGAAAGAATTCCAAGAAAAGTTTCCAGGTGTAAGAACTGTACCACAGATTGAATGGGCAGGTAAGCATGTCGGTGGTTATGAGGACTTCCTAAAGGAAGTTGAAAGCACGCGTTCAGCTGGGGACGCATTCTAAGAGGGTATCATGGCAAAGTTTCAGCGTTTTGATTCACGTAATAAGAAACGTACTAAAGATAAGTTTAGATCCGAGCAGCGGGACTCACGTCTTCAGAAAGAAGATAGGGCTGGTCGTAACAATTACAACAGACAGCACTTAACACAGGCATATTATAATGGACGATCTGAAGCCTTTGAAGATTCTTTTAATTAACTCATTCTGTGGAGTTAAGGGTGGCGCTGCTGGTAAGTACCAACTTGATGGTATATTAAACGGTCGTACTCGTGATAATCCTGCTGAATCATTATTTGATGACGTCGGTCCATCAACACGTGATAGTAGGTTGCAATCATCAGCAGGTGCGGTTCGCCGGCCAAGGATGCCAGGCGCATACATCATGGCTGACCGCCTACGGAAAAAAGGCCACTATGTTGATATTCTAGAATATATTGGTTTTTGGACACAAGAAGAACTCGTCAGATGGGCAAAGCATCATAAACGCCCATTTGACGTAATAGGTGTATCAACAACATTTCTTTATGGTCCATCCCACATTGCGAGCATCATTACACGTTTCAAACAGCTATTCCCTCAAGCTGTAATAGTAACAGGAGGCCTGACGCCTCCTCCAGCTGACGTCGATGCAAATTATTCTGTCGTTGGGTATGGTGAACATGCTCTGCTTGGAATAATTGATCATCACTTCTACAAGAAGCATCAACTCAAGTTTACAATTTCTAACAAGACAAAAGTAATTGACGCTGATACGTTTTACTCCACTCACCTAGAAAATCAAGATTATATGTATGAGTTCCACGAACATGATTTGTGGCACATTCCAGGTGAAACGCCGATGTTGGAATTATCAAGGGGCTGCCCATTTGCCTGTAAGTTTTGCAGTTATCCGTTGTTGGGAATGAAAGAAGATACGTCGATAGGCGAAGAGCAATTATACAGGTTCTTACAATCAGCATATGACAATCACGGATTCACCGAGTTTGGTTTGAGTGACGATACTGTAAACTCAAGAACAGAAACACTCCAGCGACTTGTACGAGTTGTAAATCGTTTGTCATTTACACCTCGGTTTGGAGGTTACGCAAGACTCGAGTTAATGAAGACACATCCAGAACAAATACAACTTGCTTGTGAAGCTGGATTCCACTATATGCAGTTTGGTATCGACACATTACACCAACCGACAGGTAAAGTGATAGGAAAGGGCATGCATAAAGATCATGTCTACCGCACACTCGACAATATCTACAGCCATTTCAAACAATCTGGAGAACGGTTGTTTGTTCAGGGAAACCTAATTTGTGGCTTACCAAAATTGTCCCTAGAACAAATGGAGTCTGATACGCAAGAGCTAGTTCAGTTTTCTCGCGAAAGGGAGTGGTTTTTATCTACGATAACACACAGTTTGTTTATTGGTTACGACGCGACAAAAAAAGCAGTCAGTGCGTTTGGTGTTGATCTAGCAAAGTATGGATATTCGTCTATGACGGAACAGGAGATCTTACAAAAAATAATTGAGCTTAAACCTGCAGACCAATCCCTCGAGTCGATAGGGGCGAGGTTGAAAATGTGGGCGCCGTTCATGACGTTTTGGAAAAATGAACATACAAACTTCTTTGATAATTTTATGTTTACGCAATACTTAATGAAGGAATATGGAGGCTACGGAACTGACCGACCGGGGTCGTGGGCAATTGGTACTTGGGATTTTAGCAACAGCGAGTTAGTAACATTTGACAATCCAACTGACAACCTCGCCCCGTTCTACATCAGGCCTAGGATAGAGCATAATGATACATTTAAAACATACATCAAAGAGAAGTTACTTCATACTGCAGTGAACTCACACTTGATCCCCAACACAGTATAGTATATAATATACAAAAAGGAATATTATGGACAAAATTATTTTAACTGATTGTGATGGCGTGTTGCTCAATTGGGAGTTTGCATTTGATATTTGGATGCGGCGTAAGGGTTATCAAGTTACGCGCGGCGGCCAGTATCAATATAAGATGGACAAGAAATATGGTATTACACCTAAGCTGTCCAAAGAGTTGATTCGATACTTCAATGAGTCGGCTTCTATAGGATTTCTTCCTCCGTTAAGAGATGCAATCTATTACGTTCGTAAACTACATGAACAGCATGGATTTGTATTTCATGTGATTACATCTTTGTCTGATGATATGTCACCCGCCCGATTGAGGGAAATGAATCTCAAGAAACTATTTGGTGAAACAGTATTTGACAAGTTTATTTTCCTTGACACTGGTGCAGACAAGGATGAAGAGCTTGCTAAGTACAAAGGTACGGATTACTGGTGGATAGAAGACAAGACTGAGAATGCTCGTGAAGGAGCAAAGAACGGTCTTCGACCATTGGTAATGGAGCACGGTCATAACATGAATGACAATGAATTTCCAATGAAGAAAAATTGGAAAGAGATATACGAGCATATTACAGGACAGTGAAATGAAACGAGTGATATATCAGGTGTATGTTGGACGGAAGTCGAGTCTATATGACCATTGCGTCGATTCCGTTGCTGAGTACTGTAAACAACATGGTATTGAGCATCAGGTCCAACGTACACCTATCTTAATGATCAAGCCTGATGTGTTTGCTACTAATCGTAGTAAAGAGTCATATGAGAAGCATGGTGGGTTTCTTCCAATTTTCGAGAAAGAGAATGCATTCACATTCCTGAAGACATACGACCAAGTTGCTATCATTGATGCTGATGTTTGGATTCGTCCAGGTGCACCTAACATCTTTGATGAGATGCACGAGAAATTTGACTTTGGTGGGGTCGTAGAACGTGAGATGCCAATCACGCAACAATATGCGCAAAAGATCATTGGCTACTCTCGGATGCAGTACGGCCAGCTCCATAGCAACAAACTAGACTTCAAGCCAAACCAATTAGGGTTTGAGTTTATCAATATGGGTGTTATGGTGATGAATAAGAAGTTCGATAAGTACCTCAATGGAGAGACACCACAGCAGTTCCTTCGCCGGCCGGAGTTCAAAGACTTTGTTGATGGTCAGGGAGCATGGAAGTGGTCGACAGATCAAACACTTCTTAATACCTGGATTCGTAAAGAGGGCATGAAGGTCAAGCATCTTGATTGGAAGTGGAATGGTTTGTATAAAGGTATTAGGGATGATAAGGTGAAAGAAGCCCACTTTGTTCATTTCTTCTTGAAGGACAAACTTCCCAACGGGGGAGAGAATGTTAAGGAGTTGATGGCTAATGTTAATTAAAAAACTATTCGTTCACATTCCTAAGAATGCGGGGATGACGATTCGTCGCAGTCCCCAACTAGCAGATAAAATTATTACTGCAGTTCCAGCTAACCATAAGAGCAAAGCATATAGCGAAGCTGTGTTGGCTCACATGAACAAGATTGGAGATCATCATGGGTTTGAACATGCACGGTGGCGTGATTGGAGTCCATCACTAACATCAGCTTATGATGCGTTTGCCATAGTACGCAACCCCTGGGATAGAGTTGTGTCGCGTTACTTCTTCGCAAAGAAAGTAATTGAGGTAGAAAAGAAGGAGCCAGCTGGAAAACATCCAATCAACAGCTTTGAGGAGTTTTTAGAGGATCGTCACAAGTGGGGTGGTGTAGAGTTCATGTGGCACCGAGCAATCCGTGGTTGGTATCCTGCATTTGAGCATGTATCGGATGATGAAGGAACAATTCGTTGTGATATCCTACGATTCGAGAATCTAGACCAGGACTTGAAAATGTACTTCAAAATCCCTGAAATGTCTAGGGCCCGTAATGTTACTGCTTTGAATCCTGGTTCGTATAAAGATCTGTACACACCCCAAACAATTCAGGTTGTCGCTGATTGGTACAAGAAAGATATTGATACGTGGGGGTTTGATTTCGACACAGGAGCAACAAAGAACTATTGGAACCAGTATGCTTGACACTGTTAGTCATGAGGGAAATCTGTACTTAAAACTGCAGACGAATGGTCATGCAGCACGGTTCGCTATTCCGTTTGCAAAAGAGTTGTTGTCGGGTGAAGGACTTGATATAGGCTGCAACCGACGTGAATGGGCTTTCCCTGGAGCAACACCAATTGATCTGCAGATTAATGATCAATGGGATGCATATAATCTGCCTGATAAACAATATGACTACATCTTTTCATCTCATTGCTTGGAGCACCTACCAGACTGGGTTGGAGCCCTTGATTACTGGTCGACGAGATTGAAGGATGGGGGAATCATGTATTTGTACCTCCCAGATTATTCCCAGACATATTGGAGACCGTGGAATAATCGTAAACATATTTCAGTGTTGACACCAACATACCTTAGAGACTATTTTCACGCCAGAAAATTCTCTAAGGTTATTGTTACTGATGGTCCAGATCTATACAATTCATTTACTTGTGTCGTTGAGAAATGAACTTTATAGCTCGTGTGTTTGCTGATGGAAGTGATTTCATTGGTACAGATGTTCATCGTACAGAAGGAACTAAAGCCGGTCGTAGTGGGCTCGGTGACTGCATTTGTGAGATAAGCAATCTATATCAAACACATGATGGAAGCAACATGCTCGTTCCAAACGTCCATGGCGCATTTGCTACGTTGATCAGTATGTTAGATCAACCAACAACACACAATTGGATCATAGACCACGCAGCGTTCAATGTCTATGCGAACAGCAAGAGCCAGCAAGAGGTAGAGTTTAAGTCTGGTAGAAAAACACTAATATGTTATCCTGAGTATGATGATTATATCAAGCTGGACAAGAATAAGTTTGAACCCACTCCAATACCAGCTGGCGAGTATGCTACAATACAGAGACGCCCAAGAAATAAGAAATCGGGGTACACACCTGACGATATTAAAACAATAGAGAGTAAGTATGATCTCCCTCTAGTTGATGTTGGAGGTCAGGAGCATTTGGGTTTGAACAAACTCGCATATATTATTGACAACGCACGGTTTCATGTTGGGATCGATAGTGGGATGAGCCACTTTGCGCTGATGGTGAAACCCAAGCGTGACGTCCACATATATGTAAAACAAGATAGAGTATCGGGTGTAGCATACCGATGGATTAACAAGGGGTATAGAGTTCGCTATGTCTGATGTTACGATAAAGGCACGTAATAGAGGAGACTGGAATCAGTGGCGGCTCGGTGATTCAATTCTTGTTTGTTCTGTACTTGCTGCTATTGGAACAGAAATTAATTTACATGTTAAGAGTGTATCATCTGGTATCAATTTAATTAAATCGTTGAGTGATATTTACGGGCACTACAAGTTGAATGTTGTTGTAACTGATTCTACACCAAACATCATATACCCCGATGAGTACTATCTAAGAAACAATGTTGAGGTGATTACATATCCAAAGGCGGAAGTATCTAAACACATAACAACACAATGGGTGTCTAAATCATCTAATCGATCGGTTACCAACACAGAGTATTGGCTCGACAAGTTTGGTTTGACTGGTAAGCAAGTGATGAACATGGATAGTGCAGAGACTAAATACAACTCACTGCAACATGTATTCGAGATAATGAGTGAATCTGAAACCCATATTGGTGGGCCTTCTGGGATGACGTGGCTGGCTGCTAGTTGCGGTGTTCCAACAATTGCGCTGTTCAACCACGCTCACCGTCTAAAACATGATAAGTGGGACTATGCAATCGAGGCTGTTTATAGAAACAAGCTCGTGACATTCTATGATGTAAAATAATATGTTAGATAATTACAAAGTAAATCAAGATGGTGTCATCTATCAGGTGGAGACAAAGCCATTTGATTATAATTTCAAATATGCAAACAACTACACTGCATATGACGATAGTATGTCGTATCTCCGTCTTGGGCATCTGATAGGTGCAATAGGAAGTATTCCTAATTCTATACTTGACGTTGGTTATGGTAGTGGATCATTCTTAAAAGTTGCAGCTAAAATAATCGACAACTGTTGTGGAAACGATATCAGTAACTATTCAATTCCACCTGGTTGTACGTTCGTAGAAAATATACTAGATGATCACTATGATGTAATTACGTTCTTTGACTCGCTAGAACATTTCCCTACGATTGACTGGGTTGAACAGTTGAACTGTAACCATGTGGTGATTTCATTACCAAACTGTCATTACTTTGATGATCAATGGTTTGAGCAATGGAAGCATCGTAAGCCGGATGAACACTTGTGGCACTTCAACGAGTCGGCATTACTAAAATTTATGTCACGGATGGGATACAAACCTTTATATGTTGGCAATGTAGAGGATACTATAAGAAAATACCAGGTTGGTGTATCGAACATTTTAACTGGGGTGTTTGAAAAGCAATGACAAAAATCTTAGTCAACGGTGCATTTGATATTCTCCACACTGGGCATATTGATCTGATCAACTATGCCAAGTCACTTGGCGATCATTTGATTGTAGCATTAGATAGTGACAGGAGAATAAAACAAAACAAAGGGGACAGCAGACCAATAAATGATAGTGTTACTAGATTGATGATAATGAAGAATCTGAAAGCAGTTGATCAGGTTGTGTTATTTGATAACGATGATCAGCTGATAACTCTCATCAAAGAAGTTGATATTAGAGTGATTGGTTCTGATTGGAAGGATAAGGAAGTTGTTGGTAGACAATACTGTAAGCAGCTGGTGTTTTATGACAGGGTGAAAGATGAGTCAACAACAAAGACGATCGAAAATATTATTAATCGGCGATAGTTGTTACGATACATATTATTTTGGTAGTGTAAACAGGCTATCACCAGAAGCGCCAATACCTGTTCTTGATCTCGAGGAGACTGTAGAGAAGAGGGGGATGGCTTCGAACGTGTATGACAATCTTCTTGCTCTAGGGGTCACTGTAGATATGATCACGTGTATTGTTGATCACAAGAAGCGTTATATTGACAAAAGATCAGGTCATCAGTTGTTACGTGTTGATGAGCGTCTGCCGTTCAACAAGGTAGAAGTCAGCCGCGACTTCTCTTTGTATGATGCAATCATGATATCCGACTATGACAAGGGGTTGTTGACATATCAAGACATAGAATTGATAATTAGCCAGGCTGGCAACGTTCCTGTGTTTATTGATACAAAGAAAAAAGACTTAGCAAGGTTTGAAGGCGCAGTGTTGAAATTGAACAACATTGAGTGGGAATCAAGAACATCAGATCATAGCGATTGTATTGTTACACGTGGCAAGGATGATATAACATACAAAGGGAATACATACAAAACACCAAAGGTCAATGCCCATGATGTTTGTGGTGCTGGCGATACGTTCTTTGCGGCATATGTTTACAGCAGCGATATCAACTTTGCATTGAAGGCTGCGTCAATCACCGTGCAACACATAGGTGTGTATTCACCGTCTCTAAAAGAAATACAACAATGAAAATACTAGTAACAGGCAGTCGAGGATTTATTGGAAAGAATCTTATTCATCATCTCAGTAGTGAGCATATAGTTGATGGATGGGAGTGGGGTGAAGATAAGTTCGCTCAGATTGCCGACTATGATTGGGTTGTTCATCTTGGTGCAAATAGTAGCACCACCGAAACAAATGTTGAGCAAATCATGGAACAGAACTTTGATTACAGCAAAGATTTGTTGACGATGTGCGACCGGCATTGGGTGAACTTTCAGTATGCATCAAGTGCCAGTGTTTACGGACCAACGACACACTTCACGGAAGATGGACCTCTGCAACCCCAGTCACCATATGCATGGACAAAGTACCTATTTGATCGACATGTCCTATCTGTAATTGACAGTGTTGATTGTATTGTACAGGGATTTCGATATTTCAATGTGTATGGACAAATGGAAGAACACAAGGGCGCTCAAGCAAGTCCTGTAACAAAATTTACTGAACAGGCAACAAAGACGGGAACAATCAAATTGTTTGAGAACAGTGATAACTATCGTCGCGATTTCGTTTGTGTTGATGATGTGTGTAAGGTGCATCAGCTAATGTTCGACACAAACACTAGTGGGATATGGAATGTTGGCACAGGCAATGCTGTTAGTTTTGCAAGCGTTGCAAATGCCGTTGCAAACAAATACAATGCAACGATTGAACTAATTCCCATGCCAGAGAATCTCAAAGGGCAGTATCAAGCATACACACAGGCAAATGTTGATAAGCTAAATTCACTTATCGATATCAAATGGACCAGTGTAGAGGAGTATATCAATGGAACTAGTTAGACTAGAGGGTTTTGTAGAGAAAGGTTGGGGTCACGAACTAATCTGGGCCACGAACGACAAGTATTGCGGCAAGCTGTTAAAGTTTAACAAGGATGCAAAATTCTCCATGCACTTTCATGCAGAGAAGGACGAATCTTGGTATATCCTTGATGGTGTGTTTAAGATTGTGTTTATTGAGACGAATGATGCTAGTGTGCATGATGTAATACTGAAAGCTGGTGAGGTTTGGCGCAATCGACCATTGCAGCCACATCAGGTGATTTGTATAGAAGAAGGTACAATTATCGAAGTGTCAACACCCGATTCTGTTCAAGATAATTATAGGATCGG
>Ga0222719_10001990_pt1 | contig 19216 bp, 35 predicted proteins | sample C33_34DmetaG_FD_165039 | JGI IMG/M metagenome (GOLD analysis project Ga0222719, IMG submission 165039) | Estuarine water microbial communities from San Francisco Bay, California, United States - C33_34D | ecosystem: Environmental > Aquatic > Marine > Unclassified | place: USA: California... | reverse complement strand
ACAAAGTCATGTCAAGACATACCCCGGATGGTGGCCAACAAGTAATATATGCTGTATTAGTCTTGATCATGTTAAAATTCCTTTGTTTCTTAGTATGTATATACTATACTACATTTATTTATCGTTGTCAACCTTTAAATTAGTAGTTTTGAGTTTATCCTCCAAATAATGTTCTTGCTATTGCCAGTGCTGTTGCTGTGGCAGGAATAACTGATCCTAGCATAACTGCCTTGTCGTTCCAATACACTCCTACTACAGTCCAAGATGTTGCTCCTAGCAGGTAACAAATCTGTCCATAAAGTGTAAAGCCTGCACTCTGCATAAAGATACCTCCTACAGCGAATAGCACACCAACCCATTTAAGATAACTATCAGGGCCTCCTGTAGGAGTACTTGGTGCAACTACATCAAACTGATGTTGCATTTCCTCAAGTTCTTCCTGAAGACGTTTCTTTTCTTTAGAAAGCTCCATAGCAAGAGTTGCCGCTTTGCTCATGGCACGTTCTTCTTTGTATTCTTCTTTTGTCTGTTCTTCAGTCATATCTAATCCCACAAGTTCTCAAAGTAAGTTCCAAACAAACGAAACCCATTACTCATTCGTTCTTGATGTTTCTTTCTACCTTCGTCGTCTATCCATTCAAACCGACCAAATAATTCTCTTTTATCTTTGCTTTCAATGTAAGGACCGTAATAATCTTCTTCCCAATGATCTCTACACTTTTGCTCAAACGCCCAAATCATTTCGTCTAGGATCCAATCCCAGCGTTCAAAGAACTTAGGATCAGTAGTACCATCGCCTTCATATGCTTTTTTCCATTTAGTAGTAGGACGTAGTTCTTTTGGAACATCCTTCGGATCTACATTAGGAGCACCGTGCTTTTCTTTTTTAAGTTGAATCAGCATAGGCAAGATAATAGGAGCAAGGGTATGATCCATACTCCATGTATCCCAAGGATCAATATGCACTTCTACTTTTTGATCTTCACCGTTGTCTGTGTATTCTTCGATATTAACTTTCATATGACCATTCCTTGATAGGTTCAAAACTTTCCGCAGGATCCATCATATCAAACTTGCGGGGATAGTGCTTGAGTAGGCTGCTTGCCTGCCTGCGAACTTCACTGGGCACCCGGGGATACTTCTTGGGATCTCGCAAGTCCATTAGGAATCGTTCTACATTTAGAACTGCGTTTGTTCTTTCAATTGGTAGTGTCATCTTCTTCACCATTAACAATAGCATTGTGAATTGCCATATAACCGCAATCCATACCTTTCATGTACATACCAGGGTCGAATCCAAATACATCATATAATGCATAACGATAAGAGCCTTTATCTTTCAGTTCGGCTTGATGAATACGCTTCACAACAGCATAGAACGCATCTTCACGTTCTTGTTCAGTTAAGCCGTTCCACCAAGTGTCATTATCGTGCTCGTAAATCTTGCGAGACTTTTCCATCTCTTGTGAGAGTTCAGCGAGTTTGTCTAGTGCATCAGTCATCTGCCCACCTAATCTTTTTTCCATAGTGTGTTTCAAACTGTTCAATAAGTGTATTATACGGCACTAGTTCTGGTGTTGTCAAGTCCCAAAGGTAATCGCCTAACGCATTCCAGTCTTCGCCGTGCATAGGTGCAACACTATATTCGTGCCATCCGTCATAGCCTGGTTTGCTGTCATCACGGATGTCGATACGGCCTGCTGAATAGTTGATCTTTGGAGTAACTCCGTCGTCTTCCAGTAGTCCACGATTTTCATACCAGTGTAGATTGATTGGACCCATCCAGTTGGTGCTGTAGTTTATCATGATAACCCCGCAATCAACTTGTAGTTATTCCACGCCTTTTGTGCCGCAGGATTTTTCACAATCTCTTCCTCTGGGGCAAACGTGTCCAACCAGTAGTAGGGCAAGCGACGAGTATGAGCACCAAACTGTCGTGGCTGGTGTAATTTACCTGTGTCGTACAATTCAATAAGGATCTCACGCAACTCTTGTTCTTTGTCTTCAAGTCCTGCCCATTCAGGATGACTTAAACCACCAAACAAATATCCGTCAAAAATGCCTTGCCAATGCTCGTTGTCGTGAGGGTCTAAATTTGTGCGGGCAACAACAACCAGCACATCTTCAATGTCTACACGTTCTTCAAGTATGTCTCGCATACAGCGACTAAGGCTCAATCCAACTTTCATACTTGACAATCCTGCCCTGGTTGATAATATTCAATCATATCTTCTAGCTCTTTAATGTAAAACTTGCCATTTTTAATATGGGTTGTAATGGCTCCACCACTGGAACGAATGTATGCTCGTCCGCCGTCAATCATCTTGTCACCTATAGTTTTGTAGTCATGGTGTGATTGACTGTAATAGTACTTACCGTCTACTAGAATCATACCGAACTCGAGTGATTCTACAATGTCTGCGTTAGTAATCATCGTGTGTCCACGTACATGATCGTAGTATACACCGAAGTATTGATTGCCAAACTCAGGATGTGGAGTTGCTCTATAAAACACATCTACAGGAACATCGCTTGCCCGCAAGTCTGTAGTACAAACGTACTTTACTTCTACACCATCTTTTTCACTGTAAATCTGTTCTACTTTTGCTGAGTCAAAGTTAGGTTCGTGTTGAATATTCATATATGTCTCCTATGATCATAATTCAACTTACTTCTTACTCTATAAGTATACACTCTACTTTGAACAATGTCAACCGTATCTAATTTAGTTGTGTCAACCTTTTTTTAATTGTGTTGTGTCGACTATTTTATTATCTGCGAAGCAAGTGCGAATAACCATTGCTGTTGGGTCAAATTCATACCACCTATGAGCGAAGTTATAATCGTTTGGTTTACGGTGATGATTATTATGATACCCTTCACCAAACGTTAAAATATTAAAAAGCCAGCTATTATGACTTTGATCTTTGACTTCATAATTCCTGTAATTAATCCAACGGATATTCATATGCAGTAGCATTGATTGTATACCACCCGAAAAACGTGTATACCCTACAGGAATTAAATAACATGCTATTACTAATCTAGGATCAATCATAAACAAAGCAAAATTATATAAAATAATTATATGCCAATACCAATTATGTGAAAACACAACATTTTTATCCTTTACTAAATTTTTCATATATATTAGTGGAATATTTTTTAGTTTATCTTTATCAAACCAAGAAAAGAAAGCATGTATCCAACTTCCATAATGGGGAGAATGGATATCTTGTTCTGTATCAGATTTAGCATGGTGATAACGATGTCCTGCGGCATAATGTAAAATACTTCCTGTTGTTGATAGTACAGAAAATAAAATTAATAACCTATGTCTGATATAACCTGTCTCAAAGGATTTGTGCGAGAAATAACGATGTAGTCCTATTCCCTGTCCAAGAACACCAAACAAAAAACAAAATAAAATAGCCAATGCATAGAAGTCAATAAAGAACCACCCGGCAAAGAATGATATAAAACCAATCATCTGTACGGTCTTTAATAATTTCACTGAATGATATGCTTTAAACATTATAAGGTATTTATTTTAATCTTTCTTTAGGTAGCATAATTCTATCTATATTTCTTTCACATATATCTACTACTACATAATCTAATTCATTTTGCAAATAATCTATTGCATAATGTTGCTGTTCAAATCGTAATGCTGTATCAGGTGCTGCTTCACATACTATTAATGGTCTATACTTTTTAATAGTATTCAATGCTCCTAGAATGATGTCATATTCGAAACCATCTGTATCTATCTTTATATAATCAACATTAGGAATATCAAAACTGTCCAATTTGTATGTTTCTATTTCTCTTTTACTAAAGAAAGAATCTTTTCTCGGGTACTTATCATGAACATTACCTAAGCAACATGTAAAATGTGTAACTTTATCTTTTCGAACGTTTCTTGGAAAAAATTTCCGCTTGCGTATATCAAAGCAAAATACATGCTCAAAATTTTCTTGAAGATATCTAGTATATTCACCGTCTCTACAACCAATATCAATAGCATTTCTATTTGAGTATATAAAAGGAATACTTTTAACCCAACTTAATTTGCAATGATGGTTAGGAAATTCTTTTGTTCCATCAGGACTATGAAAAAAATCTTTATCATACCAGGCAGGATCATATATAAATTGGCTATCTAAAAATTCTGTTACTGGAAATGGATACATAATTTTATATAACATCTTTTTTTGTTAGTGTCAAGCATTTTGGAGCGGGTGAGGAGAATCGAACTCCTATCATCTGCTTGGAAGGCAGAGGTCTTACCATTACACAACACCCGCTCATGTTACTTTTGACTTTGTCATCATAATGTCTGTTACACAATGACAAATAGATTGATTACAAATTTCAGGTTCTGTAGGCCATTGAATTTCGTGTGGAGTATTTAAGTGTCCGATTATAGGACCTTGGGCACAATTGGCTTTTCTAATACTTCCGGTTTCCTTAATGAATAAACTTTCTAATCCTAAACTACAACTCCAACCGCTGAAATTTGTTTCGCCTCTCAATACTAGTTCGTTTGCAACAGTTTTTACTTGTTGATTGTTACTATCGTAATATTCAACTTGATGCTTTGAAGTCCGTAGTCTTTTATGTCCTTCTAGAGGTGTATGTTCTTTTACCTCTTTTAACCATTTTTCTTGTTCTGGTGAATATGGATGGGGATTATATCCTCCTTCCCAATCTAATATTCTAACAGGATCCACCCTAAGTTTAGAAACATCTTTAAGTTTTTCAAAAATATCAACACTGTGATCCCAATAATTTGCATCCATCATCACTCTAGCTGTTGTTGATGTTAATTCGCTAACAGTTTGTATTTTGTCAAGAAACTTTTCATCAGGTGAACTAGGATGATAACTTGCTGAAAGATAACTTAGTTTAGGTGCTATCTTCTTAAAGTATCTTTCGGTTCTTGTAAGATTAGTAGTAATACCAACTGTGTTTCCGCTGTCATAAATCATATCAATTGCTTCAACTAGATGAGGACTAAGACTAGGTTCACCACCTGCAATACTTACATGTAAACCATTATACTTGGCAATAAGTATTTTCCAAAACTCTCTAGCTAAATTCCAATCATAATTATGATTGCTACCGTCGTGGAGTGAACTTGGACAATATGCACAACTCCTATCACAGATGTTATTAATTACCCAAGTTACTACCATTATATTTGGCACACGTCTTTTTATTTTTACAATATCCATACTAGTACTTAGTCGTGATAGCCATCATCTTCATCTAATACCACAATATCTGGTTTTTCAGTTTGATAGGATTGAATAATTTGTTCTTGTAAATCGATCCCGTCAAACTCTCCAGACTCGAGTCTTTTGATAGCATCACCTTGATCTTTTGCTTGCCCACTTCTAATTAAATGCACAAGAACTCCTACTAGGTTTGTTCTGTCAATGCCTGTGTGATGCATTGCCTTTTCAATAAAGACTCTTCCCATACGCCGTACCTTTCTAATTTAACTTGTTACAGTGTTTTTCAACAAACCTATATGGCTCATTTGAACTTTGATATTTCCACGCTTCTGATTCTATCATATGATCATCTTTTGTGTAGCGTGCCTTTACATATTTTGATACTTTAATTCCTGTATTCAAAACATGCATTTGTTTGTTGTGTATTCCTGCCTTGCAATCTTGTGCAAGATGTGTTGCTTCATGTGCTAGTGCAGATTTAATCCTCTTTTGTACTTGACTTTGAGGGAATGTTCTTATAATGTTTTCCTTACATAAAACTATTTTATTACCTAACGGCAAATAGTATGCATACCAACTTTTATGTTTTTTACAATACGTACCGTCGTATTCAATTTCGGTATATTGTTGTAAGAAACTTTCACTAGCCTGCACAGGATGACAACTTGCAAGTAACATCAACAAAATAATGGCGGAGGATGTGGGAGTCGAACCCACTCTACGCTTAAACACGTAGTACGGATTAGCAATCCGCTGCATTACCGTCCTGCCCATCCTCCTAAACATTATTTGTTAAATTTTAGTGTATATGTTTTGCCATCTACGTCAAATGTAACTGTACTATGACTGTAAACTTCTCTAGTTTCTTCTTGGTATCTAGTTTCAACGTTACACTGTGTTCTTGTACCACCAGTGGCATTAGAATTGTTATGTCCAATCATACCACCAAGTACGGCACCCAATGCTCCACCATTTTTGACATCACCAACATTGTTTCCAATGATGCCTCCGATTATAGCACCTTTGAGTGTATCACCTGTCTTGTCACCAGATGTACTAACCTGTCTACAAACTTCGACATTATAAGGCTTTTGTGTGATTACCATCTTATAATGATCTTGTACAGTTTCTGCAATAGCACCGGTTGACATAAAGCCTAACATTGCTACAGTTGTAAAAATTTTAGTTTTCATTTACTTCTCCAATATCTGTAAAACTTTAATTGACTTGACCCTGTCGTACCTAAAACTTCTGAAGCCTTGCGATTCAACAGCCCATACAGCAATTACCTTATCGTTCTTTTGGCTTGTTTCTTTTTTAGGATCAGGAAAATAATTTTCCATAAGTGTACAAGGCATTACTCTTTCGTCACCGTCCAATTTAGTGAAGGTGACCTCTACTACTTCTTTTTGAAGTAATTCAATTAGTTTATCCCTAGTAGGAATTCCTTTAAGGTCTGCGATAGCATCTTGAACTTGATTCATTATAACTCCTCCGCTATACCTAATATTTCAGCAACAAGTAAACCTGCGGCTAGCCACCCCCAAGCGCCTGTAGCTAATGCAACTACACAGCCTGCGATACGTGTAGCACTTTTTACAAGGCTAATGTAAAAATGTTTTTTGCTCGGATCCTTAGGCTCAGGAGCTCCAGGAATCGTTATTCTTTCTGGGATTGGCATTACTATCTTCCTCTCTAACTTTTAATAATATATACATTACAATGACTGTGAATGGTATACCTATAAAAAATAATCCTAGCACTATCGCTTATCAACTACTTTGTCAGCTAACCCGTAATCAACTGCTTCTTGTGCCGACATAAATGTATCTCTGTCCATGTCATTTTCTAGTTCAGCATAAGTTTTGCCTGCTGTGTTATGTTTAACATACAATTCAGTGAGCATTGTTTTCATTTTTGTAATTTCTTTGTATTGTATCTCAATATCGCTCTGCTTACCACCTGCTCCACCACTTGGCTGGTGAATCATTGTTCTACTGTAAGGCAACACAACACGCTTACCTGCTGTGCCTGCTTGTGCTAAAAATGAACCCATTGAACATGCTTGACCAATTACAATAGTTCGTACATCACTTTTGATATATTGCATTGTGTCATAGATCGCCATGCCTGCAGTGATTACACCACCAGGACTATTAATGTATAAATTAATATCCTTGTCTGGGTTTTCGCTTTCTAAGAACAGCATTTGTGCAACAATAAGATTACTCATTAAATCTTCTACAGGGCCATTTAACATAATAATCCTGTCTTTGAGTAACCTACTGTAAATATCATATGAACGTTCACCGCGAGCTTCTTGCTCTACTACCATAGGTACTAAAGGCATTATTTGATCTCCATCATAGGATCAACAGTGTTATGATCGTGCCAGTCTGTTTGATCTGAATTAAATTTACGTGTTACTGTTTCTTTACGCAACATACCGTCCTTGACACGATATGTAATTAGTTCTTGCTTAATTATACCTGTGGCATCGCTTTCAAACGCACTTACAAGTGGTCCATCAAATTTATTTCTCATTATCGTCTTCCTTTGTTAACTACATGCGATTCTGGGCCTGATGAAGTAAACTCCATACCATGCATCTGACCTACATACACTTTGCCATTCCAACGCATAGGAATTTTATTTGTTGCAAGGTATGCATCAAATTGTATTTCTTCTTTAAAATTATCCACTTCTGCTTCCGCACTTACTTCATTATGTGTGCAAGTAAGTTTTGCTTTATTATCGAAATAAATTTCCATATTGTCCTCTAAGTTTTAATTTATTATACACAAGTTTAAGGTAAAAGTCAACCATTATTGGTTAATAAATTTAGGCCATTGTTTTTCAAATTCTTTGCCTTGATCTGCAAGTTCAAAATGGAAAGTATGTTCATAGACATTCGTATAGTCCGTCATACTCCATTGATGTCTTTCGCAATTGCGTCTACACCAATTTTTTCCTTCTATAACTAAGTCACTGTGAAGCCTAACTGCATAGCCAGGCTTCCAGCGGTTTTTGTATTCAAATATTTCAATAGGTGTCATTAGTGTAACACAGCCGGTATTTCTTCTTGGCAAAATTCTTGCGGATCGATACCAAACTTATCACAGCACAACTCTATGATGCTTTCAGGAACATCATCTTCGTCGCACCCTTCAGGTACAAATAATCCTTTTAGTCTGCCTTTATTGTCTATAATTAATCCCCAGTCTGTATCAGATAGGGCGTCTTCGAAAGTAACTTTTTTGCTCATAACCATCTCCTCTAAGAATGTTCTTCTTTGATCTTTCTAGCAATAGTCTTATGGATGCCTGGATTCACATGTAAAATGTGTGACATCATTTCGTGTCTTATATAGTTGCGATTGAATGCCGTATCGTTATTTGATTCATCGCTAATGTATTTAACCCCTTTTAGGTCTGCCCACAATTTTATATCTCTCTTCCGTGTAAGTCTAAATGGACGTACAACATGATTCCGCCTATAGGGAATAATTTTTCCTAATCCACATAAGCTAGTCATTACCCAAGTTTCAACACAGTCATCAAGATGATGACCTGTTACTAATGGATAGTCTTTATGTTTATCAAAAAATTCATAACGTTTTTCTCTCCAAAAATCTTCTCTGCTCCTGCCCGGAGGCGGAGCAATTCTACATTTATCAGTAGTATATTCTAAACCATTGTGTCGACAGTATCGCCGTACAAACCCTTCAGCTTCGTCACCGTGTGCAGTTCCATGATTATAATGTAGAACATTCACAACATGGTTACGTTTTAAAAAGTCAAGGGCAACCATTGAGTCTACACCTCCACTAACAGCCACACTAATTTTACGTGGCAACTTGCCTTGTAGCTTAATCAAAATTGAATAATCCATCGAAGTTGTTTTTAGGTTTATCTCGATTCAGTATATTAGCATTATATACATTTTCTAATTTTTCAAATATATTTGTACGTGTATCGTTGTGGTATATTGAAATACGCACAACAGTAGGATCGTCTTTTAAATTATACTCGTCTACAAAATGTTTTAGCAATGCAATACTTTCTTCATCACTTAATTTAAACAGTTCAGTACCGTAGGCTTCATTTTTGCTAACATTATAGTTACTAGCAAATAATTGTAATTTATCTTCTAGTATATCTGCATGATACAAACTAGCAACTTCAATAGTCCATAGCAGTCTTACATCAGCGCCTGACTGCGACTGTCCTCGCATACGATTATATATACTATTAGCTTTACCACCTTTGCAATAGTCCTGCGGAAGGTATTCGCCGTTATATCTAAAATAAGATTTGTGCATGTAAACACATGAAGGAACTCCCTCGCCCTTGTCGAGCTCGGTTGCTGTAACACCGTATTCTTTCATAAACAGTGTTTTTAGTGTAGGTACGCTCATACCAAACATTATATTATACCTTATATAGCTTTACGTAATTAAGTCTAGTTTCGTTTGCGCTGAATAGCTTATTTTGTGTTTGTGATTTTACTTTGGCTTTGATACGTTTCATATCGCCTACGTTGTGTTCGAACTTGTTCATAAAAGAAACAAGATTATTATCCATTACTGCTGTATAGTTATAGCTTTCCCAATGTGAACTGTAACGTTTGTCTAGTATTTTAATCACACCTTCTACAACATCTTTCTCTTTGCCTAGGTATTGACTATCGCGATACTCGATTCGGATTTCTTTTGTTAGTCCTGTTTCGTGTTTGTCACGTTTTACAAACTCAGGAATAAAAGCAACTCGACCTAAGTTATTTTTTATTACAGTGTCTTGTGAAACACTATCAATCATATCCCTTTTAAATTCATCTAAGTCAGCAAGTCCTAGCATTACATAACGCTTCATCCACTTATGTATTTCTGCTACTGTTTCGTAGTCCTCTGCTGTTGGCTTAGGCAAGATAAAATCAGTTGGTGCATAGTCGGGGTTGAATGCAAACTTTACTATTTCTTTGTTAGAAAAAATAGTTGGATTGTCTTCTGAAAATCTACGTGTGTCTTTTACATAGCCTTTGTTAATACGTTGTGCCGCAACAGCTATAGCAAGTGCTTCTTGTGTAGGAACTGTTTTCAATGGGAGTGCATCCTTGCTTAAAAATCCATTTTTAATTTTCACATCGCTGATCATAGTGTGCCTCTTTGTTTGCCTTATTGTTTATATTACTATAACATCAATTAAAGTATGTGTCAACCATTCCTTTGTAGAACGTATCTAATTCTTCTTTAGATCCCATATCACTTTTAAACTGATTTGCTTTACGGCATACAATTACATAATTACTAATTTCATCTTTGCCACCTAATGATCTTGCAAGTTTGTGATCTACTGTAGGTTGAAAGAATCCGTCATGATTATCTATGTTTGGATTAGTAACCTTGTTAAGCCCACGTCCATAATCTAATGGTGTGCCAAATACAGGACAAAAATCTGGTGCAATTTTTGCAAGTTCAAACGGATCGCCTTCCCATTTAACACTATGCGCCCAAATTAGTTTTAAAAACTGATCTTGTTTGGTAGATTTTTTAAACATTTCAAAGAAGGTTGCGTATGTACTAGCATCATCTTGCGGATGAAATCTACGTGAGGAGAGAGCCCGAAGGCCCTCTTCTCTAATTTTTACTAAGTCTGCCATTTACATAAACTCCGCAAACTTATCATCTTCGTGCTTCTGTGCTTTGTTATTGAAAGAGTCTACATCAATAATACTTGTATATTCTGCAACCTTGCCATTTGTATCTGTATATACATAAGGCATATCAATAGTAAAGTTAGCACCACCTTTTTCAACAACAGGCAATTTCAAATCATAACCTTTTTGTTTTCCAGGCTGTGACTGAATGTGTGCTTCGCGATTATCAATTAGCGATTTAATAGCCGCCGCAATCATTAGACCGCGGTTACTACCTGACGTAAACCGATGATCTTTCCATTCTGTATATTTGCCTGACTTTGTTTTTTCAGGATACTGCAAGCGAATAGCTTTAAGTACATCAGTCCATACTTTACTACTTGAACTCCAACGTTCACTCATCACTTGTCCTATTTTAATCAGTAAATCATCGGTCACTGACTTCTTAGGCATTTGTGTAAACAGTTCAGTCAATCCCCATACTGGCGCATGATCGATTGCAGAGAAATGCCACGCATTGCGTACACATTTAAGTGCCATTTGAAATGCAAAGCGGTTACTATAACTGTCTTTACAGAACTCTTTGAAATGCTTCTGTAGGTGTGCAGTATGTTTTGTCTCTCCTGCACCCGGTGTTGCACTTTCAGGTACAAGTGTAATATTTACATCACTCAAAACCTTAGACAAATTGTATGCTGGTTGATCTTCTAGTTTAACATCTAGTCCTGCTGTCAACATAGACATTGCTCTGTTGTTACGAACTTTTACAAAGTCATAGTCCGTAATAGGAACAACATCTGCATTACAAGCCAAGAACTGGTTAAAGTCAATATAAGGCATATCCTTCATACTAAAGCCTACAATAAGAGTTTTTACTCCATGAAGTGCTAGTGCCATTGAACCCTGCATACCATCATTAAGGAACACACGTTCTTCGTCTGCGGCATAACGCCCTTTTGCACCAAACACAAGACTACTATCAAAGTTCATTGCAATCTCAAACATACGCCACAAGTAAATTACTCGTTGTGCTTTCATGTTCATAGCAACAAGGCTTTGGTCTACAGCAAGACCATTCATGACTGCTTCTTCTAAATTATATGCTTGTAGTTGTACACCGTATAGTACAGGCTTACCTGTTACTGGATCGATAATACTGTGCATAGCATCTAATGCCATTTTAAATGCAGTAATAAAATCCACAGTGCCCATTGACTCTAAGTTAAGGGCGCCTTTGCTTACATTTAAATTAGGAATAGTTGCTCGTTTGATCAGCGATAGTTTACGCTGATAATCTTCAGGCTCTAAAAATTTAATAGGTGTTCGTTCTTCTTCTGGACCGAAGAAGATTGATAAGTCTTCTCCATAAGCAGATTTAATGCTGTCAGCATAACCAAAATGAATTGATTTTTTCCAGTTGTCTACATAATTGAATAGACTTACGTATGGTTCTTTCATTGTTTGTCTCCTCAGACTGTTTAAATTATCGGAACGTTTCTATGTTCCATATCATACAACAGGCTCATCACTATTGATTTTTTGCCTTATTGTCTATATAGTATAGTATCTTTTTAAGAACTTGTCAACTAAAAAGTTCACCAAAAGTATTATCTGCTTGTGCCATAGCACCATAGTCAGTTGCTAGATGTACTTCACGTGGTACAAACAGCCTATCCATATACTTTTTAATTTGTCTATGCTTCATACCAATGTCCTGACCAAAGAACATGTTACGTTGATCTGCATTAGCAGGTCGTCTTACTGCACTTACACAAACATAATCATATTGTGCCATAAAGTTATACAAGTCTTGTGGATTATATCCAAACAATGTACATTGCTTAGGTACAATCTCAACTTGTACACTAGGACGACAACGTTCGATTGTTTCTTTTGCACCTTGCATAACAAGTAGCTCACTACCCTCGACGTCTATTTTTATTGCGTCTACATCTTGAAAGTTGTAACTATCTAATGTACGTGCTGGAACTGGAACTAGATTCTGACTGTCACGTAATTTAACATTATCACTGTCTAGTACAACATGATTGTGTCCGCCATGATCAGTATGATCTAAAATATCAATAGTTCCTTCGTTACGATTAGTTGCGGCTACTTCGTGTACAGTTATGTTTGCAACTATATCCATAGATTGATGTATACCTTTGTATGTATACCAACCTGATACTGCATCTTCGTCACGATACATGTCGCCTTCTACATCAGTGCCTTTCCAGTACACACCTTTGAGCTTTTGTTGCTGTGCGATAGCAATATTTGCTTTAAGCATTTTTAATGTAGTAGGTGTAGGTTCAAATGATTCTACATGCTCTGCCCATTCGCTATACGCAATAGTATTGTTGCCTACATTGGCTCCAACGTCTACAATACGTTTTGCGTTAGGATAAATTGTTCTGATAAGCCTTGAGTTGTTGCCTTGGTAATATACGTTGTTTCCGCTAAATCGAGGCCCTTGTAGGTTATCATGTGCAAGTAGCCAGTAGCAACGACCAAACTTGTTTACTACAAGTCTAAACTTAGGATTGTTATATAATCCACTTGCTTCGTCAAAATTAAAATTTTCTTTGAATTGTTCTGCTGAGATTTCAGCTGTTATTTTTTGCGGCATGTTAATTCTCCTTTAACCAATTTTCGCTTGTAATATTAATTATATAATAGTTTGATTGTATAGCCAAAACATGGTTGTGTCAACCTATAAAATATCGTCTGCTATGCCTAAGTCTACTAATTGTTTAGCTGTGTAGTATTGATCACTAGGATTTTTTATAAACTTTGTATTAACTTCTTGTACAGTCATGCCTGTGGCTTCACGTAGTATCTGCATACATCTTTGTTCACAGTTTGCATTTTCTTTCATCTGTGCTTTCATGTCATGCATCTTAGCATCCATGTTGTCACTGTGTTGATGATTCATAATGCCAGCGTTCTTACCAATCCAACGGTAACCTTTTGTACCACTTGCAAATATCATAAACCCTGCACTCATAACAGCACCTATACCTACTGTGCTTATATTATGATAACTGCTTTTCATAACATCAATTAGTGCAAACATCTCATAGAGGTCCCCACCTGTGGTGTTTATATAAAGTTCAAGTGTTCTTTTAGGTTTCTTTGTTAGGTTAGCACTAAGTATCCATTTGATAGCTTCGCTTACGTTATCGTTTGTAATCTCTCCGCTAAGATAGTGTATGTCGTTATCAAGTAATGATCTATCTACTGCATCTGAACTATTCCAACTATCGTATTTAGGCATAATTTATTATAAAGGTATTTATTGTAACTGTGTCCATTTTTGTTTCCCCAGCTTGTTAGCTTCGCAATAGCGTATAAACAAGCCAGTCTCACGTCCGTGTGCTTCTATTTCCCATGGTAAATCCCAATAGCTTGTTTTCTTAGGATTAACAGTTTTCCCGCACCATAAATCTGTTGATGGATGTAGTTCACGTCTTGCATACTGTTTTACATGCACCATTTCGTGTGCTAGTGTTTCAAGTAATCTGCGAAGGGATTGTGTTTTATCTACTTCAATCTCAAAAGTTCTGTTGTTATCTGTTTCTAAGCAGTAGCCAATTGCACCTGTTGGTTTACACAAGTTTACTGTGATATCCAAAGTACTCATACGAGGCATCAACATTTTTGCACAAAATTCAACCATTTTATACACATGTTTTTTCTGTGATTTTGATCCGCCGACAATATTAATAAGCATTATATATACTCCTTATACTAATAAAGTATAGCAGATTACATGTTTTTTGTCAACTATTTTGGCTGAATTTTTTCAATTATTAGCGTCCCTTTATCGCCTATAGAAACCTTAATTGTATCCCCTTCTTTTAAGCCAATTTCGTCTCTTATAGGCTCAGGAATGGTCATTGTTACATTTGCAGGATCGTCAGGGATATCTGCAAAGACATCTTCTACTTTATAAGTCCATACTTTTTGCTTTTCCATACTACTATTTATTCTCCCAAAGATGTGCAGAGTAACCTTTTCCGTTAGTGTCACCTCCTGCATTATCTACTTCAACACCTTCATATTCAATGCTAGTTACAGTGTCGTCACCATTTGCATATTCAGAGGTATAAATTTTTAACTTCTTAGGATCAAAGTCGCCCACTGTTTCAATCAGCCCTTCGAAGAAAGTACCTTTCTCAGCACTGTAAAATTGACAGATATATTCAGCGTCCCAATCTTCGTATTCGCTCACACCCATTTCAGTTAGTTCAAGCTCATAATTGTTTGCTTCATCTGTTTCGTTAACATATTCAGAAAGATCTTTGCCGTCTACAATTTCTCTTTTGACTGCACTATTGTATTCAAGATCTTCAACCTCTTCAATAGTAAGTCTAGCACTATTATAATCAACACCGGATTGATGTTCTAGTTCAGCATGGTGTTCGTACCAAGGACGACCGTCACCATCTTCATCCATCATAAAATCAGCTTCTTTAGGAACTTCAGTTAGATTTTCAAAATCGTAATCACCATCTTCACTACCTGTCATGTATGTAACTAAGTCACCATCGTAGTGTTCTTCTGTGTGTGCTTTCCAAAAATCATATTGTTCTTTGTTTAATGGAATATACGCAGCTTCTCCACCATACCCCCATAGTTGAATACGATAGAAACGTGGACCTTTGAGTGTTTCTACTAGTTCTGTTTTTTCTTCTGTGGTTGCCATTTCATATCTCCATGTCAGCTGCAACAATAAATCTATTGTTAGTTGAAGTTAAAATACCTGGACGGTGCCAAGTCTTACCAGGAAAGATTATCCAGTTGCCTACACGCATTTCAGCATAATACTTTCCTCCGTTGTCTACACCGTTCGGTGCAATTTCTGTACCTGAATGAAGCAAGTAAGTATTATCTGTAGGTACATTTAAATAATATACACCACTTATAACTTGTGAACCTTCACGCAGATGTTGATGCCAATAAGTGTCACGATCTTCTTGAGTGTCAAGATTTGTCATATACCCCCAACTCTTAACGCTTTTAATTTGCGCTTCTCTACCCATAAAGGCAAAGCATGACCAAATAAAACTCATTTTAAGATTTATCCAGTGATCACTAGGCAAACTAAAAATGTTAATGTTTGTTTGATAAGGGGGACTGTTATGCCAAAACTTTCCTGCTTTCACAGTGTTTTCTATATCACGAATCAAACAGTTTCTAGACTGTTCATTAATTAAACTATTCCAATCATAGTACTCGTGAACTTGCATTTATCTATTCTCTAGATATTCACAGCAGTTTTCAGGTGTAGTTTGTTCGTACGGATCATCGTCATCACCGTTGTTGTTGATGCCAGGTTCTTGCCACCACTTCTCGATAACGCCGTCATTGATAACACACATATAACGCCATGAACGCATACCAAAGCCTAAGTGATTCTTACCAATCAACATACCCATAAAACGTGTAAAGTTTCCTGATCCATCTGGAATAACTTTTACATTTTGAATCTTTTGTTGTTTGGCCCATGCATTCATTACAAACGCATCATTCACACTAATACAATACACTTCATCAATATCTGCATTACGAATCTTATCATAGTTTTCTTCAAAGCCGGGTAACTGATAAGTTGAACAGGTAGGCGTAAACGCTCCTGGCAAACTAAACAATACGACTCTTTTACCTTTTAGCAATTGGTCGCTTGTAACTTCTTCCCAACGGAAAGGGTTAGGTCCACCGATTGATTCATCACGGACTCTCATTTTAAACATTGTGCAAGGTACTTTGTAACCTTCAATCATTATTATATTCTCCTTAAGTTAGTTACTATAGTAACATCTTGTATATATATTGTCAACCATTAAATACGTCTTATATTTGGTAAATAACTATGTAGCAGAGCGTGAGGGCGCACTTATATGGATTTTATAACACTTACATCAGAAGTCGGATTCCCAATAGCAGGGGCATTAGCGGCTGGCGGGTTTGTGTTTTTGACCCTCAAATTTATCCTTGCAGGAGTTACTGATTCAGTAACAACACTCAAAAACATAATAGGACAACTAGACAATCGTGTTCAAACAATGAATAACGACTTGGTCAAGATTGATGCCCTAATGAGTTATGTACTAGAAGTAAAGCCTAATGTAGATAGAATTGCCGCTAACGAAGGCAAAGAAGATGCGAGGCGTGATTAATGGATATTGCAGAAGCAATTAAAGATTTTGGATTTCCTATCGTTGCGGCCTTTGGTATGGGTTATTTTATATACTTTATATGGCAATGGGTCACTAGCACTATAGATCCTGTAATAGGTGAAACTATGGGAACACTTATAAAACTAGTTGACCGTGTGCGTATGTTAGATAATGATTTAATACGCTTAAATACAAAACTTAGTATGGTACTTGAAAATAGAGCAAAATTTGATAAAGAACGCAGAGAAGAACTTGAAGCTATTGTAGACAAGTACACTGATACACATAATGATCCTTTTAACAGCGGAGGAAAGAAAAAATGATTTGTAAGAATTGCGGACATAAATGTCATTGTAATGATACTGACTGTAAAGAATGTGCAAATGATGTATGCGTAAGGTGTAAGTGTAATGACTGAAAATTACGAAAAATTAGCATGGAAGAGGCTACAGAACACACCTGGTATGAAACAAATTTGGCCAAACTGCGATTTGTTTGTAGGAGTTGGTGTAGGTTTACTCCTTGGAGCATGTTTAGGTTCAATCATCAGCTTGATAGTCTGTTTATAAAATAAATAATACGTGGAAATTGCATTACTTACTCTTTTATTGATAAAACATGCGTTTGCTGACTTGTTCTTGCAAACACTCAGTAGTGGCACGGATAAAACAAAATACTTTGGCAACGGACATAGACATTATGCAGAACACGGAGCTGGGACTTTAATTATTTGTTTGTTCTTTGTTAATCCTATCTTGGCTTCATTAATTTCAATTTTAGACTATCTAATTCACTGGCACGTTGATTTTTGTAAGACTCACTTTGTGAAGCGGATGAAGATTGAACACGGATCTGCTTCTTGGTTTCGTATTCAGACTTTTGACCAGATTGCACATTACTTGACGTATGCTTTAATTGTTCTTTTAGTTCAGCAATCCTACGTTTAATTTCAACTACCCTATACTCTATATCACTTAGTTGTTGCAATAAACACTCCATTCCAATCTTTAGGTAGGTCTTGCGTTTTCATATATTCACAACGTTCAATCCACATATCGTAGTATGCAGACATTTTGTGATCAAAATGATCATGTAATAGTTTACACTTAGTAATAGCATCGTCAAATCGTTGTGCTTGATAATCCTCGTGCATTTGTTGGTGTTTTCTTTGTGCATTTTTCCAAGCAGGACGTTTATTATCTAGTACAGTCCAAATACCAATGCCTACAGTTTTACCTTTGACTGCTAGGTCATCTATTTTAAGATAAAAGAAATCGTCTTTAGTTTGTTGATACGTTGCATCTCCTATAAGTAGTACACATCCGTATTCTTTACACTTGCTTTCAATACGTGCGGCTGTACTGACTGAGTCTCCAAGGACATCGTACGAGTGTCTTTGTGTACTGCCCATTTCGCCCAGATAACCAAGCCCAGTATTAATACCAGCACCCATGCCCACCGGGGGTCGTCCTTCCGAGGTAATCTTGTCATTAAACTTCTCCACTGCTTTTAACATATCTAATCCACATTGGACTGCCGTCTTAGGATGATCGGGATCATCAATAGGTGCATTGTGAACATGCATACTTGCATCGCCAATGTATTTAATAACCATGCCGTCTGCATCTAGTATTGGTTGCGTAATTGCATCCATATAGCCATTCATAATTTTAGTTAGGCCTTTAACATCGTCGCCGAATGATTCACCTAGTGGTGTAAAGCCTCTTAGGTCTGAGAAACAAATTGAAACTTCTTTCTTCATACCGTCTTTGATTAGTGCAGGATTCTCTTGTAGCATACGCACAACTGTTGGTGATGCGTATCCTGCGAATTGTTTCTTAATTGCTTGCTTCTGGAAGTATTCTGATACAAATCTATTAAACACTGCATGTAATCCAACGATTAAAACTGTAATCACCGGCATCGTTGCATCAAGCAAATACAAGTGTGTTGTCCAAGCATAATAAACAGCATAGGCGAGTCCTCCCACAAATACAACTATACTGCCTCCAGCTAACCAGTAAGGTGCAAATCGTCCAAGTAGCACAAGGGCTATGCCCAAGACTGCTGTTGTGATCAACTCCACCAAGAATGCCCAGTAAGGACGTTGAATTTGATCTCCGTCTATTACTGTCTGTA
>Ga0222719_10001988_pt1:17500-19228 | contig 19228 bp, 14 predicted proteins | sample C33_34DmetaG_FD_165039 | JGI IMG/M metagenome (GOLD analysis project Ga0222719, IMG submission 165039) | Estuarine water microbial communities from San Francisco Bay, California, United States - C33_34D | ecosystem: Environmental > Aquatic > Marine > Unclassified | place: USA... | reverse complement strand
TGTCGATGTCGTCGATGGGGTCTTGAGTTTAATGCCAGCTCAGAAAGAGTTGATCAACTAACGCGGTAGCGATGTCAGCGCATTATTGCGGCTCGCCAGAGTGCCGATGCGCTTGGCGGCTTGCGCGCGGGTTGTTTCAAAAGCGGTCAATTGCCGTGCGCTGAGTTCATGGCGCGGTGGTAAATCGAGCGAGCGGGGGTTTATCGGCTTATTGCCTTGCAAAACTTCATAGTGCAAATGCGGGCCAGTCGCTAAGCCCGTGCGGCCAACATAGCCAATAACTTGCCCCTGCTTCACCCCGTCGCCTTTTTTCAATCCTTTAGCGAAGCCGTTCATATGAGCGTAAGCCGTTTCAAACCGATTGCTGTGGCGCAGTTTGATATATAACCCATTGTCACCATAGCGGCCGATTTTTATCACTTGTCCGTCGCCGGCAGCATAAATTGGCGTACCGACTGGGGCTGCGAAATCTAGGCCACGGTGCAATCGCGTATAGCCCAAAATCGGATGCCGCCGCATGCCATAGCGCGAAGACAGCCGCGCCCCATCAACGGGTGTTCGCATTAATAAGCGCTGCACGCTGCGGCCTTGTTCATCATAATAATGTTGCTCGCCATCATCTAAATGGTGCAACCAAAAAGCATGGCGCTGGCCGCGATTGGTCAGGGCGACGAAAATAATTTCGCCTTCTTCGGCCAGCTGATTGTTTTGGTCAAAGCGGCGCGTATACAAAACTTCTAATTGGTCGCCCTCGCGAATGTCGCGTTGGAAATCGACCGAGAATGAAAACAATCGAATGAGATCGGCAACCAAATTCGGGGCGACCCCGCTGCTACGGGCGGCTTCATAGACAGAGCTTGTGATCAGCGTGTCGGCGACAAAATATTTTTCGCTCAAGGGACGGTTCTGGCGTGTGGTTTCAAACTGACCATCTGCGAGGCGCTGTACGATAACTTTTTGGCGCGGCTCCGGAATGAGGTCAAAACCAACAAATTCGCCCTCGGTGAGCTTTGCGTCAACGCCTGGCGGCCAGGCTCGGAACACGCGAACTTTTTGTCCAGGCCGCAAATTACGGGCGTCGAATTCACCCTTCAAACTGTCCAGCGCAGCCTGTGCTTGACCAGCCCCGACACCATTGCGGGCCAAGAGGGCGGCCAGACTGTCTCCCTTTTTCAACTGGTCCTCGTGTGACTGACGTTGCATTGGCGGCATGGCACGCCGTTCAAGATTGATCTCAGGCGCTAATGGGGCTGGCTTGGCGCTGAGTGAAGCATTGTTAATATCGGGAGCTAGGAAGTCATTGACCAGCCAACCGATAAAAATTGCTGACAGTAAAAATCCAATTGAAAGCTGCCGCCGGGCGCGGCGTCGGCGTTGAGTCGCAATCAGCCGCTTGGCGATGTTCTCAGGCGATTCTTCACGCGAGGCTGCATTATCTATGGTCATTGATTGGCAAAATGCGCTGTATCGGGCAAAATTGTCAAGCAAAGGCAAAAAAATCTTTGATCTAGAATTGGCCCAAAGCGCTATATGTGGTAGAATTCTGGGAGTTTTCCACATGACCGAGTGGTTTGTTTCATTTTTGTAAAAAAAAACTAGAAAACGACAAAAAAGCCTTTGACAGTTGTCAGCCCTGTGCCTATACAAACTCCACACCAACGGTCGATCAGTAACCTTGGTGTCGAAACAACGAACGGTTCGCCGCTTAATGTTTTAAGGAAATACTGA
>Ga0222719_10001988_pt1:0-15000 | contig 19228 bp, 14 predicted proteins | sample C33_34DmetaG_FD_165039 | JGI IMG/M metagenome (GOLD analysis project Ga0222719, IMG submission 165039) | Estuarine water microbial communities from San Francisco Bay, California, United States - C33_34D | ecosystem: Environmental > Aquatic > Marine > Unclassified | place: USA... | reverse complement strand
CGCATGCACCCCCCGGTGTTTGTCGGGTAAATTGAATTAGAATAAGAAATTGATCTTTTAGATCGTCGTTTTGCTTTTGCAATCTGGCGATCAACTGATCGCAAAACAAACCATATTAAACATGCACATCTGCTGCACGGCAGTTGGCGCATGGTGGTAATGAGAACGATCAAGTGTCTTAAGGGCATTTGGTGGATGCCTTGGCGTTGAGAGGCGATGAAGGACGTGGCACGCTGCGATAAGCCATGGGGAGCCGTGAGCAGGCTTTGATCCATGGATTTCCGAATGGGGAAACCCGACCGTAAGGTCATCATGCACTGAATACATAGGTGTATGAAGCGAACCTGGGGAACTGAAACATCTAAGTACCCAGAGGAAAGGACATCAACCGAGACTCCGTTAGTAGTGGCGAGCGAACGCGGACCAGGCCAGTGCCGTTTATCTTTTGAACTGGAACCATCTGGAAAGGTGGGCCGAAATGGGTGATAGCCCCGTACAGGTAGGAAAGATTTACGGACTTGAGTAGGGCGGAACACGTGAAATTCTGTCTGAACATGGGGGGACCACCCTCCAAGCCTAAGTACTCCTCAACGACCGATAGTGAACAAGTACCGTGAGGGAAAGGTGAAAAGCACCCCGACGAGGGGAGTGAAATAGATCCTGAAACCGAATGCCTACAATCAGTTGGAGCCTCTTTATGGGGTGACAGCGTACCTTTTGTATAATGGGTCAGTGACTTAGTCTGGCAAGCAAGCTTAAACCGTTAGGTGTAGGCGCAGCGAAAGCGAGTCTTAATAGGGCGCTTTAGTTTGTCGGATTAGACCCGAAACCGAGTGATCTAGATATGAGCAGGTTGAAGGTGCAGTAACATGCACTGGAGGACCGAACCCACTAATGTTGAAAAATTAGGGGATGACTTGTGTCTAGGGGTGAAAGGCCAATCAAACTCGGAAATAGCTGGTTCTCCGCGAAATCTATTTAGGTAGAGCGTCGCACGAATACTCTCGGGGGTAGAGCACTGGATGGGCTAGGGGGCCTCACCGCTTACCAAACCTAACCAAACTCCGAATACCGAGAAGTACTATGCGGCAGACACACTACGGGTGCTAAGGTCCGTGGTGGAGAGGGAAAGAGCCCAGACCGCCATCTAAGGTCCCCAAGTTATGACTAAGTGGGAAAGGAGGTGGGACGTCCAAAACAACCAGGAGGTTGGCTTAGAAGCAGCCATCCTTTAAAGAAAGCGTAACAGCTCACTGGTCTAAATAAGACGTCCTGCGCCGAAAATGTAACGGGGCTAAAGTCATACACCGAAGATGCGGGCGCGATTTATCGCGCGGTAGCGGAGCGTTCTGTAAGCCTGTGAAGGCGTCACGCGAGTGGCGCTGGAGGTATCAGAAGTGAGAATGCTGACATGAGTAACGACAATGAGGGTGAGAAACCCTCACGCCGAAAGTCCAAGGGTTCCTGCGCAATGCTAATCAGCGCAGGGTTAGTCGGCCCCTAAGGCAAGGGCGAAAGCCGTAGTCGATGGGAAACAGGTTAATATTCCTGTACTAGTGGGTAGTGACGAATTGCGTAAGTTGTTCCTCCTTATTGGATTGGAGGGGCCGCGATGCAGTTCCAGGAAATAGCTCCCACATTAATAACCGTACCCGAAACCAACACAGGTGGACTGGTAGAGTATACCAAGGCGCTTGAGAGAACGATGCTGAAGGAACTCGGCAAAATGCCTCCGTAACTTCGGGAGAAGGAGGCCCTATCAGGAGGCAACTCTTGGTAGGGGGCACAGACCAGGGGGTAGCGACTGTTTATTAAAAACACAGGGCTCTGCGAAGTTGCAAAACGACGTATAGGGTCTGACGCCTGCCCGGTGCCGGAAGGTTAAGAGGAGAGGTGCAAGCTTTGAATCGAAGCCCCGGTAAACGGCGGCCGTAACTATAACGGTCCTAAGGTAGCGAAATTCCTTGTCGGGTAAGTTCCGACCTGCACGAATGGCGTAACGACTTCCCCGCTGTCTCCAGCATCGACTCAGTGAAATTGAATTCCCCGTGAAGATGCGGGGTTCCTGCGGTCAGACGGAAAGACCCCGTGCACCTTTACTATAGCTTTGCAGTGACATTAGTGTCGGCATGTGTAGAATAGGTGGTAGGCTTTGAAGCTCAGGCGCCAGTCTGAGTGGAGCCGCAATGTGAAATACCACCCTTATCTACGCTGATGTCTAACCGCGGTCCGTTATCCGGATCCGGGACCCTGCATGGTGGGTAGTTTGACTGGGGCGGTCGCCTCCCAAAGAGTAACGGAGGCGCGCGATGGTAGGCTCAGGCCGGTCGGAAATCGGTCGTCGAGTGCAATGGCAAAAGCCTGCCTGACTGCGAGTCTGACAAGACGAGCAGAGACGAAAGTCGGTCATAGTGATCCGGTGGTCCCGCGTGGAAGGGCCATCGCTCAACGGATAAAAGGTACGCCGGGGATAACAGGCTGATGACGCCCAAGAGTCCATATCGACGGCGTTGTTTGGCACCTCGATGTCGGCTCATCGCATCCTGGGGCTGGAGCAGGTCCCAAGGGTTTGGCTGTTCGCCAATTAAAGCGGTACGTGAGCTGGGTTTAGAACGTCGTGAGACAGTTTGGTCCCTATCTGCCGTGGGTGTAGGAAATTTGAGAGGAGCTGTCCCTAGTACGAGAGGACCGGGATGGACATACCTCTGGTGGAGCTGTTGTCGCGCCAGCGGCATTGCAGCGTAGCTAAGTATGGACGGGATAACCGCTGAAAGCATCTAAGCGGGAAGCCTCCCTCGAAACTAGATTTCCCTTGAGAACCGTGGAAGACCACCACGTTGATAGGCCGGGTGTGGAAGCGCAGTAATGTGTGTAGCTTACCGGTACTAATTGTTCGATCGACTTGATCGTTCTCATTTCCCCATGCGCTGGCACCCTAATATAATGCCAGCAACAATCAGTTGATTAATTTCTTATCGTTTCATATTGCGCCGACTTGGTGACTATGGCGAAGCGCCTAAACCCGATCCCATCCCGAACTCGGCCGTTAAACGCTTCAGCGCCGATGGTACTGCATCTTAAGGTGTGGGAGAGTAGGTCGTTGCCAGGTCTGCGGAATATGAAGCCATCTAATTCACTCTTCTTCACTGTCTTCCTTCCCTATGCGCTGATAATATTGCCCTTAGGGGAGTGGCATGAATTTGGCGCGGGGTGGAGCAGCCCGGTAGCTCGTCAGGCTCATAACCTGAAGGTCGTAGGTTCAAATCCTACCCCCGCAACCACTTTGACTTGCTCGGCAAGTATGGCAAAGTCCCTCGCAGGAATGCTAGGGGCTTTCGTCGTTTGTGGGGTGTTAGACGCAATTTCCATGATTGATGCGATGTCGCCTGATAGTTTGATGTCTAAGCCGTTTGTGCTTGGCGTGAGGACGATTTTATCCACCAGCCTCCTGATGGCCTCAAAGGCCTCTGGCTTGGCTTGGTCGTCTTTCAGGGCGTCCGCTAGGTTGGCGACCTTGTCACGATAGATTTGGGCCATTGCAGGATGCAGGAGTGGTTGGTCTTCTTCGTGTGCGTCCAGTTTCTCCGTTAATGTTACCTTACGCGCATCCAGTTCGTGCAATTCAGCTTTCATAGACGCTGTTGCAAAGCCTTCTTTGATGGCGTCGATGATATTGTGGATTTGTTTTTCAAGTTTAATAAGTTCGGCCTCCTGGGTTTTGCGGGTATTTGTCTGCGATGACCGTAACGCATTGACCTCTTTAACAAAGGCCTTGGCAAATTCTTCGAACAAGGCTGGGTCCATCAACTGGCCTTTGAGACTTTCCAAAATCATATTGTCTAGATCGTCTACACGGATGTTTGTGCGATTGTCACAAACAGATATGCCCTTGTTACGACTTGTCGCGCACCCAAATAGGGCCTTGTTGATTTTGGTGTAACCACCACCGCACGTGCCACATTTCACTAAGCCTGTAAGAAGGTGTTTTGGACGTTGTTGCTTCCAGTAGGCTTGTTTTTCTTTGGGGCCATCCAGTTTCTTTTGTTTCGCTTTGACGTTATCCCATAAGTTTTGACCTACGATACGTAACGTAGGGACTTCTTCAATCACCCAATCAGATTCGGGGTTAAGTTTCGATACGCGCTTTCCGGTGTTAGGGTTCTTTACATAACGTAGGCGGTTCCATACCAAGCGGCCGATGTAGAGTTCGTTGTTGATGATGCCGGTGCCGCGATGACGATTGCCGTAAATGGTTGAGGGTGACCAATTCTTGGCGCGTGGTCCCGGAATGCCTTCGCTGTTTAGGTCATGAGCTATGGCGCGGGGGCTTTTGCCAGAAGCGTACTCTTCAAATATTCTATTTATAATTTCGGCTTCATGGGCGTTGATCGTTCGTTTGCCTTTTAGAGGTTCGTTGTTTGCGTCGAACTCTTTAACCACATCATAGCCGTAGGCATTGCCACCTGCGGACTTGCCAGCTTCCACACGGCCCCGCAAACCACGACGGGTCTTGTCGGCTAGGTCTTTCAGGAATAGCGCGTTCATGGTGCCTTTAAGACCAATGTGTAGGTCTGAGACCTCCCCTTCTGACAAGGTGATGATCTTGACGCCTGCGAAGCTTAGGCGTTTGTATATTCCGGCAATGTCTTCTTGATCTCGTGAGAGACGATCTAAGGCTTCACATAGGACGATGTCGAATTTACCAGCTAAGGCATCGGCCAAGAGCGATTGAATCCCGTTACGTAACAGATTGGCACCACTTGTGGCTCGGTCTTCGTAACGTAACGTTACGGACCATCCTTCTTTATCACTACGTAACGTACATAGGCGGAACTGATCATCAATGGAGGCATCCGACTGCATATCTGTGGAATATCGAGCATATAGGGCAACACGCATTATGATGGATCCTTTGTTACGTTTGGGGAGTTCTCGGTATTATCGTTTGCAGCTTCATGAGATTGCAACCATTCTCGTGCGGCTTGTCGTGCCAAAACTTGCACTAACGAGCCTATAGGAGGCAATGCTTTATGCCATTGCTCCTTCGTAGACTTATTCTCTATAGGGGTATTATCGTCCATAATTCTATGGTCCTTCTCGTTTTTTATTATCGTTAAGTGCCTATAGCTATAGGCACCGTGCAGTCCACTAAGGTCATGTTGGTGCTATAGAGACCAGTAAAAACATCGCCCCTATAGCTATAGGGAATTGCGCCAAATTGAATGCGATCGGGATCGCCAAAAAACCTCGAACTTGACGAATCAGCCCCTAAAGGAAATTTGACTCGCAAATGGTGCCGGGTGACTGAGGGCTTCTTCTTTGTTGGACTATTCATATTGATCGTACCTTACCTTTAGTGGTTGGCCTAAAAGGCCATAGTTGTTTCAAAAGAACCAGAATTCATGCCGCCCGTTACGTTACGTAGGGAATGATGCAAAATTCGGCCCGCCAAAAGTTTCGAAAAATTCGAAATGTGACGAATCAACCGTTATGGTGACCCACCTTTCATCCGAACATGTCGAAACGCTTGAGTTGAGATTTTCTGAATTTCCCGCCCTATTCAATCCCACCAAGTCGACAATCCCGACTTTCTCGGGTCAACTTTTTCGACTTTCTCGACTTTCCCGAGGTTTTCGAGTGGGAATTTCGAGAATGTCAGGATTTAAAAGCAGAAATCCTCATGCTCTAAATATTTGAAGAATCGGAAGGAAAAGGCAAATGCGGCTTGTCTTGCGAGTATCTGTGTCAAAGTCCGTAAGGTCGGCAAATGCTCATGCCAAGCACTACTTCTTGTATGGTTCATGTGAGGGGTGTCGTCTTCCATTTTTTTAGCCCAGTTCTTGTTTTTATTATCATTGGGCGCGTTACGTTACGCACTGTGTGGCCCTAAAAGGTCATAGTTGTTTCAAAAGAACCAGACTTCATGTCGCCCGTTACGTTACGTAGGGAATGATGCAAAAATCGGCCCGCTAATTATTCCCAAAAATCCAAAACGTTACGAATCAGCCGTAAACGGAAAATTCGTAACGTTCGAGAGTTTCGGAAAACTTAAGTCTAGAATTTCCCCATTGTCCGGAATATTCAACCCGCCCAATCTGGAAATTCCAAATCTAGATTTCTGAAATTTTCAGGGTTTTCGAGACACTCGATGGGAATTTCCGAAGTTTCCCAACGTCTAAAGGGAAAATTTCGAAACTCAGATTGGTTCGGGAAATTCGAGGGAGGAGGCAGAAAGGCGATAAAAGTGTTTGGTCAATCGTGATAGCTGTCGGCCCCAATCCAGAGACTTGATATAATTATAGCTTTCCACGCATTCATGCTTAGACGTGAAATGCGCAAAAAATGTTGGATCTGCTATCGGAATTTTGAAGGGTGCTCAGTTTAGTACTTAGGCACGTTCAAAGTTGTTCCAACAACTTTGAACGTGCCTTTTGCAAGTCCTCGACTAATTGATCAAACTTTTTGTCGCTGAGGTGACCGAAGGCTTCGTTAATCAAATCATGGGAATTTTTTTGGAGTTCCTGAATATAAGGTTCGAACTTTTGAGTTAGATATATTCGTTTCAATCGGCGGTCTTTAGTATCATTTTTGCGGTACACCCAATCGGCCTCTTCTAGCCGTTCTATGGTTTTACCGACTGTTGCTCTTTCCAAGTCAACAGTTTCCGCCAATTCCGTTTGTGTGAGGCCGTCTGCTCTATAGAGATGGGCAAGGAGAAGCCATTGAGCCCGTGTGAGCCCCATCGTCTTGATACGCCGATCAAATCCGGTTTTCATAAGGCGCGCAAGATCACTTATTATAAAACCAATGTTGGCTTCTAAATCGGTAGCTTGCGTTTCGACATTTGCATTAGCCATTTTGCGGCCCTTTGTTACTACTGGTAATATATTGTAAGCTATGATACAATAAGCTAACTTATAATATATTACACGATGATGAGAGTATATGGCAGATCTAACCAAACATCTACGGGAACGGTTCAAACAAGGCAGTCATCCATTTTTTGGAAAGCTGGACATGGAAATGAAGCAAGCCTCAAACGGACATGTTTCATTAACAATTCAACCCAACGAATGGGCCGCCCTGCATAACGATGCGCCGATCATACACAGCGGTTTACTGGCCTTATTGTTGGATACAGTGTGCGGTATGGCGGTCATGTCTTCACTGGAAACGCCAACAGCAATTGCAACAATTGATCTAAAGATCGACCATGTAAGGGACGCAGCTATAGCCAAAAAATTGCTGATTGAAGCTACTGTTGAGGAAACAAGTGAGGAAATTTCTTACACCAACGGCCAAGTACGAGAGGAAGAAACACACCTCCTCGTCGCAAAAGCAGTAGGAAGTTTTATGGTTGGAACCAAAGGACCGTCAATTATCGCACCGGATACAGAGGCAAGCTCGTGATGGAAGCGCATAATCAATTATTTCAAAGTTGGATTAATGACAGCCCGTTTGCAAGTTGGCTTGCCTTACAGGTCGAAGGGACGTCTCTTGGCCTAAACGCCGTATTGCCGTTTCAAGAAAAAAATGTAGGCAATCCATTCATTCGGTCCCTTCACGGTGGCATCGTTTCAGCATCAATGGAATGCGTTGGTGGGTTGTTAGCTGCACACTTACATGGCCTTGATCGCATCCAAAAGCCCGCCTCTATTTCCATCTCATATACGCGTTCAACAACGGCAACCGATCTCAACATTTCAATCGCTTCTATCAAAACAGGAAAACGCCTGTCATTTTTAGAAGCACAAGCATGGCAAGACGACAAAACCAAAATAGTTGCAGTTGCCACAATGACATTTTTACGTAAATCAGAAGAAACCCAAGTATGAAATATTCTCAACAGAAAACTGCCCATGTGACAGCAAGATATGCAGCTATACTTTTCTTAGCTCTCACACTTGCAGCGTGTAGCGATGATGACAAAGAAAATTCAAAAGCTGAAAATCTTCTTGTGCCTCAATCGACTAAAGTGGAGCAGAAAAACAAACCACTTCATGTAACACAAGTAAGGCGCGTTGGCGTTGAGAAGTTCGTATTTGCGAGTGGTACAATTGCAGCAAAACAAACAAGCCATATCGGGCCCCTTGTTGAAGGTGTGATAGAAAAGATTTTTGTCAAAGTTGGCGACAGAGTAAAATCTGGTGATGCGCTATTTCAAACTCGACAGGTCGATTATATACGGAGTTTGGAAGAAGCCAAATCCGCAATGGACCTAGCAAATATTCTTGGTGTACAAGCAAACAGAAACTATGATCGTGCACGAGAATTGGCGGAACAAGGTAATATTTCTCAAGCGCGGTTGGATGACATTGAAACGTCCAATCAAGTCGCAATCGCTAAAATCCAACAAGCTAAAGTAGCTTTGGAAACAGCCGAGCAACGATTGGCAGATACGGTTGTTCAAGCTCCATTCAATGGAACTATCACGGGAAGAAACGTTGATGAAGGTGTCTATCTATCTAATAGATTTTCCATGGGCGGTGGATCGGCAGTTGTTCGAATACAAGAAATTGAAATTGTTGCAGCCATAGTCCAAACGCCAGAAAAAAACCTTAATCTTCTAACGACTAATCAACTGGCAACGGTGACTATTCAAGGGCATGATGAAGTTTATGACAGTTTTGTCTACGTGTTAAATGATTTGGTCAATCCGCAAACGCGCACCGTCGAGCTGAGGTTGCCAATTAAAAATGAAGATTACAAAATCAAACCCGGTCAATTTGCCGAAGCAAAAATTCTTCTACCTCAGCATGAAGCACTAGTAATTCCAAGAAACGCCATAACAGGCGGGGTTAAAAAATATTCTGTTTTTGTAGCGCGTGACAATGTCGCCATTCAATTAAATATCCAAACGCGTGAATATAATGCCGACCAAGTCGAGATTACCAGCGGCCTTACTGAACAAGATATTGTGATTATAAATCCGCCAGACACCTTGAAAAATGGGGATAAGTTAGGGCAATTAATAATGATGGGAGAGAGCTAATGTGGATGGTTGATATTTCCATTCGCCGACCGGTCTTTGCGATCATGGTTATTGGCGGATTGATGGCATTGGGTTTTATTTCTGTTGGGCGTTTGGGGGTCGACCTATTTCCTAACGTAGCTTTTCCGTATGTTTCAGTTACTACGACCTTGGAAGGCGCCGGTCCAAAGGCAATAGAAACCGAAGTCACAGATGTCATTGAAGAAAATGTCAACACTATTTCCGGCATAACTAAATTACGATCAACAAGCTCTGAGGGAATGTCTCAAGTCCTAATTGAGTTTGCCCTTAATGAGGATGTAAATGTAAAGGCACAGGATGTTCGTGATAAAATAAGTCTTGCACGCAGGGACCTTCCCATAGATGTCAATCCGCCAATCGTTGACAAAGTAGACCCGGACTCCGCGCCAATAATGTCCGTAATGGTTTCTGGGGATGTTCCCATTGGAGAGTTAACAACATTTGCCGACGAAGTCGTAAAGGAAGCGCTTCAAAAGTTGTCCGGGGTTGGATCGGTGACTTTAATCGGGGGGCGAAAACGGGAAATTCGCATATGGTTAGATGCGAAAAAAATGCGCAGTTACGAGGTAACCGCAGAAGACGTTGTAAATGCTATTAGAGCCGAACATACTGAAATCCCAAGCGGTAGGCTGGAGACAGGTTTTGGCGCGCGGGAATATTCTGTAAAAACTGTATCAGAGGCCAAAACACCTGAAGAGTTTGCAGCCCTAGTTGTCGCCTTTAGACCCAATGGTTTGGCCACGCGGGTTGGCGATGTTGCCACGATTGAAGATGGATTAGAGGACGAACGCTCCTATGCGATACTAAATGGCAAGCGCGGTGTGAGTTTGGAGATACGGCGGCAATCAGGAAAGAACACCGTTACGGTTGCTCACGCAGTAAAAAAAGAACTGGAGATATTACGGGCTGATACACCTTCGGAAATCGAAATGGTTGCTGCCCGCGATGTTTCACGGTTTATTGAATCCTCTATTGCAGATGTCGGCCACGAATTACAAATCGCAATTGGATTGGTTATTTTTGTTACTTTTTTCTTTCTTTTGAATTGGCGCGCCACCTTAATCGTTGCAATCGCGATTCCGACTTCGCTGGTTTCTACATTTTTTGGCTTTTATCTTATGGGCTTTACTATAAATATGCTCACATTGTTGGCCTTAACGGTTTCTATCGGTCTGTTGGTTGATGATGCCATTGTGGTTGTTGAGAGTATTCAAAAAGATATTGAGGCAGGCAGTTCCCCACTTCAAGCAGCACAAGAAGGGACTAAAAAGGTTGGATTAGCGGTACTCGCAGGGACATTTGCAACACTTGCTGTATTCGTGCCGATTGCGTTTATGGAAGGGGTTGTTGGTCGTTTTTTCTTTGAGTATGGACTTGCCATTATTTTCTCTGTCTCTGTATCCTTACTTGTAGCACTTACGCTCACGCCTATGTTGAGTTCAAGATACCTTCACCAAGAAGGTCAACAATTTGGTATATTTACGCCTATCGAAAAATTTCATATGGGAATGTCAAACCTGTATGGCAAAAGCTTAACCTTTTGTGTGCGTTGGCGTTACATGATCCTTGCACTTGCTGTCGCAAGCGTTTTCCTAGGGGGGTGGTTTGCAAAACAAATCCCCGCTGGTTTTACATCAAATGCAGATCGCAGCGAATTTATGGGCACCATTGAATTACCCTTAGGTTATGGAATAGAGAAAGCAAAAGAGTCATCCAAAAAAGTCTATGAAGCACTAAAAGCAACGCCGTATGTTACCGATGTTTTTGTAACCGCAGGTGCAGGTTCTCAGGCCAAGGTGAACCAATTGGGTTTATACGCGCGACTTGAAGCAAAACAAGGCCGAACAGTAAATCAGTTTGTTATCATGGATACTGCAAGAAAAGCTATTGCAGATAAATTACCTGAGATCAGCAAAATGACGATCATTGAAGTGCCATGGGTTTCTGGCGGCGGTATAGGGACTGCGGATATAGAACTTTCTGTAGGGGGCAAAGATTTAACGAAACTACAAGAATACACCGATAACATTGCCGCGCAGATGAAAAAGACAAATCAATTTGCCGATGTGAGGACGAGCTTTGAAAGCGGACGCCCGGAATACCGGATAGAACTTGATCGTATTCGTGCAGGAGATATGGGCGTATCTGCGAAGTCATTGGCGAATACTGCGCGTATTGTAATAGGTGGTATGGACGTAGGGACTTTTGAAGATCAGGGTAAAAGATACGATGTTAGGGTCCGTCTAGACGAGCCCCAACGCCAAGACGTAAGTCAACTCGAATTAGTTCAAATTCGCTCTAAAGATGGATTGCTTATTGATTTGGATTCCATATCCGATACTAAATTGACGACTAGTCTGTCTCAGATCGAACGACAAAATCGTGTACGGAAAATTTCCATTTTGGCGAATTCGGCACCTGGTGTTGCCTTAGGTGAGGCAACCGCCACGTTGGAAAATATTATTGACGCGCATGTTACGCCAAAAGGCTTCTCTCTCTCTTTTGACGGAATGGCACGACGGATGAAAGAATCCGGTTCCGCCATCGTCTTTGCCCTTTTGTTCGCGTTGCTCGCTTTGTACATGGTTCTTGCCAGCCAATTTAATAGCTTTGTCCAGCCATTGATTACTATGATAACAGCCCCTCTGTCGTTTTCAGGGGCGTTTGCAATGCTCTATTGGGGAAATCAAGAAATGTCATTATTTGCCCAAATTGGCCTCATCGGCTTAATGGGAATTGTAATGAAAAATGGTATTCTATTGCTTGATCGAACAAATCAACTAATAGAAGAAGGTTTAGAATTGAAAGAGGCTGTGCTGCAATCTGGCCCAGAACGGCTACGACCAGTTTTAATGACTGCCTTAGCTGCAATATTTGGAATGATCCCCATTGCAATGTCCGTATCTGATGGTGCGGAATGGAGGAATTCTTTGGGCTATCTCATTATAGGTGGCCTCACGTCATCCACATTATTGACATTGTTTGTAGTGCCCGCAGCTACCATGGTACCGCAAGATATCTCCAACTTGTTTGGTAGACTTGCGGGCATGTTTTCTAAGCAAGTATAGATAGTAACCGATTTAGCACGCAAATTTCGGTTCCAGCAGTTGGCTTGCATGCACCGTTATGTCCAGAGGCACATGGTGTTGTTGCCTTTTTGGAGCGTACAAAACGTATTCGGTCCATTTCAGGGTCTAATGAAAATTGAATGGAAATGGCATATCGTGATTGAGGTCATGTAGGCTTATGCCAAAAAGAGACATGCTGTATTAGTCGAAATTAGTTGTGTTACTGAATCGAAACTGATGTTTTTCCGAAGTAAACAGCAAATCAAAGTGGTTGCCAGCCCCCGCAACCAAATTCCTAATAAAATCAATAACTTAAGCCGTCCTTTAGGGGCGGGTTTTTTGTGTCTGCTACCTATAAACTACCTATAAACTTTTATTTGATGAAACTAGAGGTGCCAGAATAGCTGCCTACTCTTGGGTCCTTTTTTTTATCCCTAGTAAATGTTACACGCCCTCGCCACACAATTTATGTTTTTCCAGACACCTTCTATGATACGACATTATTCTTGATAAATGGGAAGGATGTCTCTGATGATTAGGTATAGGTTTTTTCTCGCTTTTATTATAGCGACGTTGGCTCTCTACACTTTTCCTGTTGTTCTTGAGTTCGGAATAATTGTCTTGCTACCGAGCTTCTTTGGCGAAATTGGGAAGATGAATTGGCAAGGTCAATTCAATCTCGATTTCCTGATGTTTTTGCTGATGTCTGGGTTTTGGATTGCGTGGCGGAATAATTTTACACCCAAAGGAATCACTCTAGGGGTTGGTGGGGTTTTTCTCGGCGCACCGTATTTGGCGGCGTATTTGCTCTACTTGAGCTTTCAGTTTGGGGGCGACGTTGAAAGAGTTTTGGTTGGCGAACGCCGCAAATAGAAATTTTGTTTAGCGTTGTCGCCTCTGAATAAAATCACCCACAAATTCCCCTGCGACACATCGTTCAGCATATGATTCGTTTCTTTGCCTCTCGCGTAATTTAATTACGTAGGAACACAGAAAAACGACCATAAATTTCATTTATTATACGATTACGCGACAAAATGCCCTTTTTTAATGCAATAGGAGATGTTTTTCCTACTCTTGTATCACCGCTTTCTTAGCGGAATAACTTCTTGGAGGAGGAAAGACGTTATGGACCAAATTAAATCAATGATCAGTAGTCTTACTGATGTTTTCGTCTCACTATTGGCTCTGGCTATCGTAGCTTCACTGCTTGTTGGCTCAGCCAATATGGCATTCTTGGGTGACGTTGCTGGCAACATTACTTCACTGGTCGCAACCTTGGGTGCGGCTGGTCTGCCAGGCTTAATCTCATTGGGCGTTATTCTGGTTCTTTTCCAGCGTAGCTAATTGCCTATAACCTCAAGAGCAATAGATAAAAAACGTAAGGATATATGATGGAACAGTTCAAAGAATATGCTGCCCGTTTACAGGCTTTGCTTCTTCGGTTTTCCGAACTGGGCGCGGTCTTTGTCTTTGCCGTGATTATTGTCTATTTGCTCTTGGGGGATGCGGCCGGACCCTATGTGGTGTCGGTCGTTGATAATGTCGCCAATTTTGTAAAAATGGTGACACCCGCCGCCTTTGTCGCTGTGGCGGTTATCCTTGCGTTGGTCGCTTACATCCGAAAAACCCGCTAACTCTCGCTCATTTAATTGACCGGCAACGCCTTGTTTGCGTGCGCCCTTTTGGCTATGGTTTTGGCTCATCAATCGTCTGAGGGAGTACACGATGTCTGTGAAATATTATGATTGGCTGAACCAACACGAAAATGTACGGGGCGATAAAGTCGCTATCCATGATTTAGATACGGGCGTTAAAAGCACCTATAAACAATTGAACCAGCGGGCGAAACGCCTGGCCGCTCATTGGCAGGCCAAGGGCATCAAAAAAGGTGACCGCGTGGCTCTGCTCATTCGCAATTGCACAGCGTTTTTCGAAGTGCAATTTGCCTGCTCCAAAATTGGTGCCATTTGCTTGCCGTTGAACTGGCGCCTGACGGCCAATGAATTGGCTTACATCCTCGGCGATAGCACGCCAGATGTGATGGTTTATGACCATGTTTTTGCCGAGGTTGCCGAGCCGCTGCTTGAGCGTTGCGATATCAGCCACGGATTGAAAGTTTGCGAACCGGGCGAGGCCAGCTCTTATGAAGAGGCAATGGATAGTCAGCATGCGCTCGAAGAAGTTGAAAGCACCCATGATGATGTGTGCATGATTATGTACACCTCCGGCACCACGGGTCATCCAAAAGGCGCGATGATTACCCATCAAATGGTGTTTTATAATATGGTCAATATGGCCAGCCCGGCTGGGGTGAATAGTAAAACTGTGCAGCTGGTGGTGTTGCCCTTGTTCCATACTGGCGGCTTAAATTGTTACGCCAATCCTATTTTGCATGCAGGCGGCACTCTTTTGCTGATGCGTGAATTTGATCCGGGCCGGGCGCTTGAGGTGATTGACAGTGCCGATCTTGGTGTGACGCATTTATTTGCGGTGCCGGCACCTTATCAATTTATGATGCAGCACCCGAATTTTGCTAGCACTGATTTGAGCCGTGTCCAAATTGCCGGTGTGGGCGGCGCTCCGTGTGCTGAAGCAATCTTGCAAGGCTGGCTCGACCGTGGCGTGCCATTCACCCAAGGTTGGGGCATGACCGAGACGAGCCCCGGCGGCGTGTCGCTGGAACCTGATGACGCCTTGCGCAAAATTGGCTCGGCCGGCAAAGGTTTAATGCATACGGAAATCCGTATCGTCGACGAAGATGAGAATGATGTGGCACCGGGCGAGGTGGGTGAATTGCAAATTCGCGGCCCGAATATCACGCCGGGCTATTGGAATAACCCCGAAGCCACTGCCAAAACTTTCTCTGGAGATTGGCTAAAAACCGGCGATGCCGCCAAATTTGATGACGAGGGCTTT
>Ga0222719_10001987_pt1 | contig 19229 bp, 24 predicted proteins | sample C33_34DmetaG_FD_165039 | JGI IMG/M metagenome (GOLD analysis project Ga0222719, IMG submission 165039) | Estuarine water microbial communities from San Francisco Bay, California, United States - C33_34D | ecosystem: Environmental > Aquatic > Marine > Unclassified | place: USA: California... | reverse complement strand
CACACGCCGATACATATTTGAATTTAATTCCTGTGCCTGCGGCTTGTTTCCAGTCATCCAGGGTATAGTGTTTTCTGATCACAGTCAGCATTTTGTATTCCTGTAACACTCTGGCCATTGAGAATGTGCCAACACCATCCATGTTTGATGCCATGATCGGCACATAAGAAAGTGTCTTGCCACTGTTTTTAAATTTGAATTCTCTCAATATATCCACATCACGTCTTGAACTCAATGTAGATCTTTTTGGTTGTAATAAAACGTCCGAGTAGTCTAGATGTATGTTGTAATCAATTCTCATTATGCTTCTTCCTCTTTTGCTTTACACATTTTTAAAACTATCTGATAGTGATCCCATGCCTGCTGTAGTGCTGGATATTTTTTTGCCATTTGGTCGTCATGCGGAGTTAAACTGTCAAAGTCCAAACCCTCGGTCAAGGCAGTGGTAACCATCGATCCTGTGTTCATATCCGCCACTCCGTAGTCGTCATAGTCAAATTTGAATTGAGCATCTTGGTGTTCTATTACCCAGTTTTTATTAGCACCCATTAACCATGTCCTTTCATGCTCATGCAGATCTTGTAGAACTCGTCTCTGGTAGCAGGATCGTCCTTGAATGCTCCCAACATTATGGCAGTTGTCATGTCTGAGTCGTGCTCTCTTACCCCTCTGTGTGTCATGCAGTGATGTTCTGCTTTTACAACTACAGCGATATGTTGCGTGTGGGCGTATTCTTGAAGTGCTTCCGCTATCTGCGTTGTCATTTCTTCTTGTATCTGTGGCCTTTCGACAATGTGATGTATTATTCTATTGAACTTGCTTAGTCCTATCACTTTTCCATTGGGTATAATGCCTACCCATGCATTGCCAACTATGTTCTGAAAATGATGGGCACATGTTGATCTTATTGATATGGGACCAGATGTGTACATGCTTTTGTAACCAACATTCGGAAAACTTGTAACTTTTGGCATCGGGGAATATCTGCCGCCGAAAGTTTCTTTCAACCACATTTTGGCAACTCTTCTTGCCGTGTCCTGTGTGTTGTGATCGTTTGTGGTGTCTATGATAAGACTTTCCAGCACCGCCTGTACCTTGCTTTCAACTTCGTCTTGTAATTTTTCTAATTCGCCATCTTCAATGAACTTGCTTATGTTGTCGTTGGCATGAAATCTCTCGCCCGAATCTTTTATACGTTTTTTTATTGTTTCAGATACGGCTTTGGGTGGAGCCCATGTGTCTTTGAGTAAATTTTCTTCCATTAGTTTATTTCCTTTTGATTGACCTTGTTATACCATTTTACAGCAGTTTTGACTATGTTGTCAACTGAACTTTGCCTTGGTGACCATTCGAGTTGAGACATGGTTTTGTCTATATTGGCAATCAACACAGGTGGATCGCCCGGTCTCCTTGGGTGCTCTTTTATGTTCATCGGACCCACGTACTTTTGAACAGTGTTTAAAAGTTCTCTGTTAGAAGTTCCTATTCCTGATCCTAGATTATACCTCTCACAAATGTTATTCTTGGTGCATTTCAAAAGTGCTTTCAAATGTCCCTCTGCTAGATCAGTTACATGAACGTAGTCCCTCACACACGTGCCATCATTGGTGTCAAAATCCGTGCCAAAAAGTTTAAATTCTTTGCCGTGTTTTGTTGCTTCTATCGCCAAAGGAATGATATGTGTTTCGTCTTCTCGCAATTCGCCAATTTCGCTTTCTGGATCGGCACCAGCGGCATTGAAATATCTTAGGCTTACACTTGATAGGTCGTATGCTTTATGATAATCTTTTAATATTTCTTCTACGAAAAGTTTAGTTTTTCCGTAAGGATTGATAGGTTTTGGAATGTCGTCTATATTGGCAATTCCATTTTCTGGAATTCCATATGTGGCGGCACTTGATGAAAAAACGAACTTGTTCACCCCCAGTGTCCTTAATTTGTCCAATAATCTCAAAGTCATGACCACATTGTTTAGATAATATTTAGATGGATCCTCTACCGATTCACCTACTTTAGTGAATGCCGCGAAATGTATACAACTATCTATGCTGAACCTTTTAATTATACCATCCAGAAGATCGATATCTTTAGGAAGGTTGATTTCAAACGCAGGTCCGTATTTCACAGACCATGGTTTAGATTTGATATCTCTATCAACTATTACCGGAGTAAAACCATTTTTTTCCAACTGCTTGGCAGTGTGAGAGCCAATATATCCGGCCCCGCCGACAATGAGAACTGACTTATTGATGTTTTTAATACTTGGATTCTGAGACGTGATCTCTATATCTGTTTCCATCCCTCCTCCATTGTTCGCCTTTGCCTGTCATGATGTCTATCATTCTGTCGATTGTGCCGTTTGTCCAATCGGAAATGTGTCCTTGCCTTACAGGACGTCTTATCAAAGTTTGAATTTTGTTGTATGCGTCATCCTTGTTCCATGGTATGTATAATCTTGTCCGATCATTTGCGAATGTTTCTGGAAACGAACGATATGCCGGATAAAGAACATTGCATCCCAAAGTGTCTGCCTCTGACACTGTGTTTGAAACCCAATCCTGCAGGGCACAGTTGAATAGTATTCTTGAATCGTTTAATAGTTCGTAATATTTGTCTTTGCTGAGGTTTTCGTATATCAACAGGTCACCTTTGGATTGCAGTTGCTTTGCCCTTTCAAGATAAACAGGATTGTTTGACCGCAATGGTCCACCCGAGAATACCGCAAATTCTATATCGGGATCCGATTTTTTCACTCTTTCTACAAGATCCATAAAAAAATCAGGTTGCTTCTCTTGGTCGAATCTGGCCGCAAAACAGATCCTTTTCGTTCTTTTTTCAAAAGGTTTGATAGCACCTACTCTTTCTAACACTTCTTGTTTGCCAAAACTCAATCCCGATATGTTGTATATGGGTGCCGACCAGTTGGCTATCCTCATGTGTGCCACCATCTCCTCGTTGGTTGCCAAGATGTTGACATTGGGAATCTCGTTACACATCTGTTCATACAGGCTCATCCACTTGCTCATGCCCCACACGTGTACGAAGTCATCCGGATCTATGGCCTGTGCCAAGCATCTCAAATATATTTTTGGTCTGTGTTTTTCTTCAACCTGGTTTAGTATGTAAGGCAGTGATTCCATTCCTGGCTGGAACATATCCTCAAAGAACACAATGTCTTCGCTTGTGACTCTACCATTACGCATCATCTGTACTAGGTTCATCATTTGGCTCATGCCAAAATACGATCTACCGTGTGCGTCAAGCACCTGTCCAACACTGATCGCTTTGGTGTCGTCTATTGTTGTTCCTGGAACGATCGTGTAATCAATTCTTCTTTTCTTGTATGCTCTTTCAGTCCAGTCTTGTAATTGTAGTGTGTATCTGCCTTCGTATGGCTCAAGGCCCATGTAAAATATTTCCATTATATTCCTTCTCCCCTGGTATAAACGTTAGTATAATCATTTTTGAAAGCGTTGTCTATGTCGATCTTCACTTCGTTTCCACCCTCTGGATTGGCGTATATGTGAGTAACGTATCCTGCCATTGGATTATTTCTAACATATTCTACTATTCTATTTAGAGTTTCTTGAGTGCCTCGCGAACTTTTTACATATCTTTGGTAACATGGCTCTAATTTTCCAAACTTTTTTTCAAAGTTATTCATCACAATATAACCTCCCCATTCGGTCTCAAAATCACTCAGGTAGTTTTCTGAGTAAAATTCAAACATTTTGTTATGATTCACATTAACATTTGGTTCAGGTTCGAATATAAGTCTTATAATCACGCTGTTATACCCTCTCCTTTGTTAATTTGACTGTGCCGTCGTTGGTGTGTTTGATCCTGTGCGAGTTTTGAAGTGCAAGTTGTAGGAATGATTCATATTTGTCGTCCTTGACTAGCAAAGTAATTGTGTCATCCATGTCGTTGTCATCGCTATATCCGGTGTGAGACCAAATGAAATCTCGACCGTACTTCATGCCCAGGTTACCGGCAGTGGCACATATGTTGGCAATAGCGTCCACTGTGTCATATCCGGCGTTCAAAGCACCGCCTTCTATGGGCAGGTGTCCCATCCTAGTGGTCGCCCGTTTCTGTTTTATTTCAATCTCTTTCATAAACTGCGTGTGATCCATTCTCTCCATCCTCACTGACATCTATCTCTATACGTCTGCCTGGATATCTCTTTGCTATCTCCACATAAAGGTCATCACTCATCATCTCACAACTCTTGAAGTCATTCTGTAGTGTGCCTTCCTTGTACAGGTTCAACAACCATCTCTTGAACTGTATGAATTCTATGTCTCTGTCATCATGGAACACTTCAATTGCCACCTTGAAGTGGAATATGTGTCTGTGTGGATGTCCCAGGAACGAAACGTCATATTCGTCTCCTGTGGCCAGATTGGGATCTGTTAAAGCCGCTGGGTATTTGTGCATTCCTTCCTTCTGGAATGTGACCCATATCATTTTTGAGGCTTTGCTGGCTTTTTCTTTTATTGCTTCTGTGTGTTTGTTTTCAACGTCCATCCTGACTCCTCTTCCTTGCTTGTTGCTGTTTGCTGTAATGGTTGATCACTCTTGTATTCATTCCAAGGAGTGAATCCTGCGGTTTGTTTGAAATGATTCATACTCATGGTCCAGACACCTGGATTGGTCTTGTTGAAGTCCACATCGTCGACTTTTACGCACAATTGATCATCATCTTCCGAGTCGGGAAATATGATCGAACAGAAAGGTATGAACTTCTCGTGTTTCCATATGTCCTTAAATTTTTCTTTAACTTGTTGGTGCAGAGAATATGGATAGTCAACAGTCACATAATAGCCTGTCTCCAACAATTTTTTAATCTGTGAAAACTGCATACCGTGGTTGTGCATATATTTCCTGTTGGCTCCAAAATATATTGCCTCACAGGCATTCAGTTCCGCTAATTCTATGATCTGATCAGTTGTGAGATCGTTGCGAGCCAAGAACAAAGTCTTTTCACCATATGCTGGTGTGTGCTCTATCTCTTTGCCCACGAATGTCTTTACTTCGTCGTTGGCGAAAAATCCATTGTTGTAAAATCTTTCCATAATACTATTTTAACACTTTATACGTAGATGTCAAATACCAAGACTCCTTTTCATATAATTCAATTGGGTCTTAAGTGCCAATTTCATTTTTTTGAACTTTACCAAAAGTTGCTTGGCATCCCAGGTCCTATCGTGTGCCCTTTGATCTTCCATTTCGTCTACTTTTTTCTTATACCAGTTGTACTCTTTTTCAACTGCTTTCACTTTTTTACTTGGTTTTTTAGTTTTTGACATATTTCCTCCTATTATTCAAATAAAGAACTGAAATTGTTTTTGCCTTTACCTCCACCTGTCGCTCTCTGCCATCTGGTACCTCTTATGTCTGCTAAAAAACTTGTAGCAGAATCGATCAATTCCATTGGTCTCTCGCTAGTAAAGACCTCTTTAACTAGTGTGTTAAAATACAAGATATTTCTTGGTACGAATTCGCTTGGTTCATCTGTGTTGTCTGATCCTTTAGTTTTTCTCCAGTGTCTCACTTGGGGTTGATGTTTAAGCATCTCAATGTCATTTAAATTATTTGCTAACTGTGTGGCCTTGATGTGATTGTATACGTTGTGTGCCATCATCAGTACGTAACTGAAACTGTCCCAAGAAGTTTTACCTTCTTTGTTGTTCTTGTTAAGATCGCCTTCACCGTACCAACAAACATCTCCCATGGTAAGTCTATCTCCGATCACGCTAGAAAAAGGAAACGGAATAGTGGATCCTTTGAGTTTCTTATGGTCCGGAGCCTTCTCCATGATGTATGACCATCTCTTGGGTGTGTACAAGTTATGAGTGTATACCAATCCATTTGCTGTGCTTAAAAATGCCGACGCTGAATCAAAACTTAAAGTAAAGTTTGGGTTTATGTGTTCCCGGACCTGTCGCTGTACCTGTGTTAGATAACATGCCCAGTCCAATTGTGAAGTACCAAGTACGTGCATCCAGTCCTTGCCTTCCAGTTTCTTCTCATCTCTCATTATGATTAGACGTTTTAGCATGACCTCCATGTCACACATGTTAATACCACCCATAGCCCAACCTTCAAATTCAAAGTCTTTTACGGCATCGTACCATATCTGTGCTGTCCCCCAGTCGTCTCCTTGTAACACGTTCAAAAACTTGGTCTGTCCCAATCTGTTCTTCTGGAAGAACTTGTTGTTGTATATTGTGCCGTCTAATGTGTCTTGGAAACTTGTAAGTCCTGTCTTTGGCGAGTTTAGATCATCCGCCGCCCAAGTAGGCACGTCTAGTGTCATTGACCAATCTGCTGTTAGTTCTAACCAGTTCAATATATCTGATCTTACTTTGTTTGCTTTGTTACCTTCAAAATCCTTCCAATCGAATTTGATAACTCCTTTGCCTAACTGATATCCTCCGGAGTCTCCCACTATGGTGCTGAACTTTCTGTCTCTGTTCACACACATTGAATCTCTGTCAGGTGCTTTTTCTACATCTAGACAGGCATGTCCTGCCGAGTACAGTGCTGTAGGATATGTGAACATTCCTTGCTCTGGGTTTATGAAGTTCAATCCCTCCACACCATTCTCAAATCCTTTTGGAATCCTGTCTTCCGAGATGTGTTTGCCTTCCGAAACTCTTTGTTTGCTTATGAAAGTGTTGTAGAAGTTAGAGATAGCAGGCAAGAACACTGCGTAATCTCTCTGAGTATTACCTAGATGTTCTCGCCTTTTATCAGTCATTATTGCGCCTGTGCCGGGATTATGTAATTGTACTCACCCTGTCCTGAATCAACAGTGATCTGCATAGCACCTTCGTTTGAGAACTTCAGTGTTACTTTTGCCGAATCAGAAAGTTTAAGTATCTGTAAAACTTGAGCCACCGGCCACGCCCAACCTTTGTTGATCGTGCCTTTTACATCTGTTGCGAAAATAAATTCTCCACCATGTGATGCTTGATCACCAAAAGTAAAGATTAGATTTCCGTCTTCTGTTCTAACAACAAATGTGTTGTGTTCTGTGTTTGCTACAGATTGGAAGTTGAATCTTTGCACACCCGCCACAGTAGGTTCGATCTCAACGTCCCATTTGACACCCTTGAATTTGACTGTCTTAAGTTTCTCATTGATGATCTCGGCATTCATGAATCTGTAATCGTTTTTGAAGTCACCCTTTTCGTTTTCAAAATGGATGCCTGTAGGAAGCGTTGTACCGTTCCTTTCGCCATTCATTACAGTGATGTTTGCCTTGTCCTTGTATTCGGGACACTTCAAATGGATGTCCAACTTGTTAAGTTGTGGCATACCAAACGTGCCCTTCATATCTGTTTGTGGCTTGTGGAAAGATCCCTGCAGGATGACTGATCTGTCCTCTGCCATTGAATCGATGGCAGTTTCTTTATCGTCACCTGTTATCTTAACTAGGTCTAAGAATCCCAGACCGTGCGTGTGTTTAACTATGTCTTGTAAGATATCTTTCATAATGTTCTAATTGTACAGGATATTTAGATTTAAATCAAGCGAAAGAATTAATTTTCCACTGGTATTTCTAAAGTTTTGTAAAGCACAGGATTGGCGTTTCCTGGTTTTTGGAAAATAACATAATTGGCGCCGGGTCTGATTTGCGACATTTCTATAACTTTTAAACCACTTTGCTCTATAGTCTGACGCATCAGGCTTTGGGTGTTGAACTCCCAATATCCTCGTTTTGCCTCGTGTAGATCATAATCAAAATCGCAATCGGCGTAATGTATCAGAGAATACCCTCCAGGAATGCTTACCCTTTTTATTTCCTGCATATAATCTTTGATCATTTGGTTGTCAAAAAAAGTGAAAGTGTCCCAACTGAATACAAAATGACAACTTCCAGATGGTATATCGGCACAGCCTGTGCCGTTAGATTTAAAAAATTGTACAAATTTATGATGCTTTGGATTAAATTTTTTTAAAACTTTGGGAACTATCGAATCCAATATATCCAAGCAGTATATGGTTCGCCATATTGAAAGGTTTCTCGTGAATCTTCCGTAACCAGGCCCTATTTCCAACGCACTGGCAGTGTTGGCAAGTTGGCCCATTTTTCCAAACTGGTTTATTTTTGAACAGACAGTTTTTGTAAACAATTCGTCTATTATAAATTCCTTATGATTTTCTCTCCACTCGAGGTCCTTTTCAAACCAGGTCTTGCTTTTTTTATATACCTGTATTTGTGCCTGATTGTAGCCGTCCACTGTTTGAATCAGATCTTCGAGCAATTTCTCAAAATTTTCTATGTATTCTTTCCAATTCTCTTTTTTGATCCTCTTAATTTTGTCTTTCAGCAATTTGAGTTCTTGTATGCTTAACATGTTATTCAAAAAGTTTGTTAAAAGTATTTTTAGTTTCTGTTGACTGAAGGTCCCAGTTCAGCACACCGATCAGATTGTCTATTTTCTGATCAAGGATTGTCTCTTCCATGGCATCTGTGTCAAAAGGCATTTCTTTAAACCATTCCGGCAGTCTCATCTCATCAACAGGATATGCTATCGATGTATAACCCAATGGATTGTTTTTTAATTTACATACGATCACTTTTGCTCCATCTGTGATTATCATAGAGTATTTGTCTCCATACATTAACCTGCAGTTGTTCCAATTTATTGAGGCTCTAACGTGTCCTGGCATGTTGGCCCTGCCCGCTTTCTTTTCCTTTTCCCAATAATCAGTAACGTTGTTGGCACGTTTTGGAGAACCTTTTTCCCATCCTGGACGTGCTTTAAATTCGGATCTGAATTCTTTGATTCTGTCTAATACCTGTTGTTCCGTATTGTTTGTCAACACCATCATTAGTAGTTCTGACAAAAAGTCTTGCACAAATACAGGAGTGTCTGATCTTTTCAAATCCAGCCCCATTGCTTTCATTTTACCATTGCTTCCTGCGGTGTCAACCCGTTGTCCTTCTTTGTCATAATATAACACTGCGTATCTTTTTTTGGTGATAAACAAGCCTTTAGAAGCAACCATTTCCCTACCTCCTTTGATCACTTCACCCCTTGTCTTGGGACAATGAAATGCTTTTGTCATAAATGACGTGAATGACAAATTTACCTCTTCTGCTATTCTGTCATAAAGAGTCACGACATTGTCTTTCTCCCATGGTATCTTGCCTGCTTCAATTTCTTTTTGTAATGGTTTGAATGCTGAAAAGTAAACAGAATCAGTGTCACCGTATATGATTGAATCACCTTTGTGGTTATAGGAACCAGTGACTATCTCGTTGGTCTTTGCCGCCATGTGTCGGGTGATGCACCTGCCTGTCAAAGTGACCGATTGTCCTATTCTCATGTCAAAAAATCTACAACCAGGATTCAGGATAGCACCATACAGACTGTTTAGATTAATCTTTTTGACCAACTGCCTTTTATCCCAGAACTCTCGCTCGATCTCGTTGTCTCCGCATTCATGCATTTTTTTCTGCATATCTTTTCTCTCAGCATACCAACGCTTTAATAATCCCGGAATGATCGCTTCGAATTCATATGTGAATATGGTACCATTCGCCGATAACATCCATTGATTGTTGCCGTCGAAAATCACGTCATATAGTTGTGCCGCTGACATCTTTACAGATGTGCCGTCTTCCCAGTCCACTATTATCTCCGTGCCTTTTTCTCTATTCATTACTGCTTGGTATTCCCATGATCCAAACTGGCTATCCCATGCCTGAGCGAATGATTTCTTGGCGTGTTTGGCTCTGTTTATTTCTGCTGACGTGATCACAGGACGACATTGTCCCACGATGCTTTCTGGCCCCATGTTTAGTGCTCTAATCACACTAGGATACAGACTGTTGATGTCGATTGCTCCGATCCAATCGTGAAGTCCTTTTTTTGGTGTGGCCACGTATGCTCCCGCCGCCGCCGTGGATTCTCCCTCTGCTCTTCTTACTCTACCAGGCACAATCATGCCACGCCTGTGCGCCTCATTTACTATGGCCTGTTCTGTCACTGCTACCGCACCCATCGTTGTCTGTAGCAACACTGTGTTCTGGTGTGCGATCTCGTTGGCCAACTCTATGAACTTCAGTTTCTTCTCTAATTTTGCCAACAGCGCAGTATCCTGCCTGTTGTATTCTATGAACAATCCAAAGTCGTTGTTGTAAAGAGCATCCAACGATCCTTCGTAAACAGTTTTCTTTTCTCCCAACTCATGGTCGCCAATAGCATCTAATCTGTAACTGTGTCTTTCTTCATAAGTGTATTTCCTGTAAAGTTCTAAAAGATCGAGATGTACTCTTCCGATCAAATCATATGATATCTGTTCTCGGCCATATTTTTCGAATGTCCTTTTTCTTGGTTTCTCCCCCCAGAAGCATAACCTTCTTGTGTCATCTGAACTCAGCACTTTCTGTATCCTACCCACAGTGTATGGGATATCGTATCCCTCTGAGTTCCAACCCGACAATATGTCAGCATCTTCTATCAACTGAAGAAAAGCGTCCAACATGTCTTTTTCTTTGTCAAACAACATCACGTTGTCAAATCTCTCAACGGCCATTTTTGCCGACGCCATGTTCATGCCTTTGGGAGGCACAGCGAACGTCACCAATTGGTCGGTCCAGTTCATGTAGCAGGTAATTGCTGTGATTGGCATGAAAGGATCGTCGGTGGTAGAATACCCACGTTCTGGATCGAAGTCCACCTCGATGTCAAAAAACATCACGTTTAGTTTGGGCGCATCTTTGCCCAGGTAATTGTCTTCTAGGCATCTGAAAACAGGATTTATATCCTGTTCGTATAGTTTTTTGTTTGATCTGATCTTCTGTTCTTTTATGAATTCCTTGTAGGTGGCCGTCTGAATTTTTTGTAATTTTTCGCCGTGTATTGATCTATGTTTTCCTCTGGAATCTGGATAGTAAAAAACATACCTTGCGTCGTATTCTACAAACACACGCCCCTTTTTTGGATCACGTTCTACGACGTAGACCTTGTCCTCGTCTCTTTTAAAGTATGCGTCTATGTAACTCATAATAATTTCATAACCTGTTCAGCCACTTTTTGATTACCTTCCAAAGACATGTGGTTTATGTTCCCGGTATTTTTTTTCCATATTGTATTAAAATTGTTTTTGATCTGTGCCGTGTCCTCTGGTTCGTGAAAAGTAATGTGTAAACAATCAGCAAGTAACAACAGTTTTTCAACAAGTAAATTATAGATGTCCAATTGGAATACAGGATCATAATATTTCTTTATGTACTCCTGAACCGTGGCCATTTCGTTGTTGTGTTTGCTGTGATATTCGACATCTTTCAGCATGAAATCGTTTTCTCTTCTTTCACTGTTAAATTTGTGTACAGGATGTACTCTAGTGTGTATCCTCCATGGCGACGTATGACATATAATTTTCCGTATGTCTGATTTTTCCTCCATTACCTTTTTGAATATCTTGTATTCTCCTATGCCCTTTTTGGCCAGGTTGATTGTATCTATTCCTATCATAGATGGCCATCCGCTCTGGTCTGCGGCAAAACTATCCCCAAACACAATTAATTTCATATTTTATCCAATGTATTCTTTATTGTATTATAAATCACTTTTTCTTTCAAGTATTCTTCGAATAAATCTTTAGAATAATGATTTCCATCTTGTGGAGGTTTTCCTATATCATAGGCATAATTCAAAGGTGCAATTTCAAGCATATTTTCAGTGGATATAAACCAAGGAATTTTTTTGACGTGCCCATCTTTTTTACTGTTTGCCGATGGTGGGTGGCAGATGTCATAGTAGAAAGTCCAATTGTGAGGGATTTTTAGATTTTCGCAGGTATAGAGACAAGACGCAATCTGCTGGAAGGATTGTAAGTTTGTGCCATTATCGTCCTTTAGGTCATACATGTATGAAAAAATTTTCTTCAACAAAGAAGACATCATCCATGCTCCTGTGTAGCCACCACTGGCTACCCAAGTTTTGTCGAGGGATTTTACTTCTTGGTTATTTTCGTGCCACATCGATTGATAGGGATAATCTTTTAACTCAACTTTTTTGTCAAAAGGTAGATCTATCCTGTTCAAGCCAGTGAATTTGAAAAAAACGTATTTGGGTTTTCCTATACGATTCAAGTAATCAAAAAAACTGCCTGCGATAAAGTAATTGCCCGCTCCGTCGAGAGACAGGTTGGTTGGTTCGTAATCTTTTTTGTTTGACAGGGAAAAAATTGTGTCAAATGAATCGTGTACGGTCTTCCCGGTGCTTCCGCCTAAAAACAGAAATTGATTTTTCATAATCTATCACCACCAAAAACTTGCCACGCCATAACCATATACATTTATTATCGAAAAATATCCGGTAATCATCATCACAAAGGCGGCGTTTCGCCTATATGCCGCATAGCACTGTGTGACTGCTCCTACGAAGAACCCCGGATATATGATAGTCATGTCGGGGCTTGATGCTGTTATGGCCAATGTGAGACTGGCGCCAACTGTGAATACAAAACTTATTAGTTCAAACGCAAAAGCAGTGCGATCACTGTTGTAACTTTTCTGCCAGAATCTAAGAATCTTGCCATACACTAAATTTTGCCAGCCGCCGTTAAAATAGAATCTAATAGATCCATGTCATCGGCAACATTTTTGTAGGTATCTTTGTGTGCGATACTGATTGCTTTGTTTATTATTCCGGGTTTGACTTCAAGTTCTTCGGCTACCGCTTTCACGGTGTCTTTTAGACCTCCCCTTAGGTCATCTATCTCACCAAGAACTTGTGATCCTTCTCTGATAAGTTGTATCAGTTTTTGTTTTTCCGCATCGTTAAAATTTCTAACACTCATTTTTTTTGATCCTTTTGTTAAAATTACTTTAGTTTAACATTTTTTTTGTGTTTAGCAAACCAAAAAATCCTGTAAGGCAGTATTACCGCCAATGGAGTAACCATTGATACCCAAACCAAGGTAAATTTGGAAATGTCCAATGTCTGTAGATAAAAACCAACAGCGATTGCCAACACGATTGATGTGGCCAGCATTTTCCAGTCTAGGTGTTTTTTACTGAAAACGATGTACAGGGTTGGGATAACCAAACTAAGCCTCACCGCACCAAATGTTGTCAACAGCACCCAAAGGTCGATCTTCATCTGTACCAGTGTGTAGGCCATCACGCAGAAGACAATCATGGCAATTCTGGCGAACATTTTTTGATTGACCGATTTCTTGAATTTCCTTCCAATGATAGATCCTATACTGTGCAGGGCACTGTCCATACTGCTGGCCGAAGCACACAGCAAACACGTTACGAAAAATATCATTGCAATGAGTCCAGCATTTTGTTCAACATTGTTCATTACCCCATGAACATATGTCTCAATCGAAAGTCCATTGCTGATTGTAGTCCATGATAAAAGGGCAAATCCTAACACTGCTATAATGTAGATTGCGGTGCCTACTCCGAATGCTTTGACGATGTTTTTCCTGTTGCCCAACGCAAAGATACGTTGGTAATGAGCGTTGTCGCACAACGCCGATCCTATTATTATAAGAAACACTGTTAGAAAGATCTCTGTAAACGGTACCGAGTCTATGAAATTAAACTGCTTGACATCCGCAATAGTCTGGATGACCTCGGTGGGCGATGAATTTTGATAACTTATGATCAAACCGGTCACTCCGCCTCCTATCAACAGTAGTAACAATTGAACTATGTCTGTCCTAACTGTTGCCCTGAATCCGCCGAACATGGTGTAAGCACACACTGTGATTATCAAAACCAGAGTGATAATAGAGTAGTTGATGTTTGGAAAGTATTCACCGATTATGCCAAAGGCTGTGAGATTTGATGTTAGGTTGTATAGAGTTGCCAAGCCATACACAAACGCGAACATGTTTGCCAATTGGCCTGAAGTTTTGGCCTCAACATAGTCATTCATGTTGTAAAAACTCTGATATTGTATGTGCTTTGCGATATGATAACCCAATGTGCCGGCCACTAGAACCGGGAGAGTGACACCCAGAGTGAAATACAATGCTCCGGGTAGGCCATTTGTTTCACTGAAGGTCGTTACAAAAAACACACTGTTTGCCCAAAAACTTGTGGCCGCTATTGACACTGCTATCGCCAGCCAAGACATTTGTCTGTTTCCTATAAAAAAGTCATTAACACTTTGTTTTTTCCTTACTGTGTACAGTATGGAAACATTTATTACTAAAAATATTAAGATTGCCCAATATGGAATGCTCATAATCATTTCTCTCCTTTTATTTGTCTAATTTTTTTTCCGTTCCATGTTCGTAAGATGTTGTCCACAAAAATAATTTTTTTTGGAATTTTGTGGCTGTCAAGGGAGCCACCCACCGCATGTTTTATCTCCATGGTATCTAATTTCTTACTGACAACCACTTTTGCCTGAAGATTGGCAATTCCGTTTTCGTCATTGAACGTTTCTATCAACACATCATCTATACCTTCCATCGCCAAAAATGCCGATTCTATCTCCAAAGGATTCACGAACAAACTTTTTACCTTCATGAGGTTATCTATCCTTCCTTTGTAAAAAAGCGAACCATCCGCTCCTAGGCTTGCTCGATCTCGAGTTTTGACCCAACCGTCGTTGAATGTGTCTTTTGTTTTGATATCTTCTCCGAGATATTCCACAGCGTTGTAAGGCGTCCTTACGTGCAAATCACCAATTTCACCTGGTTCACAAACTTTTGATCCATTTATAATTTTTACCTCTACCTCAGGCAAAGGTTTTCCTATACTACCATGGGCGTAATCTGTGTCCTTGGCTATAGTGTAGTAACTGAAACATTCGCTCTGACCTATCATGTTGAGAAGTGTTTTTCCGTATAATTCAAAAAACTTCTTTTGAAGTACGTCCGGCAAGAAATCACTTGAACACACTGCCATTTCAAGCATGGAAAAATCTATTTTCCTTTTCTTTTTCACCAGCATGTTGGCTATTACAGGCACCATGAACAGGTACTTGGGTTGGTAAAGGTTGAAAACTTTTTCTATCTTTTGTGGCGTTGGAGAGTCGCTGTAAATTATGGCTCTAGAACCTGTGTAAAGATTTACAAGCAACGAAATTCCAAAACCATGACCAAAGCATATCTTTGGAATGCAGTACAGCGTGGTAGGTTTTTGTATACCCAAAGCACTGGAGAAATATTTGGCGTAGTTGATAATGCTGACCATTGTGTGAGGTATCAGTTTTGGTTCACCGGTCGATCCTGTTGTGTTCAAATACATTGCAGTCTCTTTTTCTCTAAACGCATAAGTTTCATATCCAATGCTGTCTACCTTGTCGATGTTTCTTAAGTCGTGTATCTCGACACCTTCGAGGTTTTTTACCTTTGTGTTGTCTTGATTGTAGAAGACGTGTGCAGTGTGTGTCTTTGCCACAAGTGCCTGCAGGTTTTGTAGGCTAAATGTAGGACTAGGCACATAAAATTTTACTCCTCTAGCGAAACAGGCCAAGACCATAGCAGGGAATTTATATGTGTCTTCTAAAACTAGCATGACATGATGTCTACTATCGATCTGTTTTTGTTTAAGAAAGTGATAGAATGTCAAGAATTGCTGTTTTAATTGGCCATAAGTGATCACTTCGTCGTCGCTTATATAAGCAGTGCTAGAAGGATCATTTTCTAAGATATTTTTTAGTATATTCATAATTGTTGTCTTGGTGAAAGTACAGATAATTATTTAGAATGTTTACCTACACTGTAAAATATGATTCCGGAAAACCATTGTATTTGGTAGGAAATACTACCTGGAATAGAGAACTATATCATAGTATCAAGAAACAGACACAGGTCGAGGTAGTGAGTATGGAAGAGTTACAAAAGAAAACCGCTCAGGAACTTGATGCCCATCAATATTTCTGTTCAGCCGGTTTCTTGGGTTTCAAACTAAAATTGATCGACTGCATCCGGCAAAAAGTTGAGAATCCTAATTTTGTCAGTTTGGTAAGCAATCAATCCTTTGTGCACGACGAAGTCGATTTAGGCAGAGGAGTCCTTGTTTGTCCAACCGCATTGATAACAGGGCCATCTTTCATAGGGGATTTCTGCACAATAAATCATTACACAATAATAGGACATGGTTTCTCCACGTTAAAAGAACATGTGTTTACTGGTGCCTATGTTAATATCGCCAACAGCGTATTGGAACGGGGTACATGGATTGGCTCTTTTACCAAATTGGATCGAGTCACTACGGGTCCATACACACAATTTTACATAAACAGCAGGATTAAAAATCACAAGTTCACTGAGACAGGCACTTACAAAAATAAAATCAGGATGGATGAACGTGGCAGTCTTGATTTAGATATCAATTAATTTATTTTGATTGGAGGATATCGATCTTGGTGATCAATGTCTTGATGTCTTCCATTGTTATGGATTCACCCATCATGTGTACAGGCTCGTCTATGAAATCGTGTACTTTTCTAAGACCTCTAGAACCTGCGCTTGTTGGACTCTGCTTCTGCACAGCACTATCTACAGTGCCGGTCTGAGACTGTTTTTCTTTGTCATTAACGTACTGACGATAAGAGAAAAGTGGACTTACGAGATCGCTCATATACCTATTTATTTAAAAATTACCATTATGCCTTCAAGAACTTCTTTAAACGTGATTCTATTTTGGAGATTTGGTCGTCCACTTGCTTCATCATAGATTCTGAATTGTCGATTACAAACAAATCTGCACCAAACAACCTGGAGTATCTGCCCAAGTTTTGCCTTATTTGCTCGTAATTTTTTTTGATGACATCGTCTGGAACCTGTCTCTCCCTCTGCCTGTTCCTTTTTATTTGTGTTTCAATGTCTGCTTTAACAAAAATCATTGCTGTGTCATAACCTTGTTGTTCTAGTTCTTGTTTCGTGTCTGATATTCTTTTATATGACCTGCCTGTTGTGTCAATCAACATGCCAAGGCCCGACTTTGTGTACATCTGTTGTTGTTTTCCAGCAATCTGTTTGGAGATTTGTCTCATTGGTTCTCTTTGACTTTTTTCTCTGTCTGGCATGGTAAGGTCTAAGCCTTTTCTTCTCATCAAGATCTTGAGAGCCGCGTCGGGATTGACCTGTTTTAAACCATAGAACACAGAAGCCAATTTCCTTGCCACAAACGTTTTTCCAGATCCGGCACCGCCCGCGAAAAAAATCGCCTTGTTTTGATAGGGGTCAAATCTTCCTTCTATGATCTCATTCACTAACATATCTGTATTTATTTTAAAAATTTTTCCAAGTTGATCGTGTCGTAGGGTTTGCTAGTGAACAAATCTTGATTGTGTCGCAGTAGAGATCTGTGTTCTCCGTGAATCAAACGCCACTGTGCAAGAGGAATCGAGCATAGTCTTAAAACTTCTTTTTCATATGCGTCGTATCTTTTGTCATCATCACGTATGGAATCATACGAGTAGTCAATGAATTTGGGAAATAGGAAACCAAGGGATTTCAAGTGATTTATGAAATTAACTGTACTGAATGGCATGATAAAATGACCTTTCAACAAAGGATCATAGGTCTTTTCTGTGACTATTGTGCTATTGCCCGTTTCCGCTGTCTCGCCGTATATCGAGATAAAAGTGTTTTGGTAGTACAGGCTGTGTGGTGGCTTGTAATGATAGTAACTCTGTGGCATCTTTTTGTGTGTGGAGGTCAAATCTTCTATGTTAGCCATAGTCGGCAGATCTATCTCCGAGTACAGGGTGAACTTGGAATCTTCAGGATTGCCTATGTAGCCACTGGACAGGAACTGTGCTTTGAGTGTTTCAAAAATTTTTGTCCTGTACTTGCAACGTCTCACATGCCTCCATTCTTTGTATGTCTTGTTTGGTGCTAGATATATTTTGGATGCCAGTGGTTTGTCCACTATGGGACGTAATTTGTAGCAGTTTGCCATGTAGTACCATGAGTCATCTTCGACTATGTCTGAATCTGTGTAATACGCCTTTGTTCTATTGAACAGGAAATCTACCGAATGGATCCCGGGGTTTTCGACAGATGTGTCAACAGCATTGGTTATGTAGTCACATCCTGGCACAGTGCTTTGATTTATCTTGTTTACTTGATCGTCATAGTTGTGAAAAACTTCAAGCACTAGTTGGTTGCCGTGCACAATGCTGTCTGCTGGTGTCGAACCAATGCTAAAAATTAGATCAGCATCGTTGAGATCTTTTACTTTGTGGTATTTTGTGAGGTTAAGGTTTAAGAAAGTCCTTGCCTCGGAATCACCTGGTCCATAGACACCTATCTTCAACATCTAGTAATTTAGTTAATCCTTAAAAAAAATTTTTTTTAATTGAGCGCCCGACATATCACCTTGAGGTGCAGTACGTTTCATATGGTAACCACTTCCTGTCCTTATGTGTATCTTGGGATCGTAAGTTGTAATTTCTTTTGGGTAGTTTCTCTTAGTTTTCTTTTTTCTTTGTTGCGACATTTTTTGCCTTTCCTTTTCGATCAGGATTTGGATCCTGTCTTCGTTTCCTAGCCGCCGCAGACGCTCTACCTTTTTTTCCTAGTGCGTAGGCTTTCTTGGCGGGCAAACATTTTGGCTTGCCTTCTCCTTTTGACCTACCACCGCATGAGCCACGTATTTTTCCTTTCGGACCAAAACGCACCCATTTCTGCTTGAACCATTTCTTCAGGTCTTCCGTTAGTGACTCTGAAAACATCAGTTCTCCACAGTTGATACAAAAATCTATATCTTCTTTTTTCACACAGTTGGGCACTCTCTTTCCGAACAGAGTTTTCATGCCTTTCTTTTCATAACCTTTCCAGCATCTTGTGCCTTCTGCTATGAACTCGTGTGCTTTCATTTATTTTTTTGATTTATTTCCCCAATTGGCGGCGCCAACTTTACGGCACTTAACAAGTGCTCCTGAGGCGTAGGCCGATGGCCATACTTTGTATCTTGCTTTTACCTTGTGGTAACAAGCGTCTTTTTTCTCGGCTAATTTTTCAAATTGTTCTTCCGTGATGGCTTCGCCTTTTGCCTCACTCAAGTCGTCAATGTATTCTGTTTTTGCTTCGTTGTCATTTTCTGTCGGAGTTTCATCTACCTCTGGTTCTTCGGCCTCTGGTTCTTTTTCCTGCATCACCTCTTCCTCTTCGGGTGCCTCGGCCTCTTCAGCGTCTGCTATGATCTCAGTAGTCTCTGGAGTCTTGATGAGAATGCTTGATGATTCCTCATTGTAAACTGCCTCATTGTCTGATATCGTGTT